>Ga0126332_10000637_pt1 | contig 12068 bp, 13 predicted proteins | sample InaspJWI42metaG_FD_94482 | JGI IMG/M metagenome (GOLD analysis project Ga0126332, IMG submission 94482) | Marine gutless worms symbiont microbial communities from Oahu, Hawaii - Inanidrilus sp. 2 OAHU.JWI-42 metaG | ecosystem: Host-associated > Annelida > Digestive system > Unclassified...
AATTGGTCTTTGCATTAACTGCTCGTTGCAGGCGGAGTCACGGGTAAGTGACGCCGAAAACGCGATCCAGGCACTGCAGAAAGAGGTCGACAAACTCGAAGGTTTGTTTGTTTGTTGTCTGTCGGTATTTACTGACCGACTCTTTCCTCTTTACGTGCCACTACATGTCCGTACGTCCGTGCGTGCGTGCTTATACGTAGGGCGAATGTGTGTCCGGGTAGAGGTATTCTCCGACCGGCTTGCCGTCGACTTCTAGTTGATTGCCTTATAAACGACGCTAACAATTTTTATTTCTCCGGAGATGTCTTATACATAGGGTGAGAGTGAAGTAATTTCAATGCCAGCTGGCTTTCGCCGCCATCTTGTAGGTAAAACTCTGATAAGTCATTTTCACTGTGATATCACTGAAATACGCTTTGTCGGCAAGCTAATGATCGTACAGACATTTTCATAAACCAACGGATTGAATGTTATTTAAATAACACGATAAATCTTCGCCCCTTAACTCCACACATTATGCCATGTTATACCCACAAAATGGCGATCGTATCGTGGCCATAGATTCTGTGACGTCACTTCACCCTACGCATAACGATGTTTAATGCGTCGCTGAGTTTACTGCAAACAACTGTGATGACGTTCAGTTCAGAGTTTACTGACATTCGCCACCAAAATGTTCCTTGCTGTGGCCATACGCCATTTAGGCCAGTACAAAAAAATTATGATTGATTGAATATTTCCATCGACCTCGGATGACCTCTAAGGTAACACACCTGCTACAAGCTATTTAAATGCAATGATGACCTTTTTTTATAAATTATTGACTAATTTGATGGATTATCGTTTGATTATCGTTTGGTTGATTGATGGTTTGACGGAGCGGACGTTATTGGTGTGCGGTGCAGAGGAGCTGCAGAAGGAGAAGGAGAAATGCAAGGTGGTCAACAACGAGCTCGACGCCACGTTCGCCGAACTCACCGGCTTCTAGGCAGCCACTGCGTCGACGTCCGCCATCATCCTGCATTCTTTTCTCTCACTCTCTGCGCCACTGCGGCGCCCTCTGTCATCGGCTATCGACGAATCTCGTCTCCTCACTTCAATCCATTCTCTCTCTTCTCGGCCCCGTTCTCATCCGAACGATTCTCGGGCCTTCCACGATACCAGCAGCATCTCGTCTCCGTCTATATTTTACACAAAAGAGATACTTTTTATTTTTACTATTTATTTTTTGGACACTGGAAAAGCGTGTCGTCTGTCTCGCTGTGTTGAAGCGGTTCTCAGTAGAACGTTTGTCCATCTTATCGGTCGATAGATCGATATCGTTTCCGTCCCGCAGTGTTGTACGGTAGATTTCACCCCAGAAGCTAATGCGATTAACGAACTGTAGACATTACACGAAGAAAAACAAGCTTTCCGTCTGTTTTGAGTCACCGTGTATAGGCCTATTGGTAGCATTTGACTATGTGCGTGTGTGCATGTATATAAACAAAATCCCGTCCGCGATAAGGCAAATAACGTTATAAATGACTTCGCTTAAGAAATTGATGTGTCCGCCGAAATCTGAAAGTAGCATATTAGTATATTGTGACAATATTTTCGTTTTTTATAATTTTGCTTTGTTACGGTTTGCACTGCGAAGTATAACCGTCTGTGTTTCTCGTAAATTGTGTTACTTATTTTTATCAGTAAAGCGAGCTAGGCTACGTGCCTTTTAGGTTTGAATGATGATGGCTATCTAATGGTGCTGTTTCGGGCAATAGTTAATAAATGTGGAGCCTCTGTGTGTATTTGTCCTGCTTCTGCACACTAGCTAAGTTTTACATTTTTGTATCATCGGCATTACTTTCATTTTTTTGCACCAGAGAAAAAACAGCTGAGAGTTTTAGTCAATTTAGACTGCTGCTTGTTACAAGTTAGTAGGCCTAAGCATTGCTCTGTAGTGACTGATCCATGGGGGGATGGATAGGTTCTTGCAGCCCAGGATATCTTAGCTGCTACCACGGAGTTAGACCTAGCCAAATTCAGGTAATTAATTGACAGAGTCACATTCATTGTTAGTCATACAGACTTATGCATGTACTTGACAGCCAAATCTGAACAAGCACAGATTGAGAGTTCTAACTGGATATACAGTAACACTGCTAAACCTGATTTGGTAGTTTATCTTTCCTTTTTTCAGTTGACTCGATCATTGCTGGCCAAATAAATGATAATGCCTGTAATGTATTTGCAAAGTTGTGTTTTCAACATCACACACAGTCAACACGTGATTTCGTTTTTTTTCGCTGAAGAATTACTTGATAAACTGCGTAGGTTAGAAAAACAAGGCCAGTGACCACAACTCGCCTTACTTATTTATTCAAGTCATTAGCAGGTGCCCGCTGCCAAGCGGAAGTTATTGCTACTAGTTGCTTAGCAACATACGATGCAATAGCGGAGTGAGCGTACGCCGTTCGTGATTGAATGCTGAGCCTGATAGAACACCTGCTGGCTTGCTTTGATTAACGGTAATAATTTAGCTAATGTTTCTGCGAAAGTATAGATTGAAATACGCCAAGAAATAAAGTCGTATTTTCTGTGAGTGAAATTGAACTGTCAAAACAGTTGCTCGTTGTTGTCGCGGAAAATGCTTCATGCTCACCGCTATTGTAAACGTAGTTCATGTGCTGAAATGACGTCAACAGTTTGTAAAAAATTGCCCCAATATTAATAAGTCCGTATTTATTCGTATTATTGTATTGCTTAGTACAGTAAGTCTTAGTGCAAAGTTGATGACAGAGTTCGGTGCGCAGAACTTACAGGGTGGGCGAAATTTGGCGGTTGGCCTACCAATGCAATGCACCAATAAAATTGAGTCATTTTTGCAACATAGATCTTTCACTAAATAATACAGCAAAAATTAGCACGATGCAACAATAAGTGGACGCTGCAGCAGGATGGCGCGACATCGTGCATTGCACAAAATGCTTTTGCTCACCTGTGGTGTGAGAATGTCACCCGCCTTCTTTGGGCCACACCTCTACCTGAGAAAGATTCTGCGGGTTTCGTGGACAGCAAAGAAAACAAATGAGTGGGTTCTTAACAAAGCTGCAGTAAAGAGGGAACTGTTAGACACTGTCAAAGAAAGGAAGCTAGCATGCTGTGGTCACACCGTGAGGAAACAAGGGAGTTGCCTGGAGAAAGAGATAATGCAAGGAACAATGCCAGGTACACGCAGGCGAGGAAGACCACGCAAGGCTTGGATGGACAACATCAACACATGAACTGGACTTCCCGTGGAAGCGTCAATCAGAGTGACAGAGAACAGAGATAAATGAAGAAAGTACGTCCATGGTGTGGCCAACCCTCGGATTGAGGACGGCTAAAGAACAGAACAGAACTCATCGCTATTTGGGAGCCCCGCGGGAGCAATTGCAACACGACGGTAAGTGCAAAATCATCGATTAGTTGAAGCAAGCAATCATGCTGGGTATAGCACGCACTGCCACGGCTTTTCGTTGAATAAATGAAGAACTCGTCCATGGCGTGTCGTAGATTTGAATGGCGGCAACAACATTCAATACACGTTTCACCAACTGTTATAGCTGTATCTAAATTTCTCACTGCAGGCTTTGATTCAGGTTTATAATTTAATCGCCAAGTGAAGTCATTGACGAAATATGGTATAACTTGTCAGACAACAAGTTGCTGCAGTAGACTGTATTGACACGGAAAGGCCGCATCGCTTCTGCCCCCTACTGATTAACTTTGGCTCACGCCAGATATTTCTTATACTTCACAGTGGACCGGAGAATGCCCCTCCGGAATTGTTCGTTTCCTTGGGGAATCCGAGGCCCACTTAATACATGGTTCTTTTGGCCCACTTGAGTCCACATTTCAAACGGCATATCGATTGGTTCGGAGTTACCTATTTTGTGTCGAGTGGGACGTAAAACCTCACTCAGTTCCGTTCAGTTCTCGATTGGTTCAGCCGTTTTAGCACAGCTCATGGTTGCGACCAACAGACGCACACACAGACATTTGTAGCAGTAGGCCGCATCTGTGCAGTGCATGCATGCGATGCGGCTGAATAATATTGCTTAGGCTTATCCTCAGCTTGAAGCATGAAAAAGCAGCTGGTTTTCAATTATTTCGTTGTGTAGAAAGTTTAGCGTCAATATGCCGGTGAAAAATACTTCTCAGCGGCAAGCTGCACAAGGTACAACTGGTGGTGCCGATGGCGAAAAGAAAGAGAAAGCTGTTAGCACTGTATCATTTGAGGTTTTTCAGTCTGAAGCAGCAACATTTCAGAATATTGGAGAATTCAGAAAAGCAATTAACAGTTACACGAGAGTAAGTATGCTGACTTCAGTTAACAAACTAGACATGAACAAAGTATAAACATTTGTGTATTTATTTTTTAGTAATCTAACCTGATTGTTTTCGTTTCTGCTTAACAGTTTTGATGGCGAGTATGTCTTGACTTACGTGTCAAAGATTGGTTAATTTTTAGGACATTAATGATTATTATTTATTATTTAATTTATTTTGATACTTAATGACAAAAATTATAACAAAACTCAAACTCGTGAACGGAATGAAAAATATAATGTTAATCATGGTTGTATACATGTATTTATAATGACATACTGGTACTGAGACTGCATACCTTGGCATTTAACTTTTTCAGCTTGATTAAGGAACATTTTAGTTTTAGCTTCATGTTGTTTAGTTTGTGTTTCAAGGCACTAGACATGCGGCCGACGGACAGGAAATGCCTCATTGCTCGTGCACAGTGCTATCATCGTCTTGGTGAGGCTGACAAGGCTCTTGCTGATGCTAATGAAACACTCAGGGATGACAACAAATATGTTAAGGTCTCTTAAATTTGCACATATTTTACTTAATGTATCAAAATATCCGCTGTGTTTAAGGTCAAACGAGCGTTAAAGTTCGCTATTATAAGCATTATAACATACCGGTAAATGATAGTAGCATTGTATATTGAAAGCCACTTTTTCGTAGACATTTAACTGCACGCGTGATAAAGTCTGCATGATGTCGTCGTGCAGGGTTTGCTGATGAAAGCTGAGGCTTACTATCAGATGATGCAGTTTGAATATGCACTGATGTATTATCACCGTGGCAACAAGATCAGGCCAGAGGTCCAGTCATTCAGACTGGGCATCCAAAAGTCACGGGAAGCAATCGAGAACAGCATTGGAGGTAAAACAGTATTGTTATTCATCACACATACATGGTATTAGCACCGCTATTTTCAGTTAGCCAACTGCCCTTTTATACCACGGGTGATTGATTCAAAAACTTCCGTGACTGTACGCCATTTGGGCGCAACTGCATTGACAAGAGGAATTAATCAGTGGACTTCATCATTCATACGCTCAGTGATTCAGAAAAGAACGGCGGTCGCTTTCTCTTCATCATATTCATATTCCTTCTGCAGCATACATGTATGTTTATGCTGCAGGTGGTAAATTACATCAGTGAATTGGTAAAGATAGACAAGACAAAATATTAGTTCCATTGTCAATTATTAATATCAATTGAAGGTACTTGTGCATAAAAAAATCAGTAACTGAATTTGATTGCTGTGTTTATAGAGCAGGCAGGAATAACACTGGAAAACAAAGGAGACTTAACGTTCTTTTATGAAGAACTGCAGAATCAGGTATTATTTAGAGGCAATCAGGCATTCATTAAAAACTATACACATGATAAGACAATTTCATATACTAATGAGACTAATGTTGTGTATAGTAATGAGTAGGCTATATATTAAAACAAGTCACGTTCATGATGGTCGCGATCAGCCGCTCCAGGAGACTGGTGCTCACAGCGTCATAGTAGTGGCAAGGCGGCGACGACCGCTCCTCATCGGTCACACATTCGATATGATACGTGTACGACACGAGATGTCATTTAAACGTGCGCTCGAAAGCTGACATAAGTCAGCTTAATGTACCGCACGGAACCAACAACTAAAAAGTTGGAAAAAAAGAACTAAATAGTAAAAACGGATTCTCTGGATTCTCGCTCATGAAAAGTACGCCAGTGAGATGCGGCCTGTTCCCAAATAACTTTGAGCAATCTTGTTTCTGTTTCGGCTCAGGCGTTTTTGTTTCTTTCGTTGTGTTAGTACTAAGTTAAGATACTGGCTGGGAAGAACGTCTCCGAATTCTGAAATCACCTGTTTTGTGTTGAATGGGAGAATGTAAACCTCCTGATTGGCAATGAAAGGTGTAGTGGGTGGGCACAGCTGGGACCCCAGAGTTCAAATTTTTGTCAAAATAGCAGTATTTCGGCGGATTTTTTTTACCTCCTATCTTCCCTCTCTTTCCTCTCTTGCTGTCAGTGGGTCAGTCAGTTTTGGAGAGGTGAATGAATGGCCGGCGTGGACGCTGTGTACGTGTGGTCCATCGGGCTCAGCCGGTCGAGGAGACGGTGGCGCGTAACAGCGTGATAGTGGAGGACGCGGTGGCGCCCGCTCGCCGCTCGGTCATGTCGGCCGCATCCCACCGCAGTCTCGCCTCCGCCGGCCCCGACTCACGCCAGCAGCCCGTCGACGAGGCCGCGGCGGGCGATAGAGGGACGGCCGAGCCACCGGCGCCGGCCCAGCAGCAGCCGCCGCCGCCCAACGAGACGCCGCCGGCCGCCGCCGCCGACAACCAGATGGCAAGAACGACCATCAGTGGTCGAGTCGGTGTCGTGGTGGTCGTCACGCTGCTGCTGACGCTGATAACTCAAGCTGAAAGTCATCGTGATGCTCCGCGCTTTGCTTCCGCTTCTGTGTCGTGGCCGGAGAATTTTGCCACTTCGCCTCTTGCCAACTTGTTCACACACATGTGCGTCTGTCACCGAGCAGTAACAAGTATCAGCTGTCGCTAATAAACCCGCGCGACGCGGTGGAATCGTGCTGTAGCAGAGCTTGACGATCACTGTGATAAACTAGAGCGGTCGAGCGTCGGAGTTCGAGGGTATTGTCAACTCAGTTGACCGACGACGGTCCAGTTTATCACGCTCTGGGCGTCCGCCTTTGTCGAACTAAGTTGACGATCGACCTATTGTGGCGAAATTTTTTTTAAATCAAGAGTTGGGACAAAGTTCCAGAGAGAAGTAGGCCTACCCTTATTTTTAAAGATACCCGAATTTCATTACAACACAGTGTGGGATAGGTGGAACGAAGCTCTCGTGCCGAAAACCAGCCAATGCGTTTAGCTATTTCGATACAACACCGACTTGTGACGGACACAGACAGACAAACACGAGGCCATAGCTACACTAGTACCCGCGCAGGCATAGCGTCGCGCGGGTAAAAATTGGTGCCTGTCAAAGGGCGCTGACGCTTTGCGACTGAGAAGGTAGCCGCGGGCCTGGCGGAGAGTACTGGTAGCCGCCGCCAGGTGCACCTGAGCCGTCATCGCTAGAAACCGGAGATGAGCACCGCCCCTATGAGCGGTCACCGTCTGTGATGGCCGTCACGCCCGCCGCTGATAACTGATCGCGCGCCGCTTCGCTTCCGCTTGGGTGTCGTGGCTGGCGAGTTTTGTTGAGCCCACCCGGCTGTTTGCCGAAGGTCGGCTATAATGTTGTGCTGTTGGTTTTCTTCTTTTTACGATTTATTTCATACCAATTATCTGAACATCTACTGGACCGATCTTCACCAAATTTGCAGAGTTGACTGTAGATGAACGGTCAGAAGTTAGTTTTTCGATCCCTCGACGGACGTTGCCGTGGCAACCGATTTTGTGGGCCACATCTAGTTGAGTATTGTTTGACGTTACATCACTTGCGGAACGCACATACACACAAATTTGAAAGTGTTTCGGTTGTGCTGTATGTAGGCCTATTTCTTGTGTATAATAGGTACCTGTGTATTTTCGTCGTTTGCTGTGATTAACTGTTTGAACTGTGACGTCTAAATCATGTCTACATCAACGATTGCTCCATGTTGACATTGCCGGTGGTCAGTTTGCTTGTTAAATGTTCACACAACTGGAGTGTTGTGCAAGTGATGTCAGTGTTGTGTTGATGCTCACCGTAATCGGCTTCTGAGTTTGCGTGAAGCTTATGTGGCGTGTTTGTGATATTGCAGTCGCTTTATTCGAGCGTTGTACATTGTAGTCCACGACGAATGCGCCTGTTTATTTTTAACGATATTTTTACCAAATCTGAATCGTTTGCTTGATCTTTGCTCTGTTTTTAGTTGGCAGGGTTTTTTTCATGTGCTCATGCTTTTCTCGTACCTTTGCCTAAATACTGGGCGGCGCAAAAGAAACTCGGATTATTGTTGGGTCAAAAAGTGCAATTATATTCTCGCCCCTATAGGGGCTTCGCTAAACCGATTTTTCCATCTTTGTGTCCTGGAGACTGAACACTAAATTTTTAATAGTGTCACATTAAATATACAGTCACATCTTTAACGTGTTGCTGTACTACCTTGTGAAGTGATTGGAACCTATTTGGCTCACAGTGGTTAATGGTCCTTTATTGCGTCACCCTGAATTGTATTCCAGTTTATAAAGTGGAGCTCAGAGCTTTTGCATAAGGTTATTACTGTGAGAGAATATATTATTTTCATTTCAGCGTTTCGATTAAATTTCTTTACTGATGGCTACGTCTTACTGAGGATGCATAGGAGTTGTAAATGAACTTGACATAGACATAAGCTTACACGTAGCAGTCTCGGTGATAGAAGCTCTGATGTCGCTGATCCGCATGAGTCGAATGGTTTATTATCGTCCTTGCGACAATACCTTAGCTACGAACAGTTTAAGCGGTTCTTTGCTGACTGAGTGTGCCTCTGAATGTCTATTTTGTTGTCAAGTGTAAAGTGTTGGGCGGCGCTTACGACTGGGCGGAGGCCTGGCGACATGCACGGGCACGCGGTAGCCATAAGGCTGAAGCGAAGCTCCAGTTGTTGCTTACTAACTAAACACTTTGATTCGCGCCTACGGCGCTCGCAACAGCCATGATTGTCGCCATGACTTCTCCCAGACGTATGCTCCATTAGACGTTTTGATATGTGCATGAATGTATAAAGTGTACTCTTATCCTTGTGTGATCGTGTTAACTTAGCTACTGGCTGCCAGAATGCTGATAAAAGTTATTCTTAACAAGACAACGATGGACTACAACAATTTGTCGGACGGCGTTTGTAGAGGCCGAAGAAGCCTGCGATAGCGTACAGCAAGCCGACGGGCAAAGGCCAGGAGAAGATCGAGCGACGACAGCGGACCACGTGCACTGACCCCAAGACCGTCAAGGAGCTGCTCGGAGAGCTGTACACCGACAAGGAGTACCTCGAGAAACTACTCCAGGAAACCGGTCTGCTCACGCTAAACTCCATTACTTCGATTTGTTAGCACACCCGCTCTGCGCGAAGCGCTGGCGAGGAGGGCTTATGCTTTGCTGATGTTTTATTTAAAAAATATTTTTAGTTATTTCTGTATGAACCAATTAAATTTTGAAATTTTATGACGATGCGCCATCTGTTGCAACGCCCTCTTACTGAATAATACACATAATTTAGATCCCGACTATTTGGTGACCAGTTTTCTAGTTGAGGCACCGATCAGCTGAAATGCATGATAATGGACTGTTGGGCTCAGCTAAGCCAGGACACACTGAATCGAGCGATCAATCAGCTGTTAAAAAGACTGACAATGGTTATCAAGGCGAGAGGTGTCCACACTGAATTTCATCTGTAGTAATTGTGTATGCTAATTATCGTTGCTGTTATTTTCACTGTTTGTGCCTTCAGTGCGTTGACACTGTTGATTGAGCGTCAGGAAGAGCATCCGGCCTGTAAAAATTGAGTGGTGAGGTGTCGGTGTGGTTACCTGTCTAGAACGAGGTACTGATTGTTTGAATATGGTCCTGCTGATGCCACTGCATCCCCATCTCCTGCCTCATTTAAACCAAGACTGGCTTTACCTTTTTGGTGCCGGCTTTCCCAGGTTGTCCTGGAAAAGAGGCCGTTAAATGAGTGTACTAGCAGTAGTTATTTTCACTGTTTACTTGAGTGACAAATTGGGTACAATTCATGCGTTGTTGTCAAATTTGGCATAGACAAGATAGAACACTGACTTGTGACAGACACGGACACAGACACGGACACAGGCCCATGGCTAGTACTGAGGATGCATAGCATCGCTCGGTAAAAACTGACTGTAGGATCCACTAAGAGTGAAGAATGAGCCAAAAGTTGTCTAGAACAGGTTGCTGCGTTAACGGAATCGAGCCGACGCACTGCTGATTTCCCTTGCGAATAACACTAAGTATATCGACCGCCGTGAAGCCTAGGCATGCCCATTATTGTGACCCCCAAAGTAACCCTTCCTATTAAGGGATCCCTACCCCCACATGGTACACGGTCCTTTGAACCCCCAGAGTCCACATCCCGAACGGTATGTCGATCGGTTCAGTTACTTTTGCAAGAAATCATGATGAGGTGCGGCGCACATTAACGCCACCTGGCGAGTACGACCGATCGATATGTGCACCAGATGGTGGCGATGCGGTTTGTCGATACCGTTACTGTATCAAACGTTGCAGAGGCAGCGAACAACCAGTCGGTGACGAACAAGGCGATTCGCACGCTGGCGATCCAGGGTCTGGAGTATCTCGACACTCGGACCGAGTTCTGGCAGCAGCAGAAGCCGATGTATTCGCGCCGAAGGGACAAGAAGATGCGCGAGAACGCCAACCGGCAGGTGGCTGCTGATGCGGACAAGTGCAAAGACCCGACGCAGTGGGTCCTCAAGAACTTGGAAGACATCGATGACGGTATGTCTACGTGCCCATTATGGATGGCGAAAGCTGTACGCAGGCTTGTGGTTGTTGTAATTACTAGCGCCTACGGCGCTAGACCCGTCCTTGTATCTCGCGCTTCGCGCTCGGCTCGAGAAATACGGCGACGACGTGTACTGTGCCGGTGTGCTGTAAGCTTATCTGCAGAAAAGTCTTGTCTGCCAGCGCGGCCACGGCTGCTGGCTGGAGACAGGGCGCTGGGTGCCTAGACAGTTGTCTGAGAATGATATCCTCTCGCTCGGCTACCGCAGTTAACGGCTCACAGCTGGCTCGCTGACTCTGCTCACTGCTGTCGCTTGGCATCTAAGCCACAGGAGGTTTGCCCCCTCGTGTACCCGCCCCTGCCCAAAAGCAGCTGTCGCATACGTCTGCGGGGAGGGGACAAATGTCGAGTCCCGCCGTAGCGCGTCAAGCTTGCGAACATAGTATAGTAAAGATTACACCGGCCGCTTCCATAGCATCGCGGCAGTAGCACTACCTATATAGATGCGGCCTATTGCTACAGACGGAGTAGAGTGGTCTGTGCGTCTGTCTGGGTGTCTGTTGGTTACGACTGCGTGCCCTGCAAAAACGGATGAGCCGATCGAGATGTTCGTTAGAGAATAGATTTAGGCGGACAAAAGAAACCATTACTACATAGGGTCCGGATCCCCCGTGCGAAAGGCATTTTTGGGAGTCAATATACCAGACACCCATAAGGTCGAAGTCGAAGGATGGGCATTCCTACCGATGCAGCGTGGTCATACACGTCGATCTGACGTGGTCTGTCTGCAATGTTTCGGCTGGCTGGTGTCACATTACAAAGGCCTGCACGACGGCGGCGATGCGACCTTACGCTGCCATTACTGTAGCAATTTGTTTGTTTTTAGCGCAAGCGAACGGCCAGTACGAGGAGAGTCTGAGGCAGGCGAGGAAAGTGCTGAAGGAGTTGAACAAATGGAGCAAGCACGACGTGCGAAACAAGACAGAGTTGTTGGCGAACATTCACAGTTGCCTTGGCAACGGTTACCTGGAGACGGGCGACTACAACAAGGCTCTCAATCACCACACGACCGACTATGATCTAGCAACGGAACAGTGAGTCGTCCTGTAATTATTACCATTAGCTGTTTCGTGGCAATTAGATGAACACGGTTTTTTACCGCGCGATGCTATGCATCCGCGGTACTAGCCATGGGCCTGTGTCCGTCTGTCTGTGTCTGTGTCTGTCTGTCTGTCACAAGCCGGTGTTCTACTAAAACGGCAAAACGTAGGATCAC
>Ga0126332_10000639_pt1 | contig 12032 bp, 10 predicted proteins | sample InaspJWI42metaG_FD_94482 | JGI IMG/M metagenome (GOLD analysis project Ga0126332, IMG submission 94482) | Marine gutless worms symbiont microbial communities from Oahu, Hawaii - Inanidrilus sp. 2 OAHU.JWI-42 metaG | ecosystem: Host-associated > Annelida > Digestive system > Unclassified...
AAGCCAACTTCGAGTGAAGCTCAGGGTTATTTCGCATCAAGTCGCTTTCTTCTCCAACAGACCTGTAATAACCAGATGCCCTATAAAATGACCGTTGGGTGATTTCCTATTAACTTATGTCTTTTTAGACAGTCTCTAAGGTTATGTTATGCAAGGAAAAAACAGGCATTTCAGGCGTTCACACCTTTCCGAAGCCAAATTCAGAGCGATTATACGCTCTTCTGCGCTTGATTTCCCGGCCTCGAAAATCGCTGAGTTGAGTGATGTAAGCCGCCCGACGATTAATAAGCTATTCTTGAAGGAAAAGGGTTCACCAAAGAGTTTATCACTACACGTTAAGCAGCACCCAAATTTTGATGAAACGGGCTACTAGGGTGATGTGAGGCGACAGCTTGAACAGACACATCCACGTCGTCGCCGGAGCCCTGACAGACCCACAGGGGCGGGTCCTGATCGCGAAACGCCCGGAGCGGGTCCATCAGGGTGAGCGGTGGGAATTCCCCGGAGGCAAACTGGAGCCCGGGGAGACTCCGGTAGCGGCCCTGACTCGCGAGCTGCAGGAGGAACTCGGGGTCCGCGTCTTGTCGTCCCGCCCTCTGATCCGTATCCACCATGACTATGGCGACCGCCGCATTCTGCTCGACGTCCATCGCGTGAGCGGCTATGCGGGCGATCCCCACGGAAAAGAGGGCCAGCCGATCGCTTGGGTCCATCCCGACGCCATGGACCCCGCGGCGTTTCCGGCGGCGGACAGACCCATTATCTCGGCATTGCGTCTTCCCGAGCGCTATCTGATTACCGGCGCAGACCCCCGCGTTCCCGATCGCTTCCTGGACCGCCTGGAACGCGCGCTGGCGTGGGGCGTCCGTCTGGTCCAGCTACGTGCCCATGACTTGAGCGATGACGACTATGCTGTTCTGGCTGCGGGCGCGTTCCAAATCTGTGCACGTCACGGCGGCCGTCTGCTGCTCAACCGGAACCCCCGCCTGGTCCGTGATCTCCCCTGCCATGGGCTGCACCTGACAGCGCAGCGCCTGACTGCTTTCGCGCGCAGGCCCTGGGACGACCAGTACCTGGTGGGGGCATCCTGCCACAATGCTCAGGAGCTGTCCCGCGCCGCGCGCCTGGGGCTGGACTATGCTTTGCTTTCGCCGGTCCAGGCAACCCGAAGCCACCCGGACGCCCACCCCCTGGGTTGGGAGCGCTTCGCTACGCTCGTCGAAGACGCCGGGCTACCCGTCTATGCCCTCGGTGGCCTGGGACCCGACGACCTGGATACGGCCTTCGCCCACGGTGCCCAAGGCATCGCAGCGATCCGCGGGCTTTGGGGGTAAAGATCTTCCGCTCGGTACCTTGCGTAACATCTACCGACAAGAAGGAATGTGAATTCAGATTTAATCACCGAGAGGAAATCTCTCTGATAGAATACTAACTCTGCTGAGAGAAAATCCACTCTAAAGTTATCTAGACCCTACCGAATTATTGCCAATTGTTGGCTAGATATCACTTCAAAAATTACCACTACCGATCCAGATCCCGCAGCACCAAGACGGACTTGGTGGTCACCGCTACCGGGTGGCGGCAGGCGTGGAGTACCTCCAGTATCTGCCGGGTAATCCGGAGTCGGCGTTCGAGCGGCTGGTACGGGTCCATGACAGCGCCGCGGCCCCGTTGCGGTGTGGCGATGGTCGCTCATATTCCCCGTAGCGCAGGTGTCCCGCCTGCTAAATGCGGAATTCAGTTAGTTATCAGTTGTCAGATTCTGCACCCTGACAACTGAATTCAGCATTCATCTCTGAACGCGCCCTCGCCCGGCGACCGATTTTTCCTGACCGGTAATGCATAACTCAATGGCATTGGATTTGAACTGGCAGGAAGGCCACCGTGTTGGTTATAGTATAATTTGGTCTAGGCCGACACTGAGATTCTTACCGATGGCTACTAAGCGGATCCTGATGCTGGTAGGCGACTTCGTGGAAGACTACGAGGTCATGGTGCCCTTCCAGATGCTCCAGATGGTGGGCCACGAGGTCCATGCCGTTTGCCCTGATAAACAGCCCGGCGACCAAGTGCGCACGGCGGTGCACGACTTCGAGGGCGATCAGACTTACAGCGAGAAGCCCGGCCACAACTTTACTGTCAATGCCGATTTCGCGACCATCGATCCTGCCGACTACGATGCCCTAGTCATTCCCGGCGGCCGGGCCCCGGAGTACCTGCGGCTCAACGAGCGCCTGATCGAGATCGTGCACCAATTCGCTATGGTGGACAAGCCCATCGCGGCCATCTGCCACGGCCAGCAGATCCTGGTCGCTACGGGGGTACTGGAGGGCAAGAACGCCACCGCCTACCCGGCACTCAAACCCGACATCGAGCGGGCCGGGGGTTGCTGGTGCGAGATCAACGAGACCTTCTCCAACGCCTATGTGGACGGCAACCTGGTGACGGCAGCGGCGTGGCCGGCCCATCCAGAGTGGATGCGCAAGTTCCTGGAGGTATTGGGGACCCACATCGAGCCCTGATTCTTGGCCGCTTGCGAGTGATTAAGGGTGTGACATAATCCTAGTAACCGCTAATACCATTAAGAGACAAGCTCGGAGGTCAGGGTTTACTCCTTTTAAATGTCAACGCGCCCTAGTGAATACGGCCAAGTTCCCTGCCCTGCATGGCCTCGACCGAGATATCCGGCAATCGGAAATCCCTGCTGAATTAGATCCGTGATCTCTGGACCCATACCTCGACGGCATTGGAGGGCAATACCCTCACTTTGGGCGAAACCAAGTTCGTCATCGAGGGGGGCTCACCGTAGGGGGCAAGCCCTTGAAAGACCATCAAGAGGTCATGGGACATGCACGCGCCATCGACCTGATCTATGGAGTGTGGGAAGAAGAAATCACCGAGTCGTGTCTGTTCGACCTCCATCGGGCTGTGCAGTCCGAATTCATCGCGGGGTGGTGGTGATTTTTGAAGCGATATCTAGCCAACAATCAGCAATAATTCGGTATTAGATCGGTGTATGAAGAGTTTTAAGGAAATCTCATGCACTTTAATACAGTTGGAAAAAGATAACGTCTTACGTACGAAGCGTGTCAACTGTTGCCGTAAGGTATTGTTCCAACGCTCAATCGATTTTCGTTGATTCGCGTTCATTTGCGGACAAAAATGATTCCCATGTTATTGGTACTGTTGTACTAGTAGTCTAGAAGAAAACTATTGATGTAAATTGGCGATTCGCCATCGAGGATAGGCGCATCAAGCTCGAACGGCCATATACATCAATGGACGGTTGACTGACTGCTAGCCTGTGATGCACGAGGACGGGTACATCCATGCCCGCTTTGCGGGATCGCTCGGCGGCTTCTCGCTCGACGTCCGGTTCGACTGCCCGATGCATGGTATCACTGCCCTGTTCGGTCCTTCGGGCTGCGGCAAGACCACTATTCTGCGCTGCGTGGCGGGGCTGCAGCGCATGGCCGGCCGCCTCCGCGTCGGCACCGAGACCTGGCAGGATGACGCCAGGCGGCTGTTCCGCAAGCCCCATCAGCGGCCGATCGGCTATGTGTTTCAGGAGGCGGGGCTGTTCCCGCACCTGTCGGTGCGGCGCAACCTCGAATACGGCCTTACACGCATTGCCCCGGACAAGCGTCGCGTGCGACCCGACGAAGTCGCCGACCTGATGGGGATCGGGGAGCTGTTAGAACGGCGGCCAGATCGCCTGTCCGGCGGGCAGCGCCAGCGCGTGGCCATCGCCAGGGCCCTGCTGACCAGCCCGCATCTGCTGTTGATGGATGAGCCCCTAGCCTCGCTGGATCATAAGAGCAAGCGGGAGATTCTACCCTATCTGGAATGCTTGCACGACGAGCTGGCGATGCCGGTGCTCTATATCAGTCACGCCCCGGACGAAGTCGCGCGGCTTGCCGATCATCTTGTCCTGCTTGAGGCCGGGCGCGTGCGAGCCGCCGGCCGGCTCGGCGATCTGCGGGCCCGCCTCGACCTCGCCCGCGACCTCGGCGCCGAGGCCGACGCTATCATTGAGGCGGAGATCGCAGCCCACGATGAGACCTTTCACCTGAGCTATCTCGACTTTTCCGGCGGCCGCTTCAGTGTCGCCCGCATTGGTTTGCCCATCGGCCACAAGGCACGCCTGCGGGTGCTGGCCCGCGATGTCAGCATCACCCTGCAACCCCAGACCGGCACCAGTATCCTCAACATTTTCCCGGCCCGGGTCGAAGGGCTGGCGGAAAACGACACAGCGCGGATGTTGGTGCGCCTTGATCTCGCCGGTACGCCGGTGTTGGCCGGGATCACCTGCAAATCGGCTGAGCTGTTGCAGCTGACCCCCGGCAAGCGGGTCTATGCCCAAGTCAAGGCCGTGGTCCTGGTCGAGTAGCCTCGGGACCGCCGGCGGCCATAGCTTGAATCGCAACGGTGGGCATGCTCCACTTGTCATCTCGACCGAAGGGAGGTGTCATCCCGAGCGTAGCGAGGGATCTTCAGCTCGGAAAAAACTTCCCGAGGCACAGGATTTCTCGCTACGCTCGAAATGACAACCAGCAAAATTGGATGAAATGAGGTACTGGAATCCCTTGAGGGACCTGAATCTTTACAAATGAGTCAAGTTTGTGCACGGCACAAAAACTCACATCTCCTCATGCAGCACTTAGGGGTGTTGCGCCCATTGCTTTTACAAGTTTGTTCGCTGCACAAAAAATTCACGTCTCGTCGGTCTGAGGCAAAGACTCGTTAGGCCTCGATCGCATTGACGATCGCATTGAACAGGTCTGCATACAAAAAGGCGCTTTCAATCCTAGTGCAATCGCCATCACTGACGCCGGTCCGGCGGAGTTCGATGCGCCACTCGGACCGCACCGTATCCATCACCCGGTTCAGGACCGTGACTGCTTGTTTCTTTGTAAGCAAAAAGCGGCCGTGCTCGCTGAGCAGGTTTGTCCGGTTGGCATAGCGCCCGTAGCGTCCGCAGATCATAGCCAGATCGCGGCGATCGATCGCGATCTTGGGCATGGGAGTGAGATCGTAGGCAGGACTAAGGCGCCATCCCCGATCTTTGGCGATCACCGCGTGATTGCGGGGATGGTCGTCGAGGTTGGAGATGGCGGCATTGAAGCACATGCGCTTGAACAGGTCATGCAGGTCCGCCTCGGGGCTGGCGCTGACGCGTCGGATTTCATCAGCAAGCAGAATGTAGGACCAGCCGCTGCGGTCTGCTTGGCCATCCCCAACCCGCAGCAGGGTCAACGTACTGACCATGCGGTGACGGCGGTAGCCTTCCACGGTCGCGTCTCCCGGTCGAAACGGCGCACGAGTAGAATGTCGCGGTTGCCGACTGTCGCCAACCGGCTGTCCGCAACCTGCAGGCCACACCGCTTAGCGAGATTGAGCAGGACATGCTCTACCCGCGGTTGATTTCAACGGTCGTCTGGACGGCCGAACTTGGCGATCCATAGGCCACCGTTATCCTCCACCACCGATTTGGGACGGGCTCCGCCCATGGAGGTACCGAGCAGTGAGAGCGCCTCGACCTGAGCAGCGACGCGGACCCGATGGGGCCGGGGATGTCTTTGATCAGCGCGTCCGCTGCGCTCTGGATACGCTCCAGATCCAGCGTGCGGTTGAAACGGCATTGCGGGACAAGTGGCTCGATGTCCGAGCCGAAACCGAGCACACCGGCATGATCGTCCGGTGCTTCTATCAGGTAGTCGAAATCCTCCAGTCTGGCGCGGCCACTATGATGCTCAACCACGCACCGTCCCCAGTAATCGGGCATGGCATCCCGAATCGCCCCGAAGAAGCCACCCATTCGGGTGGTTTCGAAAGCCCCACGACGTCCAAGGTTCTCTGACCCGGGCCACCTTGGGACTGCGCGCGTTCCAGGATCTTGCCTTCTTGGTCCCGGTCCGGATCGGCGACTGCCTTCATCTGGTCGAGCAGGCCCAGAACCCATAGCACCCACACATACCCGACGATAGCCGTCGTCGGTTTACCATTCTCGATGTCCGCCGGGACGAAGCGCGAGATCCCGATACGTTCGGCGAGGTCCTCCATGCGCAACTTTCGGCGCAGGCGTGCGGTCCGGATGTTTCTTCCCAGCTGGGAAAGGGTATGGGCAACGGCGGCCGGAAGCGATTCGGATATTCTGCTCTTGCGTGCCATGTTACTTTAAATAAATATGAACTAATTTATGTTAACTCAAAACAGAACCGATGCCAAATCTCCACCTTTTCATTTCCGCGCAGAGGCGTGGCAACGGGCTATACAAAGAGCCGGTAAATACGGACTTACCTGTTTGCGGCAGGCAGGCTGCCAGGTAGGCGGGCCGCCGCTGTAGCGGGTACCCTAGGCCCTACAGCCAAAACTCCGGATAGCGACGGTGGGCGCTCAGGTTGTTTATCAGTAGTCCGACGATGAGCAGGATGACTGCGCCCAGGCCCGCCGGTACGAAGGCGAACAGGTAGCCGAGGGAGTGGAGCTCCTCGGAGCCGATGACGGCGATCAGAGCCGTCGCCCCACCCGGTGGGTGCAGGGTTCGGGTCAGGTGCATGAGGGCGATGGCGCTTGCCACGGCAACGGCCTCCGCCAAGCCGGGGATGGGAGAGAACACCTGGTAGCACAGGACGCCGACCAGGGCCGAGAGCAGGTGTCCGCCGACCAAGTTGCGGGGCTGGGCTAGGGGACTATGGGGTACGCCATAGACAAGGACGGCCGAGGCCCCGAACGAGCCGATCATGAAGAGGTTGTCGGTTCCTACGAGAACGAACTGTCCCACCAGCCCCACCGCGCCGATGCCCAGTAAGGCCCCGAGCCAGGACCAGAGAACCTCGGCTGCCGACACCCGCGGCAGGCTACTCCGCGGAGTAGCCCGCATCTTGCGCAGGTACCACTTCCACCGAGCGGGCTCCGGTGATGTAGTACTCGATGGCGTCGGAAGCGGTGCCCCAGGCAAGTCACCGCCCGTTCTTTCCGTACCGGATTTACCAGACTCTACCGAACGCGGCGTATGCATCGATCTTCAAGGCTGTGTCACGACGTAAAAAGATTGGTTCTTTACCGTTCATTGATGCGGTTCGTTGTGCTCACCGCAGGCTACAGGCTTTGCTCAACCTACCTGGCTGGTCATCGCTCGACCTCCTTGAGAAGTTGATCGGCCAGCAATGAGGCCTGAGTCCGCATGGGACCGTCCGGAGTATGCGAGGCGCCGCCGGGGGCATAGGCGAGGGCGTCGCATTCGACCAGAAAATGGTGCAGGTCGGGGGGTGGCCGGATACCGGCGGTGGCGACCATTTGCCGCAAGGCGGCGCTCATCTCGGTGATGGTGCGGGCCTCGGTCGCGGCCGCCCGCTGAGCACGCAGGGCCTTGGTGCGCGCCAGCCCGGTGGGGTCGGTCCGAGCGCGGCGTCTGGCCAGCAGGGCTAGGAGGATGGCCAGCAGACCCAGACCATAGGCGCCGACCTGGGCACCGGTTCTGGTCAGTAGGGAGCCGCTCGGTCGGAGCAGGGTGTCGAGGTCGGTGGTGATGGCAAGATCGGCCCCGGTGAGGCTGAATATCGGGCGTTGCCGGGCCTTGTGGTCGGTCGCCGTAGCGGTCGTCGGCTCACGCTTGGGCTCGTGCGGCGCCTCGGGCACGGCGCTCACTACGTCTGCGGCCGAGACGACCTGAGCGGGGTGCACGGAGAGGGCGATGGGCTGGGAGCGGGTGGTCCGATATTCCTGTCGTTCGGGGTCATACCAGGAGAAGACGAGGGGCGGGATAGCAGTGACCCCTTCGTGGAGTGCACGCACGGTTACTTTGAATCGCTTGGTGCCATCGGCATGGATACCGGGGGTCTTTTCGGTGGGGATGCGAAAGTCCCGAACCGAGAGTCCGCCGTCGGCGGTGAGGGGCGGGAGTACCGCGGTCTCGACGGTCTCATCGCCCTGAATGGTGAGGGTGAGGCGGATCGGGTCGCCGACCCGGACTACCGAGCGGTCCGCCGAAACCTCCAGCCGGTAGCCGGAGCCGATAGTGCCGGTGAAGCTCTCGGGCCTGCCTGCCTGTGGCAGGTCCTGGACGATCAGGGTGCGCGGCTTGTCTTCTACCCGGCGTTTCCGAATGTGGGTGGGGGTGCGCTCACCGAAGAAGTCACGGTGCCAGCGCACTACCTCGTCAACTACCAGGCCGGCAGGCCCGAGTCTGTATTCGCCGGTCCGCAGGGGGATCAGTCGGCGAGTGAGGGTATGCACCAAGTACTGCTTGCTGTTCCGGGACTCCATACGGGTGGCGGCGGCCAGCTCGATGGGGCCGGAGGCGGTGTCGATAGTCAAGGCGATGTCGGTGATGGGGTCCTCCGGGTCATAAAACCGAAAGGCGTCGAGCTGCTCGAAGAGGGGGACGGCCAGGCTCGGATTGAAGAGGGTGCCGCGCAGATCGGCGGGGACCCACCATTCGAGTCGCACCGGCACGTGCTGGCCGACGATCAGCGGACCCTGGGGCAGGATGAGCCGCAGTCGTTGCCGGCTGCTGACTGGGATCTCGCCGATCATCAGACGCAACTTTCCGGTTCTGGCCTGACTGCCGTTCTGGGTGACCCGGAAGGGTCCGATGACCTGTTCGCCGGGGGTCCGGGTCAGGAATCGGTAGTCGAAGGCGAACTGGACCCGTTTGGACTGGCTCATCCGGCCGTTGATGATCCGGATGCTAGTTCTGACGCTAGGGCTAACCCCGGTCAGCTCCAGGCGCCCCTGGGGTGGATCTGCAACCTCGATTCGGGGCTGGGGGATCTCCTCGAACCCCTCTGCGATCACCTGCAGGTGCACGGGTACGGCGACGAAGTGGAGACCTTCCTCGGCATGTAGCCGAGCCTGCTGAGCCAGCGCCGTGGTGCTTGCAAGCTGGATGACGGCAAGCAGTGCCGGCAAAAGTATCCGGCGCATGGAGTCTCTCTTCGGGTACAAGAGGGTGCGCATTGGCGGCATGGTTTTAACTATGAATCACACGAATCGGCACGAATGTTCCCATGGGTGCAAAGAATCCAATTCGCGTAGATTTGCGTGATTCGTAGTTTTCTTTGCCGGTTGCATATCTTCAGATCTCTCGTTCGAGTGCGTATAACGGAAGAACAGTTACCACATGGACAAATGTCTCACCAGTCTTTCTCCACCGGCTCGTAGCCGTGGGATTGCTGCTTGGCGCGCTGCTCCCGGCGTCTGGCCTCCCGGTCGCGTATGCCCTGCAGGAGTTGACCCGCATCGCCCGGTGCCGGCTGGGGTTGCGTGTCTTCTTGGTCTTGACTGCCCGACTGGGATTCTGCCTGCTCTTGCTGCCCCTCCTGATCCTGTTGGTCCGATTGCGGTTGGTCCGGTTGTCCCTGGGGCGGCGGCTGCAGGGCGGCAAGGGCGGCCGTCAATGCCTCGACGGCATGCCGCTGGTGGCCGCGGATGGCTTTGAAGGTTGGGGGTTCCGCGACGATGGCCTCCGCAGCCTGATCCATGTGGTCGTGGGCGCTCGTGACCTGATCGGCGGCCTGCCGCAGGCGTGCCAGCTGTTCCTGGGCATGGGCTGCCTGTTCTTGGGGATCTTCCTGGGCTTCCGAAGTAGCGGGAGCGGGCCGATCGGCCTGTTGTTCCAGGGCCTCGGCAATGCTCCCGGCCGTCTCGGCCAATGCCGTTTGCTCCGGGGCGATGGGATCGAGGCGACGGGCGATTTTTTTGGCAGGCTCAGTCGCAGCCAGCACGGACGTCTCTTCGGTGCGGTCGCCCAGGTCGATCTGGCGGCGCAGGGTCTCGCGTAGGTGGTCGACTACCGAGAAGAGGAGGCGACGCAATTCCTCGACCTGGCTCAGGGTACGATCGACGGATTGCCGTGCCTGGTCTATGGTGCCCGCCAGTTCCGGATCGGCGGCCGGGAGATTCTCCGCAGCCGTCAGGTTCCGCAGGGCCTGTTGCATTGCCTTCTCCGTCTCGACCTGCAGAGTGTCGGCCTGTTCCAGGTGCCGACGCTCGACCTCCAAAGCGGCGAGGGCGGGCGGAGTAGGGACAGCTAGGTCCGGGGGCTGGGGAGCGGTAGTGGCCTGTGGATCCGGAACCTGGGCTGTCTTGGCCTGCTCCTCCGCATCGAGCGCCGCAGCCAATCGGTCGAGGATGGCAGCGCTGACGCGCTGCAGACGCTCGCGATTGTCGGTTTGCAGCTCGCGGGCGACCGGGAGGTATTCCGAGGATACCGTAGCCGGTTCATCCGGCGTCGAGACTTCTTCGTCGGGCTCCGAATCCGGAGCTACGGTATCTTTCCCAGGCGCGATCAGGGCGGCGATGCGTTGCTGGTCCTGGTACAGGAGCTCGACCAGGCGTTTGAGGTCCAGAAAGTGCTCGCGGGCGGCGACCAGCCTGGTTAGGCCGCGGCGTTGCGATTCCAGAGCTTTTCCCAGGCGTTTCGCCTCCAGATCGGCAAGTGCCTCCCGAAAGGCCCCCCGTGCCTCACCGATCAGGGGTGTCGCGGCTTCCAGCCGGCGTCGGAGTTGAGCACCCGCAAGGGGTGCCCCTACGGGGGCGGGGTCCGTAGCCGCCGGGGTCTCCTCAGCCTGGGCTAGGCCGGCGTCGAGGCCCGAGTGGAGCTCGCTGGTGCGTTTTTCCAGGACGGCCTGGATCTCGCCCAGAAACTTTGTCGTCAGCCACTCGGGGGCACCTTGCCTGTTCTGTGCTTCGAGAGCGAGCTTGTGGCCTGTTCGGCGCATCAGGTCCAGGCCGTCGGTGATGAGGGCATCCAGGCGTGCCACCGGGTCGAGTAGCTGGTCGCGGGCGCGCTTGAGGTCGCCCAGGGCGGCAGCGACCCGGCGGTAGGCGCGCCTGGCCGCCAAGCGACGCAACTGTCTGCGGGCCTGGCCCATGCGTTCCCGCGCCCGGTGCAAGTGGTACAGCATCTGTTCGATCTGGGCTAGGCGCACGCCCTCTTGGGCACTGCGCTCCTCCTCAAGCTTCGCCTGCAAGCCAGCCTGCTCTTGTCCTGCGGTCTCGCTCAGACGCTCGGCCTGGATAAGCAGCTCCAACTGGCCGGTGGCGAAGGTGCGCAGGGTGCGACGGGCCTGCTCGGTGGCGTTGGGGTCGTTCTGCAGAGCGGCGAGGTCGATACTCCGTCCCAGCTCGGTCAGAAAGGTACGTTGTCCCTCGACGAGCCGTTCCAGGCGGGCGGCGAGGTCCTCCTTGCCATGCTCGGCGAGATGGTCGGCCAGGACCAGCGCACGCTGTAGCACCAGCTCCAGATTAAGGCGCGACGCCGCATGTTCTGGCCGCAGGGCGCTCGCTTCTCGGAACCAGTCGGCCGCCCGCCGCAGGGCCCGGAATGCCGCCTGCGGTTCCTGGTTGAAGGCCGCGTCAGCGCGCTCAATCTCTACCCAGCCCAGGTTGAAGGTGGCGCGAAAGCGGGCCTCACCGTCGGTCCCGGCCCCGGCGCGCACGGCCTCGAAGCCGCGTGCCGCAGCCTCGAGCTCACTGGCTTCTAGGTTGGTCAAGGCCAGATTATAAGTCGCGCGCGGGTCCTCCGGCTCGTCCTCGGCATTTGCGGGCGGCGTGTCACCTGCCGGGGGCCCAGTCGCCTGCGTGGGGGTGGGGACGGATACCGACTCCGGCGCGGCGGCCAACGGCCCGGAAGCTACCGTCTGCGCTCGGATCCCGACTGGAATCAGGATGCTGCCGATTCCTGCCGCCAACAAGACCCCGCACACTGTCGGTATCTTGATGCGTTCATGGCTCGTTTCCACGCTCCAGAGACTGTGAAAGTATTCCTGAATTTTCAGAGCGGAAGGGACAGGGGGACACAATTTGCCTAAATTAGGCAGCATAGCTTACTCCTAACTCCACTTGGTATGGAATTTAGCGCCAAATACGAAAATTCCATACCACCGCCATCAGGAAAGTAGCGGTCCTCACCGCCGCCGAAGTCACTAACCCGCGCCGTCCCCGGCGTCCCGGCACCCGCGGGCGCCTCCCCTTCGACAATAATCAGACCGAACGCAACCTCCGTATGCCCAAGCTCAAGCAGAAGG
>Ga0126332_10000640_pt1 | contig 12028 bp, 14 predicted proteins | sample InaspJWI42metaG_FD_94482 | JGI IMG/M metagenome (GOLD analysis project Ga0126332, IMG submission 94482) | Marine gutless worms symbiont microbial communities from Oahu, Hawaii - Inanidrilus sp. 2 OAHU.JWI-42 metaG | ecosystem: Host-associated > Annelida > Digestive system > Unclassified...
AGACTGACTGCGTCCAGTTTGAATTCTTTCGAATATTTCTTTCTCGTTGTCATTAATCGTTACCTCAGTTAAGTTTCATTATCTCTTAACTGGGTGGTATCAATCTATTGGACCATGTCATGCCGCCAGTCGCATTTGGTCGATATTGTCGGATTTCACCAGCGCCAACGCCCAGGCCCGTGCGTAATGCAACAGGTAGATATAATCCTGAACGAGGTAAGCTATAAAGGCGGCACGTGGCAGGCTGCCCGTGCCCAGCCCGACGACAAAATCGTGCTCGACATACTGTTGCCAGGCTTCACCCGTCGCGGCGCGCCAGGCCGCGAATGTTTTCGAACCGAAATCAGTCATGGTCGGGCGCCGAGACATCGAGCGCGATCTTGTCCATGGTGAAGGTTTTCTCGATTAAGCCGGCGTCTTCGAGAAAGGCTTCCATGCGCCGGTAGCGTCCCGTGTCGAGGGCGGCCGGCCTTAAGGCGAAACGCGGGAGCGTATCGCGCCAGGCGAGCCGGTTGAGTTCATCTTGTAATTCCTTCGCGGTAGCGGAAAATATTTCCCAGCTCGCCGCCGGATGATTGATGATGAACTGTGTTGCTTTTTCGGTCGCCGCGAGAAAACGTCCAATCTTGTCTTTGTCCATGACCTGGGGATTGGCCACGTAAATCAATTCGTCGTAGGCCGGCAAACCCTCTTCCTCGAGGTAAAAACAACGCCCCCCGACGCCCTCGATTTTCATTTGATTCAACTCGAAATTGCGAAAGGCCCCGATAACCGCGTCGACCTGTTTGGCCATTAACGACGGCGACAAGGACCAGTTCACATTCACCAGCTCGACGTCATTCATGCCGAGGCCATGCGGTTTCAGGATCGCTCCCAACAGGGCTTCCTCGACACCGGCAACCGAAAAGCCGACCTTCTTGCCGGCCAGATCGGCGACGCTTTTAATCGGTCCGTCTGCCAGCACCAGTAGGCAGTTCAATGGCGTAGCCACCAGCGTGCCCACGCGCACCAGCGGCAGGCCGGCGTGTACCTGCAAGTGCAGCTGAGGTTGATAAGATACGGCGATGTCGGCCTTGCCTGCCGCGACTAGCTTGGGCGGATCGGCGGGATCGGCCGGTGGGATGATTTCCACTTCCAGCCCCGCGTCCTTGAAATATCCCTTTTCCCGGGCAATGATTATCGGACCGTGATCCGGGTTGACGAACCAGTCGAGTATCAGGGTCAGTTTGTCGTTGGCCAAAGATTGAACAGGCAAGCTTAGCAGCAAGAGCAGATACAGATTTTTCATTTTTTTCCTTATCACAGAATTATATAAATCGGATAGCCATTCAGGTTTGACGATGAGCCGACGTGATGGCTATCCAGCGTTTAACCCGGGTATTGGGGTCGGCATTCAAAGTAATATCGGTTACCACCGAGACGATATCGGCGCCGGCCTGAAGCACAGCCTGCGCGCGCTCGGGATTGATGCCGCCGATGCCTACCAGCGGTATGTCGCCGATACGTTTTTTCCACCGGCCGATTTCGCCCAGGCCCTGCGGCGCCCATGGCATTTTTTTGAGGAGGGTCGGGTATACCGGGCCCAGGGCGATGTAGTCTGGCGCCAGTGATAAAGCGCGCTCCAATTCCGCGTCGCAATGAGTGCTAATTCCAATCCTGATCCCCGCAGCCTTAATCGCCGGAACATCCGCGGCCTCCAGGTCTTCCTGTCCCAGGTGGATAAAATCACAACCGAGATCGAGAGCCAGATGCCAGTAATCGTTGATCACCAGTTGGCAGTCGAATCGAGCGCATAGAAATTTGGCGGTTTGGATTTCCCTACGCAATTCGCAGTCAGGCCGGTCTTTGATGCGTAATTGCAATAGTTTTATACCCAGCGGCAATAAATCGGCGAACCAGCCGCTATGATCGAAAATGGGATAAAAAGGATCCAGCTTCACGTCAGAAATGCCTTGCCTATTTCTGGGGTGGACGGCGCCGCCATATCGCTCATTTCAATCGGGTCGGCATGAAATGCCGCCAGCCCGGCCGCAACCGCACCGGCAAAGGCCTTTGCCATGGCGATCGGATCTCCCGCTTTCGCCACGGCGGTATTGAGCAGCACCGCGTCGCAACCCATTTCCATGGCTTGTGCGGCCTGCGACGGTAAACCCATGCCGGCATCGACGACAATCGGGACTCCCTCGAAATGCGCGCGTAAACTCCTCAGGCCGTAGGGATTATTCAGGCCACGGCCCGTGCCGATCGGCGCACCCCAGGGCATGAGAACCTCGCATCCGACCTGAAGTAATTTATCCGCTATGACGAGGTCTTCTGTGGTATAGGGGAATACTTCAAACCCTTCGCCGCAGAGAATGCGTGCGGCCTCTATCAGGCCGAGCACGTCGGGCTGCAGGGTGTCGGAGTTACCGATAACCTCCAGCTTGATCCACCGGGTCTCAAACACTTCCCGCGCCAGATGGGCGGTTGTTACCGCTTCTTTTACCGAGTAGCAACCGGCCGTATTGGGCAAAACCCTTACCGGTAAGTCCTTGATTAATTCCCAGAAACTTAAGCCGGCGTTGCCCCCGCCTGCCTCGCGCCTGAGCGAAGCGGTCACGACTTCAACCCCGGATGCCCTGATTGCCGCGGCCAGTACGGCAGGCGACGGATACTGTGCCGTTCCCAGCAACAAGGGATTGGTCACGTTGACGCCGTAAAAGGAAACCATGAATCAGCCCCCGCCAATCGGGGCGACAATCTCGATGCGGTGCCTGCCGTCAATTCCGTATTATCGCGATCCTGGCGGTGAACAATGCAGGCATTCAAGGTGGTTGCGATTGCGGGGTGCAAATAATCTTTTTCGATTAGGAGCTGCGCGAGCGTGGTCGCTTCGACTTCGCAGGTCTCGCCGTTTAACAGGATGCGCATAACTCGAGCTCGCTAAATATTTGCTCGTCCAAAATAGCGTCGGCGGCTTGTCGCGCCATGGCGGGGCCAAGCAGGAATCCGTGACGAAATAAGCCATTCACAAAAACAATGTTGTCTTTGCGATAAAGCCGGGGCAGGTTGTCGGCGTAGGCCGGGCGCAGATCGACCCCGGATTCAACTATCTCGGCTTCCGCAAACACCGGGTGCAAGGCATAGGCGGCGCTGAGCAATTCGAGCATAGAACGCGCGGTAACCGCGCCTCTTCGCTCACTCTCGATCATGGTCGCGCCCAGCATGAATGAATTATCCTCGCGCGGGACGATGTAGGTCGGATACCGCGGATGCACTAGCCGAAGGGGTCTGCTAAGCGATATTTCCGCGGTTTCCAGAATCAGCATTTCGCCTTTCACGCCCCGTAATTCGGGCAGCCGATTCCTGGCGTTGAAACCGCTGCAGTCGATTACCCGGTCGTAATCGCAATCCTCGGCCTGAAGCTCCGTTCCAAATTGAATTTCGACGCCGCGCTCGAGCAAATAAGCCGCCAGCTGACGCATCGCCCGACGCGGATCCAGGTGGGCTTCCCGCGGATAAAACAAGCCTCTTTCAAAGCGATCCGCAAGCTCTGGTTCGAGCGCGCAGATAGCGTCGGCATCGAGCCATTGATGATGCCTGGTTAAGCGCGCAAAACGCTCGATATCGCGCTTATCCCGCTGCATCGACAACACCAGGCTACCGCATTTCTGAAAACCGTCGACGTGCGTATCCCACCAGCCCAGGGCTTCCACGCCGAGATCGACCACCCGCTGCTCGGCGGATTCGCGCTCGCACCAGGGTGCGATCATGCCGCCGGCGTACCAGGAACAGTCCGCCTCGCCCAGACGGGCGGAGCGTTCGAAGAGTTCGACCGCTATACCGCGATCGCGCAATTCGCAGGCACAGGTTAAGCCGGCGATACCGGCGCCTATGATAGCCACCTTCACCGCTTCACCATTGCCGGTGAAAGTGGTGCACGGGGCCATGCCCCTGCCCAATTTGCAATTTGTCGGCCGCCTTGATCGACGCTTGTAGATAGCTATGCGCGCGTTTCACCGACTCGTGCAGGGGCAGGTTGTTAGCGAGAAATGCGGCGATCGACGCGGCTAGCGTGCAACCAGTGCCGTGGGTATTCCTGGTATCGATTCTCGCAGCCCGATAGCTTTCGATCGAATCTGATCGGGTAACGAGTAAATCGATGCACTCGCTACCGCTGCCGTGTCCGCCCTTCATCAACACGGCGCCGGCGCCAAGTTCCAGCAATGCCTGACCCTGCGCCAGCATCGATGCTTGATCGGTTGCCATGCCGCAACCGAGTAGTTGCGCAGCTTCGGGTAAATTCGGTGTAATCAGCGATGCCAGCGGCAGCAAGTCCGACTTCAGAGATTCGACGGCAGTTTGCTGGAGGAGTATGTCCCCCGATTTAGCTACCATCACCGGATCGACCACAATCGCGCGCTTAAAATCGGCGAGCGCGTTGCAAACCGTTTGAATAATTTTCGGCGAAGACAGCATGCCGATCTTGATGGCGTCGACCTCTAGGTCGTCCAGCACGGCTCGAATCTGGGCAAATACCATGTCGGCCGGAATTTCATGGACCGCCGTAACGGAACGAGTGTTTTGCGCGGTAATTGCCGTGATCACGCTGGCGCCGTAAGCGCCAAGCGCCGAAAACGCTTTTAGATCTGCTTGTATGCCAGCGCCGCCGCTACTGTCGGAGCCGGCGATGGTTAAGGCGATAGCGGTGGTATCGGGGGCTGTGTTACTGCGGGTTGGCAATTCCGATTCCTCATTGTTTAAGCAAAAGAATCAGAACTACCGAAAAACATTAGTCACCGTTTCCTTCGCCGGCATTATCCGGGGCAGGTTCAATGGGTTGACTCGCGTCTCTCAGCCTTACGGCGCCCCAAGGTGCGTGCACAGTAACAATTAAGCGGGGGCCTTGCAATAGGTCCGCGCCGGTCGTTCAATAGATGGGCTGCAAACAAGAAGTCAGTATGAGCTGCTATTTCATTGACGGATCGGCGCCTTTACGGTGAAGACCGCCTTTTCTTTCTGTGGGAATTCTCTCGATTGCCTGCGGGGCCTGCTGGTTTGGCAAATTCGAATACAGGGTAATTAGGGGAGATTAATCGCTGTTTTAGATTTGTGACGCCGTTTCCGATGATCACTGACCATTATTGCTAACCAAGTTCAGGTGGTTTCCCGGGAACGGCAAGGCGATTAATATTCCATGACAGCGTAATTCTCGGGCGCTCGCCGGTATAGGGATTTACACCGTGTACCATCATTCCCGGGAAGCTAATCATGGCTCCGGGCGTCAGATTCGGCATCAGTATGCGAGTCAGGCAATGCTCTTGAAGGTCGCAGGCGGTTTGAACTCTGGGGTCGCAAAAATAAAACTTCCCATCCATTGGAGAATCCGGATTGTCGTCTCCCGGGTCCACCAAGTAGACGATTCCAATCCTGGAGCGAATATGACTATGCGGCATGCAATAGTCGCCTTTGCGATATATATTGGCCCAGCACTGGTCGACCACCGCCTGATCGAAACCAAGACCATCGACGAAAAATGAAATTGCGCGCGCATGAATCAAGTCAGCCTCGGGCACTCCCCAGCGATCGATTTGATCTATTTTCGTGCCGCAGCCCCCGCGCATCAGTTTGATCAAAAAAGGTGAGTCGTCTTCTAGATTAAGAATTGCCTTTGCAAGGTTTTCGTTGAATCTTGCGGGGCCTTCGAAAATTGTAGAATGGATATTGGTTTCGGTATTTACATATGGCACGGCCCGTTGATTCGAGGGCCAAACTTCTACCCTTTCTCCATTGACATCGACGGTGGTTTTTTGTTTAAACGCAGCAGATTTTTCGGTCATAAGATTTTACGTTTTGGAAATTCGATAATCGAAGTTTAAGCCGGATGAAATCATTGTGAAACTTGACTATTAAACACTCCGCTTTGCCTGCATGAATGTAAAGCTTGTCGATGCTAATAGCAAATCGAGAGTATATCCGTTATCGACGCGCCCAGAGCCTGTTCTGCGGCCTAAGTCGGGCCTACCGGGCAGCACTCGCCGTATGCTTTTTGCCCGCTATCGGTCACCAGTTCGACGATGGTCGAATCGACTTCGTGCCGGGCGCCCCGGAATAGGTATAGGGACCGTTCTTAACCGGCAAATCGATCTGCTAAATATCAATCTGGGCGATTTTCATGGCTTCGAATTAACTCCCTAAGAAAACTTTTTTCACCATTTCGTTATCGATGAGATCTGCGGCATCGCCGGCAATGACCAGCCTGCCGCTTTCCAGAACATAGCCTCGGTCCGCCATACTCAATGCCAGCCTGACGTTTTGCTCGACAAACAGGATCGAGATGCCCTCGGCGACTATATTTTTAAATATACCGATCAAATCCTTTACCACCATCGGAGATAGCCCCAGAAACGGTTCATCGACCATCAGCAGTCTGGGCAAGCCCATCAAGCCGCGCGCAATCGCCAGCATTTGCTGCTCCCCGCCGGACATGGTGTGCGCCAATTGATTCGAGCGAGCTTCCAACTTGGGAAACATTCGGTAAACCTTCGACAGGGATTCCTGGCGGGATTGTTTGGCTTGTTGATGCCAGGCGCCGAGCAACAGATTTTGCAGCACGGTCAAGTGTGGAAAAACTCTGCGCCGCTCGAGCACATGGGATATTCCCATTGCGGTGCGCTGAAATGTGGGTTGGTCGCTAATGCGTTCCCGGTCGAAATAAATATCGCCGGCCCGGTGGCCGATCAGGTTGCTTATCGTATTCAGGATGGTGCTCTTGCCCGATCCGTTCGGTCCGAGCAGCGCGACCATTTCTCCCGTCTTTACCGATAATGACAAGTCCCAGATCACCTGGAAATCGTCATACAGGACGTCGATATTTTTGATATCAAGCAACATCGACCCGTCCCAGATAGGCATCGATTACCTGCTCATTGTTTTGAATATCCTTAGGCTTACCGTAAGCGATATTCTGCCCCTGGTCCAACGCCAGAATATTGTCGGAAATCTCCATGATGATATTGATGTTGTGTTCGATCGTGGCGATGGTGGCGCCCGATTCTTTCATTTTAAGAACCAGCTCCACCAGCCCGGGAATGGTTTTCTGGTCGACGCCGCCGGTGACCTCGTCCATCAATAACAATTTCGGTTCGATCGCCATGGCCCTGGCGAGTTCGAGCCGCTTGCGCTGGCCGGTCGATAACTCGCGCGCAAAATGATGCCTTTTTTCGATCAAGTCGACAAAATCGATGATTTCCAGCGCCTTGTCGCGCGCTGCCTTGATGTCGTTTTCTTTAGCGAAAGCGCCAATCATGACGTTTTCCAGGAGGGTCAAATCGACAAAGGGCTTTAGTTTTTGAAAAGTGCGCCCGATTCCCAGGTTGCTGATTTTATCGGGGCGCAAACGGGTTATGTCGTTCCCGTTAAAGGTTACTTTGCCGCTATCGGACCGGGTGTAGCCGGTGATCAGATCGAACAAGGTCGATTTACCCGCACCGTTGGGTCCGATGATACCGAGGATTTCCCCTTGATCGACGGTAAATGAAATATCGCGGTTGGCGCGGATTCCGCCGAAAGATTTGCTCAGATTTTCGACCGCTAAAATGCTCATCGCAGCTTTTCTCGTTGGATCAGGTGTTTCGGCAACAAAGATATCAACCCGGCCGGTCGGAATACGCAAATCAACATTAATATCAGCCCGTAAAAAATCAAATCGATCGCGCCGCCCGTGCCGCCGAAATAGATGCGCGTGTATTCCGAAATGGGAATCAGTATCGCCACCCCGATGAGCGGACCCCAGATGTTGCCGATGCCGCCGAGTACCGTCATCAAGAGCACGATGATGGATATTTCCAGGTTAAACATGCGGTCCGGATCGACGATTAAAATATACTGCGCAAACAAGCTCCCCATCGGCGCCATGATGACCGCCGAGATGGCGAAAGCGATGATCTTGTATTTGGAGATAGCGATGCCGAGACTCGAGGCCGCCTGGGAATCGTCGCGAACGGCGCGCAACCTGAATCCGATTTTCGAGGTGCTGAGTCGCCAGACCGATAGGTAGCTGACGATAAAAAATCCGAGAAACAGGTAATAGTAGGGGACTTTGCTGTCGTGAAACTGCAGCGCTAACCAGGAACTCTCCTCGGTGAGCGGAATCCATAAGCCCGAGGCGGCGCCCACCATTTCCCAGCGCTGGAATATCACTTGAAAACTGATACCGATCAACAGCGTCGCAATTGCGAAATAGTGTCCGCTCAGGCGCAGCATGGGTATGCCGATCGAGATCGCGATTATGGCGGCGAACAGCATGCCCGCCAGGATACCGAGCCAGGGAGTAACGCCGTATTGCACGTATAAAAAAGAGCTCGTGTAAGCGCCAATCCCGAAAAATGCACCATGTCCGAGGCTGATCTGGCCCGATAATCCGGCGATTACGTTCCACGATTGCGACATCACCGCGTACATAAAAATCATGATCATCAGGTGCAGATAAAACGGGCTGGGTCCGAACAGCGGAAACACGACCAGGAACAACGACAACAGCCCGAGCACGGAGATAATCTCCGTGCTGGTGTTCCAGACCGGTTCCTGTTTGGCGTGAGTTAACAAGCTTTCCATCAATACCTACCAAACAGTCCCTGCGGTTTGTAAATGACGACCAGCAGGTAGATTGCGAACACGTACAAGAGCTTGAACGACGGGTCGATCAACAGCCCGCCGAGCGATTCGACCAGGCCGATAATAACGCCCGCGTATAAACACCCGATGATGCTGCCGAATCCGCCGAGGGCGACTGCGACAAAGGCAAACAATGCGAAATTGACGCCGACGTCGGTGAACACGAAAAAATAGTTGGTCATCATGCCGCCGGCCACGCCGACGCAGCCGAGCCCGATGGCCCAACCCAGGGCGAACATCCGATTGGACGGAATCCCTAAGATTTCGGCGGCTTCGCGATCCTGGGCCGTGGCTTGAAGCGCCAAGCCGGTTTCGGTCCTGGTAACGAACAGGTAGAGCATGAAAAAGGCAAGCAGGCAAGCCAGGGCGGCAAAAAATTGCGGTTGTCCGATGAACAGGCTGCCGATCTCGATTCTTCCTTCGAGCAGGGGCTGGTCGACGTTTCTGAAATCGGGGGTCCATAAATATTGCGCCAGGGCTCGAATAAAAATCGATAAGCCAAAGGTGGCGCAGATTTGAATCAACATCTTGGCTTTCAGGATGAAGCGAATCAACAAGTAATGCGTGAGTACGCCGCACAGGGCCATTAACAAAATGGTGATCGGAATCGAAAACAGCGGGTCCAGGCCCAGCAACGACCACAGCCAGAAGGATGAGAACATGGATACCATCAAGTGGTCGCCGTGCGCGAAGTTGACAATATTCATCAACCCAAAGATCAGACTCAGCCCGGCGGCAATCAGGGCGTAAATCAAGCCCATAAATAAACCGCTTACAATAGCCTGCAGTATGATTTCAAACGTCATCGGGCCGCCGTGGTTTTATTTTGATGACTCGCTCACTATTCTTGCCGGGCTTTCTGATTTAGCGTCTTTGTAAATCGAAAAGGCTTGTGTTATCTAGTGCGGTGGAACAGAAGTTACAGCCACGCAGCATAGCTCAAAGAGGACTCATAATGAAAAAGATAATACTGTCAATGTTAGTGACGCTGACTTGTGCCGCCGGCGTGAACGCGGCCGAGAGCGTGAAAATCGGGGTGCTCTATCCGTTAACCGGGCCGGTTGCCCAGGTCGGGAAAGATGCGGTAGCGGCCGTCCAGACCGCCGTCGATATTATAAATAACAGCCACGCTATCGATATGCCGTTAGCCGCCGAACGGGGACTGCCGGGACTCGGCGGCGCCAAGATTTCGATCGTGGTCGGCGACCACGGCGGCAAGGCTGAAATCGGCGTTGGTGAAACCGAGAAAATGATAAACTCCGACCAGGTGCACGCCATGTTTGGCGCCTACTACTCGTCCGTAACCGGGGCGGCCAGCCAGGTAGCGGAACGCGCGAGAATCCCCTGGGTAAACGGCGAATCGACCTCACCGAAACTAACGACCCGGGGTTTTAAATACTTTTTTCGCGTTACCCCGCATGACGGTGAATTCACGCAATTGATGTTCGAGTTCATCAACGACTTCAACAGCAAGAACAATGACAAGATCAAGACCGTCGGCATTATTCACGAAGACACGCTGTGGGGTTCGGATAGCGGCAGCACGCAACAGAAGATGGCCCGCGAGCAGGGTTTCGAAGTCGTGGAAAAAATCAGTTACAAGGCGAAAACCACTAACTTGAGCTCGGAGGTTCAGCGGCTCAAGGCGAAAAACTCCGATGTATTACTGCCTTCTTCCTATACTTCGGATGCATTTCTGTTTTTGAATACCGCCAAGGAGCTCGACTATAACCCCAAGCTTCTGGTCGCCCAGAACGCGGGCTATACCGATCCGAAATTCATCGAAACCATGGGCCGCAAGGCCGAGGGAATCATTACCCGCTCCCCGTTCAACACCGATTTGGCTAAAACCATTCCGCTGATCGGAAAGGTGAACGCATTGTTTAAGACCCATTCGGGAGGGCGCGACCTGTCCGATGTGCCCGCGCGGGCTTTCACCGGTTTCATGGCGCTGGCCAATGCCATCAATAATGCCGGCTCGAGCGACCCCAAGAAAATACAGCTGGCGCTGCAGCAGCTGGATATGTCCGCGCAGTCGTTAATCGTTCCTTATCGGGGGATTCAATTCGGCAAGGACGGTCAGAACATGAAAACCCGGGGCATTTTGATGCAAGTGCAAAATGGAAAATATTGCACGGTTTATCCGTTTGAACTGGCCGCCTGCGAGTTGATATACCCGATGCCGAACTGGTCGCAAAAATAGGCACTACACCGGTACGGCCTGCCGCCGCCCGGGGGGCGGCGGCTCACGAATATCGCTGGGGGGTGTTAATCCGAGGTTGGTGTCGGTGTTTTTGCGCGCTTGCGAACGACACGCCAGCACATGGGCATAGCCACTGCCGCGATCACGAGTTTTACCAGGTCGCCGAACAGGAATGGCGTCAAGCCCCAGTCAAGAATGGGCTTGTCCCAGCCGTATAGGCTGCCGAGCCAAAGCAAGCCGGGAACGTAGATCAGCAGGTTTCCGAGCAACATCGCAAGCGCCGTGGTTACGATATTTCGATCCCATCCGTGCTCGGCGAGATAACCTGTCAACGCCGCCGCCAGAATAAATCCAAGCAGATAACCGCCGGTTCCGCCCACCATATATACCAACCCGATGCCTTTGTCGGGCGTCCCGGAAAACACCGGAAGACCGACTGCCCCTTCGGCTAAATATAAAACGATAGTCGCGGCGCCCAGTTTCCAGCCATAGGCCATGCCTAGCGCCAACACGACCAGTGTCTGCATGGTCATGGGTACCGGATAAAAGGGAATCGATACTTTTGCCGAAAGCGTTAACAGCAGGGTTCCGACTACTGCCAGCATTACGTTACGTAATAGCTTTTTATCGGCCTCGTAGGGCCAAATCGTCAAAGCCAGAGTGTTATACATAGTTACCTCATTTGGTGATACGGGTTGGATTAAAGGTCGAATTCATAGGTATCAGGGATTAATTTGAATTTTATATTAAGAAACAATCGCTCTTTGGTAGCTTTTTCTGCTTTTCCGCAACGAAATATCCCCCAATTAGAACAGGCGACTTCATGCGCGCTCCGAAAATGCTTTAATTGGCAGGCGAACGAAACCGGGGAACGAGTTTCCCAAACGGTGGAAACAGGCCGGGCCGGGCCTTACATGGCGCACTCGCCCGGCGAATTCAGTTCCGCGCAGTCATCCTTCGGCATCGATTTTGTTATTTGGGCCGCTCTCTTTCGTCGCAGCAATTACGCACCAGATTGATAATCCCGGAGAAATCCTTGCCGCCGTGGCCGGTGTCAACGGACAAAATTAATTGACCCACCTGTCGGACAATATTTTTGACCCACCCCCCAAATGCATTGAGCTAGTTTCCACCTCCGATTAATCCGCTTTGTCGAGCCTGACGCAGTCG
>Ga0126332_10000641_pt1 | contig 12019 bp, 1 predicted proteins | sample InaspJWI42metaG_FD_94482 | JGI IMG/M metagenome (GOLD analysis project Ga0126332, IMG submission 94482) | Marine gutless worms symbiont microbial communities from Oahu, Hawaii - Inanidrilus sp. 2 OAHU.JWI-42 metaG | ecosystem: Host-associated > Annelida > Digestive system > Unclassified | place...
ACACTTGGGCAGGTTGTGATAAAGAGAGTTGCAGTAGTCGAGCTTGGAGTGAACAATGGAAGTGGCGATGGTGGAGGCTGTTTTGGTATCGAGGTATGGACGGATACAGCGAATCTGACGGATGTGGTAATAGCAAGATTTGGAGACCGATGAGATCTGGTTGGAAAAAGTGAGGTGTTCGTCAAATATGAAGCCGGGGTTTCGAGCAGAGTTGTTGATTTTGGCAAGTTGTTTACTGAGACCAATGAGCAGAAATTCAGTCTTATACAAAGGATGCAAGGCTTTTCTTATAGAGTTAGAAGATTTGCAGTATAGTAGTTTATCATAAGACTATCGTAAGATCGACGTACGATAGTGACTTACTGCGTTCTAAAATTTCTCTTAGGAATACCATAAGCTATTTTACGAACACTGTCTCAAATGAACTTACGATTTTGCAAGTGAATCGTACCCAAGAAAAGCCTTGCATCCTTTGTATAAGATGTTTTGTAAATTGGGCCTCAGAATTGTAGATAGTCAGACAATCGAACAGTGGTGAAAAACGTAAAATCACTTACGCCTAGTTCACGTTATTCTAAAGACTGCAGTAAAATTTCTTTCAATTCATGCTTAAATAACAACTTTGGATGTGGCCATGGTGGAGGACATTTAGCTCGTGACTCAAAAGTTGACGGGTTTGAGTCCCGGCTCTTGTGCTTTCAGGCAACAACATTGGACAAGTTGTTCACACACATGTGCCTCTATCTCGAAGCAGTATAATTTGGTACCGGTCAACGGGCGCTGATGCCCTGCGGCCGGGAAGTTTATCGTAGGCTTGGCGTCGCACTGGCCACGCGTTACAGACTTCAGTGGTTTATCCACGCAAGGAAGGGAGATGAGCACCCCGCCTTGGCGCCTAACTCATACTCCTCACGGAGTATGGCACAGTTTACGGTATTATTTTTTTCGCGAGTGCTGCAGTTGCTGTAGCGTCGTCATCCGCTTCGTGGAGTAGATTCAGTCCACCTTCAAATTTTGCTAACGGGCCCGGCACGTGTCGACAGTGTGCATAGGCGCCGACTTTCGGTTTGATGTACCGGGGCAGTTCAGTTGGACTCATAGGCGGCAGAAGGGGTCAGTGGTTGGGGGGGGCACAATGGCGAGTGCGGAGCACGAGCCTATAATTGGGGTCTGGGGGCAGAGCCCCCAGCGGGGTCCAGGGGCAGAGCCCCTGGTCAGGGGTGCGAAGCCCCCTGAAGCTGAAAGCATTTTGGTCAATGGATGTCCAACGGAGCCGGCAAATTTAGCCCCTTTAGTCAAATTTAGCAAGTAGAGCTGCAACGTTCACTTTGGGTCGGCGCCTGTGACAGTGTGGTTTGTGGTCTGTCGCTGGCCACAATCACAGGAAGGTGATTGGGCGAGACCACGGTTTACGGTAATACCGTAATGCTGTGTTTGTCGACTGGCTGCAGGCGGACGTGGGTTACGCGAGCGGCGCGCCGCTGGACGATCTGACCGAGTACAAGATGGAGTACTACCGCAAGCAGGCACATCGCTGCCCCGTGCCGCAGGTCGAGGCCGGCTCCGACCCGAGATACACGTACCGCGACCAGGACGACGTCGGACACAAGTGGTACGACGTGCAGGGCGGCAGCGCCACCGGCGTCAGAGCCTAGACATCGACGTGCCGCCGACAGACAGACAGACACGCTCACCACAATACTCCGCTCCCCTACATGTACCAGCGCCACCGGCGTCAGAGCCTAGACATCGACGTGCCGCCGACAGACAGACAGACACGCTCATCACAGTACTTTGCTGCCCTACACGTACCACGCCACCGGCGTCAGGGCCTAGAGATAGTTCGTCCACTTGCCGCAGGATGACCAAGAACTTGATTTTACCTGTGCGACGCTATGCTAGTGCGGTATCAAATACAGTCTCGTGTTTAATCGATCAGTCACTCGTGAATTTCAGAGTGGTCCAAGTGGGCTAATGAAATCACTTCAATATCCACTAATGGTGAGGCAGTAAGCTAAGGGTTATAAATGATGATGCCAGGGAACGAAGCCGAAAACAAAAACGTTTTCAGACGCTGACGGAAGGTCGACGGAGACGGAGTGGAGATCACACTGACCGTGATAAACTGGCGAATGGCAATCATCATGGTTGACAGTACTTGCGTCGGTCGACGTTTGACCGACGACCAACGCCAGTTTATCACAGTGAGCGTCTACCTTCGTGTACAGCATCATGCGCATAAGGCAGCGCGTCGCGCGGGTCCATCTGCGACAGCTGATGCTTGTTTTAACAGTTAATAGTCGACTGTCCGCCGTACTCGACGTTAAACGCACCGCCGACACTTTGCAGTATCGGGCACACATATTCTTGCAATCCTCCATCGTATTACACACTGGGCCATAATCCCGGACGCCTAAGTTATACTACTGGTAGAATTACTACTGGTAGTGGCAGAATTTTTTTTATGACATTTCATCTAAGTGTGCATCCAGTTATGATGCACAAAAAGTAGATCTTTATGCAAGTCTGGCGTAATCTTGAAATTACAGAGTCAGTCATTGTGGCAGCCACTTAAAATGTATATCTTTTTGTTTTTTGGCTACGTGACGCTAATGCGTATAGCGCAGAGCATGCTCTAGCGTGCTGTCCGTCAGTATTTCTGTTCATTCATCGCACTTGTGTATTGTGTCGAAATGGCAAAGCTCGTTATTAAGCAGAAACGGCTGAACCGCCATCTTTAGGATATTCCTTTTACTGGGTATCGTGGCTTTTCTGTGACCTTGGAGTACCCGAACTGGAGTTCAAGGTCACGTTTAATCAAATCAAAATCAAATAAAACTTTATTACAGGCCAACAAACCGCAATATAAACATGTTAGCTTACATGTGTATAAACAGTGTATGGAACACGACTGTTGTGTGATTCGTGAGCGATAGCAGAGCTTCTTGTGATGATGCTGCTGCCGCCGAATGTTGACGATGCGGACTTCATTCAGCCTTGAGGGAAATGTTGTTGAGCACGTCTTGCTTGTACATGTATATATAGCGTAGCATTAATGTCACTGTTCTGTGCTACACAGAAATTGGTGTACACTGTACACATCTTCCATAATCCCGAAAGTGATACTTGTTTGCTGCAAATCTTTAAACTATGCTGTCGATTGAATTAATGTGAATAATTAAGAATACACGAAACCTCGTATAGCCAGTAACCATTGTTAATAATGTGACTGCTGGTAGTTTGGATATAGCCTATCGTGATGTTATTATATGATTCAAGCTGTTGTTCTTCTTGTTATTATAGTTCTGCAGCTGTATTTGTATAGTTGTTATATGGCAATCGTGCAAGCAGATAAGTTGTCGTAGACGTTATTTGTTATTATTGTTATGTTACGGCTGAATGTTAATTACACGATATTATGAGTTTTATTCGTTGTCTGAATTTATTCTGAAATGGTGATCAACAAGCAAAAGACAGTCGAATAGGCAAGAACATTAACATCGGTTTGAAAGAGTTATTCAAGAAAGAAAGGGCGGCGCTTTTGGACCACGGTGTACACAAATAACAATGTAGTCAGGTAATACGGTCGATTAAAATGTTGCTAAAGTGGGCGGTTAGACATCGAGTAGCGGTTTTTTTAGGGTTGATATCTGTTTAAAAGTGGCAGTCATATTGGCATTTGCGTTTAAGCGTTTAAGCGACGTGATTTACTGCTACGAGCGTTGTGCAGAGCAGTAGGGATGGATGATAGTGTGACGTCACTAACAAGAGTGAGATAGCTGAGAGATACTGGCAAGCAGTGATCGGGAGAAGGCGTCGACCTTTAGCAACGCGTCTGGTCGCGATTAGCGTCGACAAGCACAACCGTGAACCGTCCGTAATAATCATGCACCGAATATCAACCTGTTAGCGTTATCAGCGCCGGACGAGACCCGTCCGGGCCGCGCCTCGGCTGTCTTTCATCGGGCGCCGCAAATAGCGCCGAGGCGAGCGGGCACCTGACGAGGTCGACCGGAACCCCGGCGGCGGCCTGGAGGGCCATGGCAGGCGCGCGGGCGGTCGATCGCCGCCGGTGACTGACTGATCGCTGACGGGCGCTGGCGGTGGTATCTGCACTCTCTCTCCCGGCCTCCGCCTCTCAGTCCGCTCTGTATGCCTACAGTGATCCGCGAATCGACTGTCGACGTCCGCTGGACGTCCGTTGTTTATTTTATCGGCGATCTGTCGAAAGCGCCGCGGCATTTGATGAAACGCCAGACGCTCGGCTGCGGAAACAGAGAAAAACGAGCAACGAGATGAACTGCACACGGCGACAACGCGTAGTCGTGACGAGTTTTGCGTTGGCGTGTGTTCTGAGCTGGCAGTTTTCTGTCACACTGGCACACTACGGTATGTGCGAAAAAGTGTAGTAATATCCGAAGTTTTTAACGTGTATTTCTATGCAGGCTAAGGTTACTAAATTTAACTGCCATTTGTTCGTAAAATAAGCTTATGTCAGACGGAAACAAATGGATGTCTTGTTCTCCAGTGTATATGGCGAGGCATGACATTAGTCTTTCTGCTGAGGCAACATTCTAAAGTAAAGCCACATTGAGCATTTTAATTGTGCAGTAATGCCAAAAAGTACAGATGTTTGTACTTTTTATTTTTATAACTGTCGCGGCACCATAATTTCCTTAAATGCCTAATGCTGTATATTTACTCGAGTTCTTACTTGAAAAAGACGCACACAGAAAATAAAATGAATGGGTCCCCAAAAATGAACAAAGCAGCAGCAACAGAAAGGAACGACGAAATGATAGTTATGAACTTTAACCGACTGGAACTTAAGACTGGGCACGACAGACCACAGAGTACGAGAAAAACTGATAGTAGGTGTGACGATAATACAGTCAGACCGTTAGCCTTCATCAGTTTCAGAGTAACACGGATAATGTCGACGGCTCGACGGTGGTTGCGGTAAGTCAACTCCAGTTTAATCACAACGCATGTAACACATCTAACTAATAGGCCTATATAGCTAGCATAATCGTGGACTATGAACAGCCTTTAATCCTAATATCCGGTATTCGTGTAATCGTCGGTATTATTTCCGACATCGGAGAGACAATGCCGAACGCATTGCACGGCTCTGCTAGCGCGGTATTTGCTGTCATGTGTCCGTCTGTCCGTCCGTCCGTCCGTCACAAGCCACTATTGCATCGAAACGATTGGACGAATCGAGCTGTTTTAGCATGGAGGCTTCCTTCCACATATCCTTCACAGTATTTTAAGGAGATATGCGTATCTCCAAAAATGAAGGTACTTCCCGCTGGAACTTTGTCCCAAACTCAGGACTTAGAGAAAATTACGCCACGGCGTTGTCAACAAAACTCATCGTCGTCGTCGACGGTCGAGCTTATTGATGACACCTATACGACAATCGACGAATCGTGGCTGTTTACTACAAGTCGGTCAACTGTAACCCTCTAACTCCATTACTTCGATTTGTTGTGGATTTGCTGCATAACTTATTTCTACAGTTGACAAGATTTTCACTGACATAGCGCGTCGCGCGGTCCGTCTGCGGTAGCAGAGCTTCTTGTAATAATTACCAGGGAACAGGTAAGTGTTCATCATTATTTATTAGTCTTACAGGACTGGTGAAAGGGATATCTATCAACCGACAGTTTACGTGCACCAAGCGACGCATTACCTGAGCAGACAGACAGAGACGGACGCACATGTATACTTGTGTTCACTGATCTAAACCAGATACCTCGGTATCCGCATAGGCCTACGACGTACGCGTGTGGATATCCAGTTTTTGAAGCAAAAAGACTGGGGGGGTACCGTAACTCACTTTTCCTGACTGTTTTTCAAGCACGGAGAACTTCTAATTGTTTCTGAAGCAGTAGTATCAAAACAGCGTTACATGCATGCGCAGTTGCCGGCGAAGAAAATGGCATTTTATAGCAGCAAACAGGCATCAAACGTTTTGAATTTCCGACGAGATCGCGGCTTTGGTGGTACTCGCCCACTTCTAGGCGCGCAGTTATGCATCCCTGTCCATCGGCCATTTGGACCATCGTAGCCGAGTTGCTTGCTGTTTGCTTTCGCTCTCGGTCAGTCAGTCAGTAGGCCTCTCACGTGGTTTATTTCTCGGCGGCAGCAGCAGCAGCAGCAGCAGCAGCGATGACCGAACTCAGTCGTTTGTGAGCACAAGCGACTGAGTTCGGCTTTGCTCGACTAATTTACCGCCGTTCCAGCTGCTGCTTTGCGCTCGTGCCTTCGTAGCTGGAAGCACGAACTGGTGCGTTTCGAGCTGCAGTTCGCACAAAGCAGCGAAATGCAATACAATACGGTAAATACACACGGGATTTGTAAAGCGTCGTCACGCGGAATCGACCAACAGCGTTGACAAAAATCAATGTTAATATTCAGTGGTCAAACGCTATTCTGAAAAGTTCGGTTTACGTTTAAAAACAACAGTGTCGCTAACAGTGTGAAGATGTGATGGCATGCTGTAATTCTAGTCGTCTTGACTTAACGATGACGCCACTTGACTATTTCTCAAATGTCTGCCGATATTACTGTTGTAACTTGTGTTGTTACATAGTGCAGGCATTCGTGGCAGGTTGGCTGTCATAACAGCGTTCGCAGTGTCTGTAGTATCTGTAGCGACGATCAACGTCCGTTTATTTTGACGGCTGACGCCGTCGGACGACGCAGATGCACCGATGCGTGAGATTTCAGCGCCGGGCAGCGTGTCGTCTATACGTTGAAACGACGGCGTCGGTGATGTTGGTAGCGTTTGACGCTTCCCATCTGCTACTCATTGCAATGCGCAAGAACATTTCGCATAGGCAACGAGCTCCATTGCGTGGGAGCTCATCTTTTTTGGTGGTGTGCGGAACAAGTGAGAGCTGAACCCAATTACGCCAGCATACGACGACTGGCATTGGCTGGAAAGGCTCCGTTAACAGCCTAGCGTCTTTCTGTTCTTTAGCCGTCCTCCATCCGAGGGTTGGCCACACCATGGACGTACTTTCTCCATTTATCTGTCCTCTGTCATTCTGACTGACTTTTCCACGTGGAGTCCTGTCCACGTCTTGATGTTGTCCATCCAGGCCATGCGTGGTCTTCCTCGCCTGCGTGCACCTGACACTGTTCCTTGAATTGTCTCTTTATCCAGGCAACTCCCTTGTTTCGTCATGGTGTGACATAGTATGCTAGCTTCCTTGTTTTGACGGTGTCTAACAGTTCCATCTTTACCCCAGCTGTGTTAAGAACCCACTCATTTGTTTTCTAGCGTCTTTAGAACAGACTAGATCAGTATATCAGAACATGCTATTCGAAGTCTATTGCTTTCTTATTGATCGATGAGACAATGCATTGGTCAGTGCTTAAGCACCTGCCCACGAAGCGACAGCCAGGCTGGATTGATCGGGATGACACGTTTAAATTCCAGTATACCCGCGAACGGTCATCAGTCTTATCGAACCGGGTTTACATGGAGTAACAGTAACTTCGTTGAAGCGTGCTAGGCCTACAACCTACATCATTACGATTCAGAGTGGGCCAAATTTAGCTATGCGATACCACCTAACAGCGAGCAGCGGGTGCGCTAAACCCAGTCCTTGCTCTAACTTTCAACCATAAATATAAAGTTCTAAAATTTTTATCGACTCTTATCTTGACCCCTTTCTACCTATTACCCAAATATCGTGAAAATTTTCCAACAAATCTTCGAGTTACTCTGTTCACAACCAAACTGACAGACAAACGGCGATCAAAACAATATATGCCGCCGCCAATGGCGGAGGTAATGAATGTCGACTGAAACGATGCGTGAATTATTCACGTCCATTGACCGATGCTGTACATTAGACACGTGACTCGCGACCGAGAAAGCTGCTGCTGCAACTGCGTTTTGTAAGTCGAGAAATACCGGAGTGACGGGCGGACGTGGTGGCAGCGGCGGTATGTATAGCGCGTTTAATTGAAGCTGTCGGCGTATCCGGCGCATGTCCGACCGTGATCTGTTTTCTCCGTGTTTTCTCGACTACCTTTCATCTGCGCCGCCGCCGCCGCCGCCCGCTTCGTATCTACAGTAGCCTATACGTCAGCATCGTGTTACCGATTGTGAGACGTTTCGTATACCTCCTTTGATGTCCAAGAAGACGATTCGTATACCGGACGAGGGAGGGCGGCGGCGTAGGCGGGACTTACGTCTGCGGCACTGCGGCCGTGTAGCAGTTGAGCAGAAGTTTTGCACGGACTGATCTGGCGAAACTGCTGAATTTGCGTCTTACGTCATATGTTATATAGTAGTAATACAATGTGTGAATTGTATGCAACTTTATTGTTGCCTACTTTCCAGGTTCATCGACATAATAAAGTGATATACGTCGTTACATGACCGGCAGCCCCGCGCCCCTCTGCACAGGTATATATGAATCGTCTCAACCCGAAGAACAGCAGAGGTATACGAAACGTCCCACGTACCGTGTTACGACCTGCGTCATAGAGCGCTGTCCGGGTGCTGGATACAAGCTCGTATCTCGGGCGGGAGCATCTTTCTCGTAATACTAGTAAACGCGGCATCGCCGGCAGAAAAAGATTGTGTTTCCCAGGAATTGTTCGCTGGTGGCACGCAGGTGTGCAGTATCGGTCAGTGAGAGCGGAAATGTTTGACAAGAAAACGTTGACCAAGTTCCTATTAGAAAAGAAAGTTATGTCTTATTCTGTCTTCAACAAATTTTTCTACATTTTCCTTTATCTTTTTGTCTTTTCGTTAAACGTTAGGGGTGTGAAGTATTGCTATCAGCGTGTCTGTATGTCTGTCTGTCCGCTGCATATCTCAAAAACCATATGGCCACGACATTTTCCTTAGACACTGGAGGTCGCCGTAGTTCGGTTTTCCTGTGATAACAATATAATGCGTTATGTACACTGTGTTCTACAAAAAGGGAGACACCATACTCATGTTGATATCTCTGTCAAATCTTAACCGATTTTAAAAATTCTTTCACTGGCTGATTCTCTGGTAAATTTGCAATAAAAGATTATTAAAAATCCCACCGCACCTAGCATATGTTGCCACACTACCTTGCGAAACGTTAATGTCAGAAAGCAAGTTTTACAAGGTAGTGTAGCAATATTTCAGGTGTGGTGGGGTTGTAAATAACCAAATTAAGGAAGGTTTACTGCTGAGTCTGTCAGTGAAATTTTTAAAAATCAGCAAGAAGGTGGTTGTCTCATGCACTTTTGTGCGCCTGGCCACCACACTGTTAAAGGTCGAAGAAAGTGTACGACACAATCCACCTATCTGCTATCTGCCAAATATTTACTAATTTTAATTTTTCACTGGCGGACTCAACAATAAACCACTGTTAATTTTTTGGTTATTGAAAATCCCACCACGCCTTAAATATGTAACTACTGTACCATGTAATTTATCATTAGACTAATTACTGCGTAAGTTTGCGACTGGCGCTCATTTTCTGACATTGATCTTTCACAAGCAGGGACGCATATGAAGTGCGGTCGGATCTGTAATAAATACTTTGCTGTAAATTGACTGGAAAATCTGATAGCAAAAAAGTTGTGAAAATCCCGTTCAGAATTAACAGAGTAACTACCATGAGTTTGGTGTCTCCCTTTCGGAACACGTTGTACTTCGGGTTTTGTGCATAACAACATGTTTTCCCATACTTGACGAGGCAAAGGTGACGCAAATGGGGCGTATACGTAAAGTGACTAACCAGGGGCATCACAGATTCGGAGCCAGAGAGGAAGGAGTCTGATGTTGTCGATTGCGTTCCTGCGAGCAGTGTCGTTCTACGGCGACGGGTTCGTGCGTGTGCCGGTCGGCGGCGTGTCAACGTCGCACGCGACGCTCGAGCTTCACTTCCGCACGTGGCGCCGCGACGCGCTGCTCTTCCTCGCCGCCGGCGACAGCGACTACGCCGCCGCCACGCTACGCGCCGGCGCCGTCGTCCTGCGAACCGACCTCGGCGCCGGAGAGACCGTCGTCGCCGCATCGTCGACGCCCGGCCGGTCGTTCGCCGATCACGAGTGGCACTACGTCAACGCGACCTGGTCGCACGGCCGCGTCCACCTGTCCGTCGACCGGGTGTACGCGCGCGCCGACGACGCACCGCGCCCCTTCACCGATCTCAACGTCGCCGGCGACGTCCACATCGGCGGCACGGCGACGTCGTCTGACGCCTACCTGTACACGGGCGACGTCGCGTCGTTCCGCGGCTGCATGCACCACGTCGTCTTCGACCGACTCGACCTTCTCGCGCTCGCCCACCACGGCGAGGGCGGGGACGGGGGCGGTGGGGGCTCGTCTGACGGCGTCACGTGGGGCTCCTGCAGCCCCGAGTTCGACGCCGCGACCGACGAGCCGATGAGTTTCGTGGACGAGGCGGCGTACGTGGAGTTCGACGCGGTGCCGGAGCTGCGCGTCGGCGCTCGGCTGAGCTTCGACGTCCGCACGCGGTCCGCCGACGCCGTGCTCGTCTACGACTTTGGGCCGGACGTCGACAGCGCCGCGTTCCTGCTGGTCGAGATCGTCGACGGTCGGCTGAAACTGCGGCTGGGCGGCGAGCGCCCGGTCGCCGTGACGTCGTCGGTGATGCTCGACGACGGACAGTGGCATCGCGTCGAGCTCGAGTTCGCGTCCGGGTCTGTCGCGGTCCTCGTCGACGGGCGGCGGGATTGGCAGCCGGCTGAACTGGACGGCACGCGGCCCGTCATCGAGCGCGCATCTCGGCTCTTCGTCGGCGGTGTGAGTGAGACGACGCGACGGTACGTCATGTCGCGCCAGCTCGAGTTCATCGCCGACTCCCGGGCGCTGGCCGTCTCGCTCGTCGGCTGTGTGCGCAACCTGGTCGTCGACCGAACGACACTCAGCTGGCCGGACGTGGCCGCGTCGCGACATCTGCGGACCGGCTGCGTGTGGACGTACCCGTGCCAGAGCGAGCCGTGTCCGCACAACAGCAGGTGCATCGAGCACGGCTACGACTCGTACCACTGCCGCTGCGCCACGCAACCCTGCGGCGTGGAATCCGAGGACCCGCCCTCGGTGACGGTCGAGGGACCAGTCAGGGTGAGGGAGTTGATCGTGGAAGAAGGCGGTCGACGGACCGTCGGCAGCGAGCACATCGACATCCTAGTCGACCACGTCAAGGCGGGCGTCACCAACTCGCGCGTTGTTTTCACCGCGCGAAAACTGCCCGTTCGCGGCGTCCTGTTCGTGTCCGAAAGTCGGTCTCCACAGACGAACGCCGTGTCGTTCTCGATGTCCGACCTGCGGCAGGGTCGCGTGACGTACTTCCACGACTGCAGCGAGAATACTACGGACAGCGTCGCGTTCGAACTCCACTTCGACGTCGCCTCCTCGCAGGACGACGTCGCGGCCGACTTTCTGCGTGCGTATAATTTTACGCTGGCGATCCGCATACTTCCGGTGAACGATCGTCCAACGTTAAAACTTCCGGCGAACGATACCCTGGTCCTGATAGTCAACACCCACCTTCGTCTAACGGCGAAAATGCTCCGCGCAGTTGATCCGGACGATTCACCGGAGAACCTCGAGTACGTCGTTGACTGTTCGACAAATCATTCCCGGCAAGAGAGCGGCAGCTACTTCACGTTGAGTGGCGACAACGTAACCAGCTTCAGCCAGGCCGATATAGACGCTGGTCTCGTGCGGTTAATACAGCGCGGTCCTCGCGGCCAGCAGCTGACGCTGCGCGTGTCCGACGGAAAGGTAACCAGCGACGATTATCCACTTCGTGTCGTCGGCGTGGATATTCGTCTTCGCGCCGTCAGAAACACCGGACTCGTGGTCCAGCGATCGCGATCGTCGGTGGTCATCACGAGTGACCATCTGACGTTCTCGTGTGGCGCGGTTCATCAGAACGTCGACGTCCGTTACGAGCTGTTGTCGGCGTCGCGTCACGGTGAGATCGAGCGACGGCAACGCGACGACGAGTGGACGTCGGTGACCACGTTCACTCAGCGACAG
>Ga0126332_10000642_pt1 | contig 12018 bp, 7 predicted proteins | sample InaspJWI42metaG_FD_94482 | JGI IMG/M metagenome (GOLD analysis project Ga0126332, IMG submission 94482) | Marine gutless worms symbiont microbial communities from Oahu, Hawaii - Inanidrilus sp. 2 OAHU.JWI-42 metaG | ecosystem: Host-associated > Annelida > Digestive system > Unclassified | place...
GCCGTTGATGGTTTGACGATGCTGCAGTGCGGGATCTGACGGTGGACATCAATGAGACGCTGTTGTCGCTCAGTTCTGGACCTGTGCTCGAAGAATCATCTCATCGCGTTTAGTTGCACACCAGCAGAACAGCAAGACAGTCTGGAGTCAGCCATGCTAGCATCAGCTTTTGTTCTTTCACTGATCAACCATACCCAGCCAGCTTGAACATACCATTGCCATTTGTGTATATATATGGACTCAGCATGTTCCATCCGTACCACCCGGGAGTCTGAGCTCTTAAGTTCTCATTCATTCATATTCGTTTATTAGTACAACAGTTGACAAAACGCAACTTTGCCATTGAGCTAAAATAAAATGAGACGGTGACAGGACTGAAAAGAAAGTTAATGTAGAGTTCTAGAGTTGGAACAGTTACACTGTACTGGGTGTTGGATTAAAACAATTATTTCTGAGGGGTAAAGGACGGTCCCGGGTATTAACAGGTGTTGTTAACATGCGCCATGGCGAACAATTCCATTCGCTAAGCTTTGTGTGGGGACAGTGAACGTTGGTTTTCTATATTTTTAGTACTCATGATATCTTGTCAGATTTCTGCAGTAGGTTCTCCATCCCTCAGCCGGTGTGGAAAACTTCCAGACCATAATCGATCAATCATTAAAAACATTTATATTATGCGTAGTAATCAAGCAATGCTTGTATCCATTAGGCTGTACATTATTCTATTATCTCGTGTAATAGTAGTTACCTGTTTTGCCTTGTATCTCACATGTCTGTAATTTTTACACTCAACATCTTACAGCTACCAGTAGAATCAACAACAACAACAACCACCGTTTTACGGCCATTATACAGGTCAACCTGCGTTAGCCGGCACCTCCAGTTACGAACTGGAGGATTTTATTGGTGCAGAGTTTTACCGTCTGTATGCCCTTGCTGATAGCAACCAGCACATTTGGATTGGGGAGAAGACGCTGGAGTTCTCAACAGCGTTATGTACACTGTCTCCGTAGCTACCTGTGTGGTTGTATCAATGAGACATGTAAGCCAAGCAGTCTGTGCTGTGTCACCTGCTTTTGCTTGAGGCTGAACAGTAGCAATCACAGATATGATGTTGCAGCTGCTAGCTTTTCATCACCCTGCATATATTGATATAGCTTACAGCAGAACTAATATCTCAGATATCTAAAGGAGGGTTCACCGTGCCAAACTGAACTGAACTGAATGGAACTGGAGTTCGGTTTGGTTTGGTTTGGCGGCTGTGAACCCCCCTTAAGTGTCATAATTCTATTGTAGACCGACGCTAATCGGTAATTGCATGCATGCAAAGGTGAAGGCTATTGGCTGAAATCGTCGTGATAGTTTGTGGCATATTTCCGTATTTTTCATTTATTCTGTAGGATCCTATGTCAGTTTTCTATTGCTGCATTTGAATTTCCTTTTCCTAAATCTTTTACTTGTTACATACAGTCAAACACCTTTATGTGGATAGCACTGGGACCTGATGATGAGCATCCACTCAGGCAGAGTATCCGCTTATCCATGTTCCATATCTTGCATTGTGTGTAAATGGGACCAGACAAATCATATCCACTTAAGTGGGTTATCAGAGCCTTCAGTGCTTTGACTCTGTTGGTTGGGCGGCAGGTAGGGCATCCGGCCTGTAAAAAACTGAGTGGTAGGGTGCTGGCATGGTTATCTGTCTTGAGAAAGGTGCAGACTTGCTTATAGCCCAGCTGATGTCACTGCCACTCACTGTCTCTTGCTTCAGTAAAATCCAGATTGGTTTTACCTTTCTGGTACCGGCTCACCTGGGTAGTCCCGGACAAAGGGCCGTTAAACGTGTGTAAATGGGTTATCCACTTAGCGAATGTCCACTTAAAGGGGTTTGACTGTACATGTTTTCCACTGTTATAAACATACAACTGTAATTGTATTGACGCTATCGATGTGATTCTAATAGTTTAGTTAATACATTAATGTTACTGTTTTATTGAAACTATGCTTGCATGAACAGTTTACTTATTCAGTCATTAATTTATTGAAAATATTGCAATATGGTACAGAAATTGGTGCTTTGGCATTTTTGTTTGGCTGTGGCTGTGATCACCTATATTTGTTGGTTGTGTTTTTGTGTATCTCATTTAAACTTTATGGAGTTTTGTCTTCTCACTTTTATGACTACATAACAACCTCCAGAAGCTTAAGAAATGCTCAGATGAAAGTTTGCATTTATGTCTGATTTTGCTAATAATCTGATGCTGTTCTGGCCTAATTTGCAACTAGTATTTTACTTGAATATGCATAACATTTGTACCTGACAATGTTATTTGCTTGGTCCTTCATTTTCCATGCTGTACAATTTGGTCCTTCAGATTCTGGTCCTGCATTTTCCGGTAATGACGTCTGGTCCTTCATTTTCCAGCCCTGTATTTGCCGCCGTTTTATTACTCTTGGTCTTACATTTTCCATTCATGCGATTTTTTTAAAAATATGACCACCCGGCAACCCTAGATGGCACTAAACCGTCCAGTTGGACAGGCAATGTATGATTGTCGTGCTTATTGCTTGTTGTAATTTGATGCACTGCACTGTTGCTGTGGTGAAAATCGTGATGTAATCAGTGAGTTGTTGACGGGTTTCAGAGTTCCGGTTGTGTTGTTACGGAGAATTCCAGGATATCTGGAAGCTGCAGAAGATTTTTCAGGACTTGACTGCATGATGAACCCTGAGCGCTGTTGTCATTGTCAGATTTGAAACATCATTCCTTGCTTTTACAGACCACTTCACCTATTTTCGAAAAATTTCGCGGATCACTGATTTTCTGGGACATTCTTTCCCGACCTTGAAATTTGAGGGGAAATGCAGTACTTGAGGATTTTATAGGCTAGATGAGGTAGGAACCGTGGGATGTGTGTTAGCGATGCTGCAGTTTCACTGTCTGTGAAGCGTACGATACGATACGACAACGCGACCGACTTGCCGTGGCGAAATTTTCTAAGTCCAGACTCCAGAGTTTGCAGCAGGTTCCAGAGGGCCCTTATGTTTGTACGTATCCGAATTTTTTTAAAGACAGTGTAGGATGGTAGCTACCATGCCGAAAACAAACTCGATTCGTTCTGACGTCTCGCTAGATCTCTGACTTGTGACGGACAGACTGACGGACACAATCCAATAGTAGCGTGCACTGCTACGAGTGCGTAGCGCTGTGCAATGACATCAGTCTCCAGAGAGGTCGATTTTGCGCCAGATCTCTAGCCTCTCGTATCCCAAGATCCAGCGAAGACAGGTCGTAATGAATGTTCTTCATCCAAGTTGTGCGCGGCCACCCCGGTGGTCGCCTCCAGTTCTCTGGAGGAGGTTCGAAGATGGCTTGGCTAGCATCTGCATTCTCATCCATTCGTGCAAGATGCCCAAAGAAAGTGAGACGACGGGACTTGATGGGTGAAAGTGGTGGCTGGTTGGTAATGCGACGGATGTCGGCCATTCTGACAGAAGTCGTGTCAACGAATGTCCAGGATTCTTCATAGGCACCATTGGTCCACTGCGTCAATCCGCTGTAGGCCTATATCCGGACAAAGGACGACAGCATATGTACCGCGCTTGCGTAACGTCGCGCGGTAAAAACTGCATTAAATGTCGACTCTCCTAGAAATGTGACCTTTTCGGGTCAGATTTTAAAATAGCTATAAAATTTAGTGAAATAACTTGTGGTAACCATACTGTGGTCCGGAAACTACTCAGTCAAAAATTAACCGATTTTAATAATTTTGATACATGAAATCCGGAAGAATTAACACAAGCTAGGGTGCATTTGTCCAGAATACATGAAAATGTCAGTGCGAATGTCACCTTTTGAAATGACCTGATTGAATTTTTGCTGTTTATGTAAAATTAATCATATAATTGAGAAGTAAAACTGAAATGAGATTGAAATTTATATGTCCATAGCCGAATAATAACTGAAACGGATTATTTTCTGAACTAAAATATCACTGTCACCCTTGTCTTTTGCACGTGAGTCGCTGAAATTAGTCCCGTCTGCTTCCGATTAGTTTTGCCGTGGCGACCACTGGCCAGCCCAGGCGCCGTGCAAAAGCTCATATACGTCTTGCACTGTCCCCGTAAACTAACACCGCGTCAATTACTGGATTCGATTTGTATTTGCGCCAGTTTGTCATTCAGTGACAGCGTAACTAATAAGTAAGTAAGAAAAGCAAAACGCGGTATAGCGGTTTGCGTTTGGGCAGCAACACGGCCTCGCCGCTACGGGAACTCACATGCCACATGGGATCGCACGGTGTTACCTGCCACCCGGCAGAGGTGACAATCCCGCCCTTCCAAGACGAAGCTGGTACTCGATTTAGCGACCCTGAAGGGATACACGGCCGTGTTGACCTACGCACTGCAGTAAGGTGCAGCCCGTGCCCAAGGCTGCATTTCGCAGTAGCCATCGCGATAAACCCGTACCGTCCACGGTGAGAACTGATTTTATTAAACACACTTGCAGCCTTGGAGGGCTGAATTGCTAAATAAGAGCAAAAACTAGGCGACAGTAGGCAATTAACGAAACATTTAACACACAGTCCACTGTAAAGTCGTTCATCTAGATTAGGGCTACAATTACAATATACAATCTCTAAAACGGAGATCAAATACAGATGCAGGAACAGGTTCTAATAGTTTGTTAAGATTGTTTCGTTTGCTATACTGCATGTTTGTTATACTGTTGTGATAGTGGTTCAGTGCGTACTGTACAAAAGAGCAGTAAATTTTGGTAGGAGTAGGCCCCTAAACACTCCAGGATATTTCTAATTGGTCCTGAGCCTTGAAGTAATCGAGTGTTCTCTTGGTTCAAGGAGTAGGTGCATGATGCAAACAAGAAGTAGGCTCAGAAATGTCTTGAAGAATATTTCTGTATACATTTCTTCTTTACGACTAGTTTCTTGATGTGGATTGATGAATAAATAAATAAACAAACGAACATTGTAATTAGGCCTAATGTTTCCACCGAACTACATCGTTGGGTTTAAAAGTATATAATCACTGTCTTATTCGCAAATTCAACGATCAAACGCAGAAACTAGGCCAGTGTTATTTTGGTAATTTTTTTTCATTCGGCGGTATGCCTATTATTTTGATCTTTAATTTGGGAAATTACTCTGTCGAAAAGCTGAAAAGCCCGAAATAGAAAGTTTGATTCCGAATTTTTAACTGCAGATTCTAAGCACAATCCATCTTGTACATTCATGACAGCATGCAGTAGGCTTAACTACATTAGTACACTGAACCACAGTAGTTCACAAGTTCACAACAACAACAGCCAGTGTTCATATCTAACACCACGTCATGGAGGCGGACGCATCAGAACGTGAGGACACTTCAGTTTCACTTTATTTCGCTCATACAAATACGATATGGTATAAAATTCGGCCAGTCGTTTTTCGATTAGGTAATTAGTAGAGGTAACTTGGTCATAAACATTATCTTACAATTTTTCCGAGGAGTGAAAATAGGGTGTGTGCAGTAACTGAAACCATATGTTATCGCCACGATAGCGGCCCGGGAGCGTTGTAGAATAAGCCCACCTCGTTTCATGGCCGAGTGTTGTAAGAGGCAACTGAACTAGGGTAGTTTTGTTTTGCTGTATTTTAGGTTTTCTGATTTGTATTGAGTTTGTTTATCTGTATTTTCCTTACTGTTTTGTTTGGCAGTATCAGTCAAGTGATTGGCTGTGAAGACCGCCTCCGAAGTGACCTATATTGTGTCGAGTGGGACGACGTCAAACTCTACTCCAACCAACGATAGCGGAAAAACGATATGCCCGCCCTTTTCCCCGACTTCTGGTAGCCGTAGCCGTACGCGTCCACGCCCATGCACCAGCACTGGAGCACTGGCGGATCCAAGATTGGGTGTAGGGCCGGATGATCCAGCTTCTCTCTTCGCCCTTTGTCATTGTCCTTCCCCCCTTTCCCTGTCCTTTCCTGCCGCGAAGCGGCCTCCTTGAATCCAGTTAATGGTCTGGGCAGCGCTGTAAGATCCCACGCCGGCCTGGTCGCTAGAGTCGTGGGACAGACAGACGGATGGACATACGGACGGATCGAGGCATAACAAATACGGTTCTAAAATGTCACGCTACGACATTAGACAGCTATCAATTCGACAATATTTGACGGCGCTGCTGTAGTCGCGATACACGTCACGAAATGTACCCTAGGCCTAATTAAGACTGAATAAATACGAACTATGCACGAACATAGCATATACGATGATGAAACTAGTGTAAAAGATGCATTTATTATGAAACTGGAAACAAAGACACGTCATACTATTATATACTATTAAACTAATTACTTACCAGGGCCGGATTTAAGTGTGTGGAAGCCCTGGGTAGGACCATTCCTATTAGAGGCCCCTACCCACCCTCAAATTCTATAATTTACATGCACTTACAATTGTAATAATAACTAAGTATATCTATATTTACTTTTATACTTCGTAAAATATACAAATCTATATATAAATCTGAATACTGTTTTTTTGTAGAGGCCCCTGGGCAACTGCCCAGTTTGCCCCCCCCCTTAAATCCGGCTCTGTTACTTACGTCAGTTACAATGCTATTATACTAGTAGCTGAAGCAGATGTAATAGATAAAACAGAATTATGCTGCATTCACATCAAACGTCGTCAACTTTTATAGACATTAATAAATAGCAAGCTCAAAGGTACGGAAAACTAGGCCTACACGTAGGTTCACTATACATAGAGTGAAGCGACGTCACAGGGTCACGATACGATCGCCATTTTGTGGGTATAACACGACATAATGCGTTGAGTTAAATGGCGAAGATTTGTCGTGTTATTCAAATAAAATTGAATCAGTTAGTTTAAGGAAAATGTCCACATGATCACTGAATTGCCAACAAAGCGTATTTAAGCACTATATGACAGTGAGAAACGTTTCTCCGAGTTCTACCTACAAGATGGCGACAAAAGTCAACTTGAACAAAATTACGTCACTGTCACCCTATGTATAGTTAGCCTACTACTGCTGCATTATTGTGTAAGTTTTGTTTGTATAGTTTCTGGTACTTTTTGGTACTTTCTGGTACTTTTAAAAGGGTAATTATTATTAGCAATATTTTTTTTGTTTTTATCAATAATGAAACTGTGTTGTTATTTATTTCACTGTATGCAAAACGACTACCACAATAGTTACACTGCAGGCGACAACAACAACTACAAAAGAATAGGCCTACTACAAATAGCTTACAGAACAAAAATTACTGAATACAAAGTGCATTAATGCCTATTTTGTTAATTTACCCTAATTTTAAATGTATTTTGTTCCTTTAATTTCAACATTTGGCCATTTGCTGTTCTCATAGAAGTCTGTGATAAGACTTAATTTTTAATTTAATTTTTTTTTTAATTTTTAATTCTTAAAATTTCGAATTTTTGAAAATCCAAGATGGCGGCGGTCGCCATTTTGAAAACTGTTAAATTACAATATCTCTCTCTGCAAATGTTCGATCGTTTTTGGATAAAATAACACATTACACAAATTTGGCAACAAAACAGCAAATATAAATATTAAAAACTGCAGTTTATCCATAATGTTAACGGCGACGGGTCAAAAACTACAAAAAAGCATTAAAAAGTAACATTACTCAGCATCACGTTGACTTTTAGGCGATGTGATGGTGGGTAATATCACCTTTTAATGATTTTTGCGGTTTTTGATTCGTCGCCGTTAACATTATGGATAAACTGCAGTTTTTAGTATTTATTTCTATAACGCCCGCTCACCGCTCCGCTCCCGCTCACTCGGTCACCCATCCTAGTTGTAACCGGGCCCGACGTGCGTTAACTTCGTTCATTGACGAACTCCGATAACCACTACGCCACGCCGCCAACAGCGTCTCATCGACACCTGGTCAAGTCTGTCTCAGGACGTCATCGACGACGCAATCGACCAGTGGCGAGTGCGACTACGAGCGTGTGTGAAGGCAAAGGGACGTCATTTCGAGTACCTGCTGTAGCAAACTGGCTGTTTTCAGAGCCACCTCCGACATCTAACCGGCTCTTTTCAGAGCCACCCAAAGCTTTCAGAAGAAGACACAGTGCCTTCGCGTACACGTAGGATTGTTTGTAAAATTAAATCAAATAATATTTGATGACGACTATGTGTGTTTTATAGCTCTGGGTTTCTTCTTTTTGTGTGCCAAATGTTGCCCGTTTTGATGCAGGCACATTGAAATTACAGCGAGTGATAAAGTGGGACGTTTTTTGGGACACGGTGTAGAATCCAGTTCAAGTCATTTCGGTGCCCTCGTGAGGTTGCGTGCTTTTCTTGAACGGAATTAAATCCAGCAGGACACGCTTCACCGGGTCGAACTTGGTGGCGTAAATGAACGGATTGGTGCACATGTAGACATAGGCCATGACCGATGCGATGTAGAGGCCGACCTCGTTCACCTGCGTTTCAGGACTAGCGTAGAAGACGACCCCGTAGACGGTTGATGGCGCACAGGATACGGCGAATAGGCTGCTCACAACTTAACGATCCTGCTTTCCTATAATTAGTTGCAATCCTTAAATTTCTTCACTTCGGTGCGTGGTCCAGTCGTCAGTTCCACGTGGAAAATGTCCAAGCCACTGTTCAGATTCACTCACTCACTCACTCACTCACTCACTCATTCATTCATTCATGTACTGTTTGATGATGTATCCTACGTCATTTTCGTCTAACTGCTATCGCTTTGCCGCGATGTTATCTTATACAACGTTCGTTATAGTTTAGAGGGAAAAATAATCTCTCGGGATACGGCGAATAGGCCGCACACGAGAATCATGGTTTTGATGATGCTGGCCTGCATCTTGTTGGTCTGGGCTTGAGCGGCGCTCGAACCGCCGTCACTGTGGGTGGCCATCACGCTTGCCTGGCGACCGAGTCACAATCAAAACAGCCAATGATATTAAACCAGACCAAGCCGTTGAGAACGCGAGAGCAAAACCCAGAACAAAATATCGAGAACGAGATTGGGACGGAGACCAGTCCCTAGACAGAGACCGACGAAACTTAGACCCGAATTTTGTTCCGGAAAACACCCACCCTGGTCTGGAGACTTTGACAACCCGCCGTGTTGGACGGAATCTGCTACTCGACCATTTTCTCCACGGTTGGCCTCTCTGGGTCAGGTACGAGAAACCTTCGAGAACGAGATCATACCAGCTGGATCGCTTCTTGCACGAGTGGGGATTCACACGAAAGTCTGTAAAGGCTATCGTCTCCCATCCAAGTCCAGTTTAATGCAGTTAAGTCCGAGACCAAACTCTACAGACCAGTCTGATCTCGATCTCTGGCAATCTTCATCCTCTGCTACGGGCTTATTCTGATCACGCTTGCCTGGCGACGGATTGTGACCAGGATCCGTCCGTAGCAGAAGATGAAGATCAGGAGAATATCGACGTAGAAGATCAGGAAAAATGTGACCCCGAAAACCACCCGGGCCGCCGGACTCCTGAAGAAAACGGCCGAGTAGCACACGCCGTCTATCACGGCGTTTGTCTCAATCGTGACTCCCACAACCCCGGAATGTCCAGCGATCCAGGTGAATGCCGCGGTCGAGTACAGCATCCACTTACGCAGCTTCTTCTTGGCCCAGATGTGGTGGATGGAGCAAGGTATGGAGCAAGAACTTACGTCCCAGTCGACAAAAACTAGGTCATTTTGGAGACGTTCTTCCAGATGTGGTGGACCACCTTCAAGTAGCGCTCTATGGTAACAGCTGCCAGGTTCATCACCGAACCGTTATGTCCCCCGCAGGTCGCCGGTGGCGCGGAATTGGTGTGGTAGCAGCGAAGAAAGGGAAGAACTGAACTCTTCGAGAAAGACAGAGAAAGGCTTAGAGAACGTAGACGACGACGGAGGAGGACGTATAAGCTTAGATGTCGAATACGGATATTTTGGAGCGAGAAAGCTGGAATGTGATAGAACACGATTTAAAAGACGAAAAACCAGTTGCTGCGAGGTTCATCACGGAACTATAATATGGACCCAGAGAACAGTTGTCTATTCGAGCACGCCATCCTGTATTCAAGAGTTTTCGTCCTATCCTTGGTCGTGGTCGTTGACCACTGACCGATGCAGAGGGAGTGCAAGTACCGTTCGTCGTCGTTCATTATCAGTTTCAGTTTCACAAATGGGATCTCGCCCAATCACCTTCCTGTACTTGTGGCCAGCGACAGACCATGAACCACATTGTCGACACGTGCCCATTAACAGAATTTGAAGGTGAACTGAATCTACGGACGATGACGCAGTCATGTGGTTGGAATCTACAGCGACTGCAGCACTCGCGAAATAAGTAAATAATCAGTTTCAGTTACAGACACTTGTCTTCATCGTTTAACAGAACTTCAGTTGGAAACGCCACTTACTGTCGTCGTCAATCCGGAGCCGTGTTCTTGTCAACGCTCACCGCCGCTCGCCACTGCTACGGCGTCGTTTTGCCAGAAGCCCACTCACTTCGGGATTTATGGACCCAGAGAAATGCCTTCGCCCCACAGCGTTAAGCAGAGCCAGTACCCGGCCGTACCCTCGAGATAGACGTTGCGAAGTCTGAACGAGAAGGTCACGACCACAAACAAGCAGCTGAAAAAATCGAGCACGTTTTGGTTGAATATCAGCACCTGTTTCTTGTGCTGTTTCGAACGTATTCACCAGGAGGCGCCGGAGGGGGAGAAGTCTGCTTCTTGTGCTGTTTCGATGCTACGAGGGCGTACAGGATTAGCCCATTGGACGCGGTTCCTATAATCCCCATGACCAGGACGGCGCACTGGAAATAGTAATAGATTCCGCGCGACGACCATGATTCCATACCACTTCCGGTTGTCCGGGGAAAGATGTCGCTGGAATTTGTTGACATCAGTTCGGTTGAGTCATCGAAAGTGGAGGCTTGACGATCGGCCGGCATTGTTGCTGATTCGCCCATGACTATAAGCCCGGTCGCTGTGGTCCGCTTTGGGGTGTTGTTGCACGGAAAACTCCTATACACGCACAAAGTGAACATTAACGAGGTGGATCGTGGATGTTGCTTCACTCGTAACAAACTCGTTCGTTTATAATACTTTTACACCACACGACGCTATGTCACCGGTATATGCATATGTTGTGTCCGTGTCTGTCTGTGTCCGTCACAAGTCGGAGTTCTACCAAAATGGCTAAACGGATCGAGCTGGTTCTTTTGCATGGATGCTTCCTTTCACCTGTCCTTCACTCTGCTGCAAAGAAATTCGGGTACTCAAAAATAAGGGTACGTTTCTCTAAAACTGATCCCGAAACTCTGAAACACTGAGCACTTTGAAATCGCAATTTGAAGCTGACACAGTTTAATATTCTGTGAGTCTTCTTTATTGCAGTATGCAAATCGTTATGTAGTAAACCAGTCGAGTTTTATAACAGGCATACGACTTCAAATCATCAGCAAACAGCGACAAAGACACAGATAAATCACTAAACACATCAGTGGCATCATTAATATAAATCACAAACAGTGTCGGGCAAGTTTTCAGAGATTCTGTAGGATTTTAATTTTACCAACAATTTCTGTGACAGACAGTGTCGAACGCATTTTTAAAGTTAAAAAGATTAATGCTGGTTGCGTGTCTTGATTGCAAATTTAATATCCAATCTTCCAGACAATCAATTACCGGTAGGTTACTATTGCAGGAAAACATTAAGGAGTCAAATGTTTTGACTCACGCTGTAGATTAAACTGGCTATAAAACAGTTTTTACCGCGCGATGCTATGCATCCGCGATACTATAGCCATGACCCTGTGTCCGTCCGTCTGTCTGTTCGCCTGTCCGTCCTTCTGTCCGTCACAAATCGGAGTTCTACTAAAACAGCTGGTTGGTGGCGTGGCACAGTGGTAGAACGTCGGTCTCTGGCCGGCGAACTTTCCCTGTCCTGCGCTCGACCTGCAGCTGATGGGTGACCACTGATGTGGGTAA
>Ga0126332_10000643_pt1 | contig 12017 bp, 11 predicted proteins | sample InaspJWI42metaG_FD_94482 | JGI IMG/M metagenome (GOLD analysis project Ga0126332, IMG submission 94482) | Marine gutless worms symbiont microbial communities from Oahu, Hawaii - Inanidrilus sp. 2 OAHU.JWI-42 metaG | ecosystem: Host-associated > Annelida > Digestive system > Unclassified...
AGTTTATGATCTCAAAATATCGATTCAGGCAACAACCCGTTTTTTATTGACATTCGGTATCGACCTTATGAAAATGGCTGTCTGCTGAACATTACAAAACCGGTGTGACAGGAACTCTATCATGCAAGAATTTAACATAGGTATGCTTGGATTCGGTACGGTCGGCACGGGGGTGGTAAAAATCCTGCTGGACCGCAAAGACCTTATCAGCTCCCGCGTCGGCGCCATGATGCACTTAAAACGCGTGGCGGATATCGATATCACCACCGATCGCGGTGTTCAAATCGCTGAAGACGTGTTGACCACGGACGCCTGGGATGTGGTCAATGATCCGAATATTGATATTATTCTGGAGATGATCGGTGGAGATACAATTGCCCGTGACCTTATGCTGAAAGCAATTGAAAACGGCAAGCAGATCGTAACCGCCAACAAGGCCCTTCTGGCCAGCCAGGGCAATACCATATTCAGGGCGGCGGCCGAGAAAGGCGTGGATCTGGCTTTTGAAGCCAGTGTCGGCGGCTGCATGCCGATCATCAAATCGATACGCGAATCTCTGGTCGGCAATCACATCAAATCGATGACCGGTATTTTAAATGGCACCTGTAATTTTATACTGTCCAAAATTACAGATGACGGCAGCACCTTTGAGAAGGCGCTGGCTGAGGCGCAGTCCAGAGGATACGCGGAAGCCGATCCGACCCTGGATGTGGAAGGCCTTGATACAGCTCACAAAATAGCGATTCTTTCCGCACTGGCCCATGGCATGGAAATCAATTTGAAAGACGTGTATACGGAAGGCATCTCGCACATCACGCCACTGGATATTGAATTCGCCGGCCAGTTCGGTTACCGGATCAAGCTGCTTGCCATCAGCAAAATCAAGGAAGATGCTGTGGAGGCCAGGGTACATCCGACCATGATTCCGTTTGACAACATGCTATCCAATGTCAATGCCACTTTAAACGCCATTACGCTCACCACCGATGCGGCCGGAGAAATACTGCTGTACGGTCGGGGTGCGGGGATGATGCCCACTGCCAGTGCGGTGGTCAGCGACCTGGTCGATATCGGCCGCAACCTGATGACCGGTTCGACCGGCAGGGTTCCGCTGCTGGCCTATCCAATCCAAAACATCCGTAAAGTGCCAGTCTTGCCGATCAGCGAGATTATAACCCACTACTATCTGCGATTTTCTGCACTGGATCGACCGGGCGTGCTTTCAAAGATTTCCGGCATACTGGGCAAACATAACATCAGCATCAAGTCTGCTTACCAGAAAGGACGCAAGACAAACGGCACCGTTCCGCTGGTGATGCTGACGCATTCGGCCAAAGAAGCCGCGGTTGCGCGCGCTCTCAGCGAACTCGAATCGCTGGACGTCGTCGGCGACAAGCCGGTATCGATTCGTATCGAGGACGAAAATAGACAGAAGTAAAATCGTTTCACGATTTTATTCAAGGACCAACTTGTGACCTGAAGAGGTTTGCCATGCACATTGTTTGCGCGGATATGGAAGGAATATTTACGCCTGAAATCTGGATTAATGTCGCCGAGAAAACAGGCATTGAAGAGCTCAAGCTCACCACGCGGGACATTTCCGACTATGATGTTCTGATGAAAAAGCGGTTGGCCATTCTGGACACCAATGGCCTCAAGCTCAAGGACATTACCGACGTCATCGCCGCCATGCAGCCGTTGGAAGGTGCCCTCGAATTTTTGAACTGGCTCAGAGAACGCACCCAGGTCATCATCGTATCCGACACCTACGTCGAGTTTGCCAAACCCCTGATGGAAAAACTCGGCTGGCCGACGCTGCTTTGCCATGACTTGACGATTGCACACGACAATTCGATCGAAAATTACAACCTGCGTCAAAGGGACAGCAAGTACAACACGGTGCTGGCGTTGAAAAACCTCAATTACCGGGTCCTTGCCATCGGTGACTCCTACAATGACATAACGATGCTTAAAGAAGCGCAAAAAGGGTTCTTGTTCAGCCCGCCGGACAACGTGAAAGCGGAGTATCCGCAGTTCCCGGTTTCATACAACTATGACGAACTTAAACACCAGCTGGGCCAGGTGTTTGGCAACGGCGCAAGTTAAAGCCTTTAACAAAGATCAACTAAGATAACGATGCTAAAACACCGCACAACAAGTCGAGTTATTTACGGTGACACGGATCGGATGGGATATGCCTACAATGCCAATTATCTACGCTGGTTTGAAATCGGCCGGGCGGAACTGTTTCGATCCATGGGCATGACCTATCGTGAAATTGAAGAAAAAGGCATTTTTCTACCGGTGTCCGAGGCCCATTTAAAATACATCTCACCGGTGAAGTACGACGACGTGATCGTCATTGAAGCTGAGCTTGATACAACCCTCAAAGGGGCGATCAAGTTCGACTATCGCATATTCAACCAGGACGGCTCGCAGCCCGTCGCTGAAGGATTCACAAAGCATCCCTGCGTGACAACCGAAGGGAAAGTCGTTCGCCCGCCGCAGTTTCTAAGGGATTTTATTCGCAGCAAACTCGAAGAAGCGGCTGCGGATAAGAAAAGATAGCGTTTAGTCAGTTCCTTGAATTAGGAATGCTATCGATTTAGATAGAAAAGACAGAGCGACACGCGGCGCAAGCGCCAGTGCTGCGCTAGCGATACCATAAATCGTCAATCGTCAATTCCGGTTTATCCGGCTTGGGCATTTCGTGTTTAAACACTTACCGGAACCAAATAATGATTTTCGATATCTCAAAATTCAACGACTGCAAAATTCTGGTCATCGGGGATTTGATGATCGACGAGTACGTTTGGGGTGAGGTCGATCGCATATCACCCGAAGCGCCGGTCCAGGTGGTGGCGGTGACCGGTGAAGATTATACCCTGGGCGGCGCCGGTAACGTTATCAACAATCTGGTCACCCTTGGCGCAAATGTGAAGGCAATCGGGGTTGTCGGAAACGATGCCAGCGGCAAACAGCTGCTTGAAAAACTTAAAGACCTGAATGTCGATGCCGGCGGAGTTATTACAGAACCGGAAAGACCATCCACGATTAAAACACGCATTATTGCCGCCCATCAGCATGTGCTGCGCATCGACCGGGAAACTCGCAAAGAAATTGCCCGCCAGACATTCAGCAAACTGGCCGGAGCGGTAGAAAAGATCATCCCCGGCGCCGGCGCGGTACTGATTTCCGATTATGGAAAAGGCTTGATCACCGCCGAATTTTTAAAGGAAATCATCCACTGCGCTCGCAAACACCAAAAACCGGTCATTGTCGATCCCAAAGGATCTGATTACACCAAGTACAGCGGCGCTTCACTGGTGACGCCCAACAAAAAAGAGGCATCTCAGGCCAGCGGTATAGAAATCAAGGACACCAATACTCTCCACAAGGCCGGTGAAATAATTCTTGCGAATACAGGCATCGAAAGAATGTTGGTTACCCTGGGCAAAGACGGCATGGTTCTCTTCGAGCCGGATCAAAAACCCTTCAAAATTGCCACCCGCGCCCGCCAGGTTTTTGACGTGTCTGGTGCCGGCGATACGGTGGTCGCCCTGCTCGGCCTGGCTCTGGCCGCCGGTACAACATACAAAGAAGCGATGGCACTGGCCAACACCGCCGCCGGTTTGGTTGTCGGCAAGGTGGGTACCGCCACGGTATCGCAGAAAGAACTCAATGCGGCGCTGCAGCCGTCTTTTGATTCCGCAGTGCTGAAGCAAATCCCGCTTGCCGGGATCGACAGCCTTGCCGCAGATCTGAAAAAAAAAGGGGAAAAGATCGTTTTAACCAACGGCTGCTTTGACCTGCTGCATGCCGGTCACATCGCCTTTTTCACGGAAGCCAAATCCCTGGGTGACGTGCTCATCGTTGCCATCGATGATGATGATTCCGTAAGACAAATCAAAGGCGCCGGCCGTCCGGTGATCCGCGCCAAAGAACGGGTAAAAATTATCGGTGCCCTGGATGTCGTGGACTATGTGGTTGTCTTTCCCACCGATCAGTTAAAAAAGCTGATCGAAACGCTGCAGCCGGATGTCCTCACCAAAGGCGGCAACTACCGGCAGGAAACCGTTTACGGGCACGAAATCGTAGAGCAAAGCGGCGGCCGGGTAGCCCTGATTCCGATCCGCGACGATATCTCCTCCACCGATATCATCAACCAGATTAAAGGTGGGACTCCAAAATAATAAAATTTTACTACCCATGCTTGCATCCCGCTCTGCGGTGAGTTAAAGTGCTATGATTTCAATTAAAAATCACCCGGAAGGCATCACTTTCAAGATCTACGTCCAACCCAGATCATCCAAAAATACAGTGACCGGCATTCACGGTGACGCCCTGAAGATCAAGCTGACCGCTCCCCCGGTGGAAAATGCCGCCAACAAAATGTGCGTCAAATTCATAGCCAGGTGCCTGGTTCTTCCAAAATCATCGGTCGAAATAATTTCCGGACACACGAGTCGATCCAAGCATATTCTGGTAAAACCGAAGTCCGGTAAAATAAATGAAAAAACAGTAAAAATGCTTATAAACAGGATCGAATCCCTGATATCCGCTTCCTGATTTCACCATCTCAACAGCAGCTCCCCCAACAAGTATACTGTACGACAAATTCATAGAGGCATTCCGGTAGGAAGCCTCCTCCGAAAAATGATCTTGTTTATCCTGTCCCTTATAAATATTTGTAAATGGAATCTATTTATTTTTTGCATACCAATTCCCAATTCCAAAATCACAATATTATCTCGGTGTGGTATTCGGAGATGGCCATTTATTCAATAATCTTCTTGACAGATAATGCCAGCATCATTATATTTTCAGTTCAACAAATTGATGCGGGGTGGAGCAGTCTGGTAGCTCGTCGGGCTCATAACCCGAAGGTCGTTGGTTCAAATCCAGCCCCCGCTACCATCAACAAGATAAAGGGTTTAGAAATATTTCTAAGCCCATTTTCATTGCCATAAAAAAATAGATACCTCACACTCCTCCCTACAACCAAAATAGAAATCTTAGGAAATTGCAGTAATAAATACTACTAGCCCCTGCCCCACCGATCTTGGAACTCGATACTTTACATTTTTTTATAATATGACAAAGTAGAAATATATAGGGACATTCTAATCACCATTTTAACACTTTTAGGGAAAAATGGCGCTTGACAATAATAACGACGTTCATTACATGAATACCCGTAACCAATTGATGATCCAATGGAAAAAACTGAACGCATTAAATGCATATTGAATGGTGAAACACCGGATCGACCGGCCTTCGGATTTTGGACCCACTTTCCCAAGACAGACCTCGATGCGCGGGCACTGGCTGAGACATCCTATGCTTTTTACAAAGATCTTGACCTGGATTTTATTAAAAGCATGCCCAACGGCATGTTTTCCATCCAGGATTGGGGCTGCGCTTGCGACTTCAGTGACATCGGACGCGGTGGTGTGGCCCGTGTCACCGACGCGGCGGTCAAAACATGCGACGATTGGCACCGCCTTTCCGAACTGGATATTCAAAGGGGTGCCATGGGACGTGAAATCCAGGCACTGCAGGGCCTGCTGGATTTTGTAAGAGAAGAAGCCCCGGTCATTGCCACGGTCTTTTCTCCGATCACCACGGCCTATAAGCTATCCCAGGGCAAAATTTTCGACCACTTGCGTACCTGCCCCGAAAAGGTTGCCTATGGATTGAACGTGATTACCGATACAACCTGCCGGTTTGCCCAAGAGGTTGTCAACGCGGGTTGCGCAGGCATCTATCTGGCCACCCAAATGTGCACAACGAAATACATGTCACCTCAAGACTATGCGGTCTACGCCAAGCCGTACGATCTGAGTGTGCTAGAGGCCGTCCGGCAACCGGCCTGGTTCAATGTGCTTCACATTCACGGTGAGGACATATTGTTCGAACAAGTCACCGACTATCCGGTGCACGGCATCAGCTGGCATATATGGGAAACCCCACCGGCAGTTGATTATTTCTTAAATCACACCAAACACAAGATTATTGTCGGGGGATTGCAGCGGTCGCACATCACAAATTGCGACCATGATGCCGTGGACGAAGACATGCAGAACATGAGTCGTTTGACCGGCCTCCGCCGCTTGATTATCGCTCCCGGTTGCACGATCCGTCATCCGTGCAACCGGGATGTGCTCAAACGGATCAGTTCGGCAATTCAAGGCCTGGCGCCGTAGCATGTGACACGCTATGCCATTACAGGAGATGTTTGCCGCCAATGAATATCTGTATTTTCGGTACCGGACCCGGTGCCATGGCCATGGCTTGCCGGGCTATTGCTGCAGGGCACCGAGTCGGACTTTGTGAGCTTGCCAGATTTCAGTCCAATCTCGGAGGCCTCGACCGAACCTTATCCATACAGTCCGAGGGGCTGCTCACGGGACGATTTGACATCGCCTTTGCAACGACCGATCCACAAAAGGGGCTTGAATGGTCGGATGTGATCATCGTTGTTACCCATGCGGGTGCACATCAGGAGATAGCTGAACTCTGTGCAACGCTCCTTTCCCGTCCAAAACCCGTCATTCTTTGTCCGGCATATGTTGGAGGCGGCTGGTGCTTTGACCGGCAGCTGAGGACTGCTGCATCTTCTGTTCCAAGCGCAGTCGTGGAATGCTCGGTGCTGCCTTTCGCCTGCCGCAAATTGGCTGGTGACACCGTGTCGATCCACGGAATCAAGCGCCGCTTCATGCTTTCTGTCATCGGCAGTATTGTTCACACCGAAACAGCCGTGGGGCTGATGCAGGAACTGTTCGAAGGCATTGAAACAAGCCCGCATGCAATAGAGGCCGGATTGAATGAAACCAACTTCATTCTCCATCCCTGTATCGCCTTGCTCAATATGGGTTATGTGCAGGGGCCGCACCCGTGGACATTTTACAGACAGGGGTTGACCGAGCGTATCGGTGCCCTTGTGGAAGCGGTTGATGCCGAGCGTCAGCGGCTGATGCGGCATCTCGAGTTGTTGCCTGCGCCGTTGACCCGGTGGATGTCTGATTTTTATGGTGACCAGGGAATGCGGGGTGACGGCATTTACGAAATGATGTATACTTTTCCTCCATTTGCCCAATCCCCGGGCCCACGGTCAGTGTCCCACCAGTATTTCAACGAAGACATCGCATACGGCCTTGTACCAATGAGCAACCTTGCGAGGCAGTGCGGCGTCCCGATGCCGCTGACCGACGCGCTGATCGATCTGGGCAGTCTCCTGTGCAACGCGGACTTTCGAAAAAATGGACGGGATTTGAGTGATTTTGGTGAACGAATATTGAAACGACAACCCACAAAGAAAGGAGAAGAAAATGAATAAAAAATTATTGGCTGGTTTACTGTGTATTGCTCTGGCACTCCTGTTATCGCCACCGGTTCAGGCGGCAGGCGACTACCCCGATCGCCCGATCACCATGCTGGTCGCTTTCAGTCCGGGAGGCGGGACGGATGTCGCCGCCCGCGGTATTGCGCGTTACATCGAGAAGTACTTGGGAGAAGACGCCAAGATCGCCGTTGTCAACAAGCCCGGTGCCGGTGGTGAGATCGGATTCACCACACTGGCCACGGCAAAGCCCGATGGTTATACAATCGGCTTTATCAATGTTCCCGCGATCGCGGCCTACACCGTGGAGCGTAAAACAAAATACAAGATGTCCGATTTCAGGACTCTGGGCAATATCGTCTATGATCCGGGCGTATGGGCGGTGAGGTCGGACAGTGAATTCAAAACGCTCAAGGATGTCATCGAATACGGCAAGAAAAATGCCGGCGTGTTGACCATCGGCACCACCGGTTCGAGTGGTTCGAGCGAGCATATCGCCATCATGCAGATCGAAAAACTCACCGGCGCCAAATACAACCACGCACCGTTCGGCAGCACTGCGCCCATGCGCAGCGCCTTGCTCGGCGGTCACATCCCGCTTGGCGCCTTCAACCTTGGTGAAGGCGTGGCCCTGGAAGCAGAAGGCAAGATCCGATTCCTCGGCACCATGGGGGAAGCGCGTGCGGCACTGGCACCCCATGTCCCTACCTTCAAAGAACAGGGTGTTGACGTGATCTCGGGCTCATCGCGCGGTCTGGCGGCACCCAAAACAATACCGGACGACCTTTTCAGGAAACTTGAAACGGCTGTGGGCAAGGCCGTCAACGATACCGAGTACGTGGCCAATGCCAAAAAAGCTTATGTGCCGCTGGCATACCTGGACGGGGCGCAATACCAGGCATTGATTGACCGTCTGGAAAAGGACCTGAGGGCACTCTGGGCCGAAGCTCCCTGGAGATAATTGACCGGAACTGGAATGTTGGAATGCTGGAATAGTGGAATCATGGGTTCTGGAGAAATGGTATGATGGGTCTAAAGAAATAAGGAATCAAAACTCATATAATTGTATTGATATTCTCGTAACATTGGCGTATTTTTTGGGGCAAAAGCAGAAAATGGATATCTGATGACTATCACCAAAAAAGTTAGATTCAACATTTTTTGTAGAATAGACCTTTTTCCGCTTTTCATAACCAGTATTCCAACATTCCATTATTCCATCATTCCATGTGGCTTACCAACACGAGCGGCCACAAAAAACACTATATTTCTAACAAGTTGTAAAAATTCCGAGATGTTATAGATTACTTCATCCGGCAGACGAGGCGGTGTTCGCCACCGCTTTCGCCTGTCGGTCATTATTCAGTAAGGGAGATTTGAGTAGCATGGACACACGGATTCACGAGCGGATCATGGCTGCAGCCATCTTTGCGGCAGCCCTGTTCTTTTTAAATCTCAGCCGGAGCTTTCCGGCCGATTCTCGAATTTTTCCCTATGGCGTGTTGGGGCTGATGGCCGTGCTGGCGTCCGTTATCTTCATCCGCTCGTTTTTTCAGCCGAAATTAAAACAGACAGCATCCGACGCCAAACCGTTTTTTGAAAACCGGTTGAACTTCTGGGCGGCTTTTGGGGCCATATTCGGCTATATCGTGCTGTTGCCGATTCTGGGCTATTTTACTAGCAGTGCGCTTTTTTTTATCTCACTGACCCTGATCCTCGGTTATCGGGAGTGGAAGAAAATCCTGCTCACCATCACGCTGTTTCTCGGCTTTGTCTATTTTGTGTTTATTGTACTATTTGAACGTCCCATTCCCCCTGAATTTTTCCAAACTTTTTAGACAGGAATCTTGACCGATGATCGAAATATTTGAACCTATTCTTCATGCGCTGCCCATCGTTTTAGAGTGGCAGAACCTGCTGGCCGTCGTGGTCGGGATGGTTGCCGGTATGATCGTCGGTGCCCTGCCGGGCCTGACCGTCGTTCTCGGTATATCCGTCTTGATCCCACTCACCTTCGGTCTGGAACCCCTGGTGGCCCTCGGCATGATGGCCGGCATTTACAACGGCGGCAGCTACGGGGGAGCTATCCCCGCCATCCTGCTGCGCATTCCGGGAACACCCGCTTCTGTTGCCACCGTGCTCGACGGGTATCCCATGACCCAGCGCGGTGAAGCGGCCTATGCCCTGCAGGTGGCTGTGGTTTCAGGCGCCATCGGTAGCATTGCCAGCGCCATAGCGTTGCTGCTGTTTGCACCGCCGTTGGTCAAGGTGAGCTTGATGTTCGGCCCGGCGGAATATTTCTGGGTGGCCCTTTTCGGCCTTTCCACTGTCTCCGTGCTGTTGGGCGACGATCCATTCAAGGGGATGTGTGCCGCTTGTTTCGGCCTTTTCCTCGGCATGGTGGGCACGGATAACACCAGTGGTTTCGATCGTTTCACATTCGGCAATCTCCATTTGGTCGACGGGCTCAACATGGTGGTCCTTCTCACCGGTTTGTATGCTATCCCCCCTGCACTTGTTATGGCCGAAAAAGCGATCAAAACAGGCCTGGCAAAGGAACTGGCCAGTTTGAAGCGGACCACCTCCATGTTCAAGAACTGGGTCAAATTCGTTCACGTCTGGATTCGAACCGCCTTCGTGGGGATTATCATTGGGATTTTGCCCGGTGCTGCCGGCAGTATTTCGGCATTCGTCTCATATAATCAGGCTAAAAGCGTGGCAAAGCATCCGGAAAACTTCGGTAAGGGCGACCCATTGGGAGTGGCCGGTGCAGAGTGTGGCAACGGTGCAGACAATGCGGCCGCCATGATACCGGCACTGACACTCGGTATTCCGGGAAGCGGCGTCGCCGCAGTGATTTTAGGAGGACTTCTTGTTCACGGACTTCGACCAGGCGCACAGTTGTTTCGGGACAATCCCGATGTGGTTTACGGTTTCATGCTGCAGATGCTGCTGACAGCGATTCTGTTGATCTTCTTCGGAAGCCTCGTGGCCACCCGAATTTTCGGGCAGGTTTTGAAGCTGCCCCGGGTTCTTCTTGCGCCACTGATCGTATCCATGACAGTCGTCGGTGTTTACACAATCAACAACAGCACCTTCGACCTCTATGTGATGCTTGTCCTGGGCCTTATAGGCTATGCCATGGATCGGCTCAAATATCCAACGGCACCGGTGGTACTCGGTCTGGTTCTGGGCCCCATGGCCGAGCAGCAATTCAGGCTGGCCATGATCATCTCCCACGGCAACTTCTGGGCGCTGACGTCCAGCGTGGTTGCAAAAATTATCATTGTGTGCATTGTGGCAATATTATTCATGCCCGTGTGGCGCTTCATTCGCGAAAAAAGAAGGGGCGCACCTGTCTAGCCGCTTGCGTGTGAGATGGTGAAATCTTTGCTTGAAGCAGCATGAAGATATAGTAGACGCATAGATTTAAGGATATCCCTCTTATCGCTTGCGATGAAAAAACCCACTACCAGCAAAGCTGACAGTGGGTTTCTGCCATATAGACACACGATACGTGATGCTTTTCTTCGGCTGCCAAATGGAACAGTTGTCTCAAAAATTCAGTTCTTTTTGATAATGGCCAAAATCATCTATCCCGAAGAATTCAAGCGGCCGTCGCCGGACATTAGTAAAGAATCCGGGCCCAGAGGACCCGGCTTTGGTTCAACCCCTGGAAGGGGGCGCTTTATGACCGAGTTGCTTTCAACCTTCAACTGGAGCGTTGGAGTGTTGGAGTATTGGAAAACAGAGCACATGACAAACATTTTCCGGGAATCAAACCCGAGATTGACGGGATTTTATTCCCTTGGAGCCCAAGAGCCTTAGACCATTACTCCAACACTCCACCACTCCCTGGATTTTTCAAGGCAGAGCCGTCTGTCTGTGACCTGGCCCAGAGGACCAGGATTTCCTCGTTAAATTAAACCGGATATCATCTCGGATAAATCACTGGGACAGAAATTAGGAGTGCTGAGAAGGTTGCGGATAATGTTGAATGTCCTTGAAAAACGCATTCCGGAAAAAGACCAGAGACCGAAGTTGACACTACTTTTAGATGCCGGCAAAAAACCATATTGACAGCCTCATACACCAAATTATACAAGCTTTATATCGTTGCAGAAACTGCGTGAATTCCTGACCTGAACTCGTATTCCTATCCTGTCCTCCAAAAGACTCTCTACCGGGACTTGCCTCTATAGAGCCTGCTCAAAGCACGATCCCTGCTTGCAATGCCGGGGTTATATTATGGGGTAAACCCACACCATACACTGTTCGGGGAGGCAGTATGTTTGTAAAACAAAGGGTAAAGCCGAGTAGCTGAAAAAGAGGTGGTTTTTTGTGTATTGTGATATCAAATAGGTGTTTTATCCATAATCCCGCCTCGATAATAAACTCTGATTATAATTTCTTTCGTCAGTTGAAATTGGTAAATCTTTGCTCTTTTATTAATTCCCCATCCAAATGCATACTTGTAACTCCCTCCGGAGGCAAAAACCTGAATCACTCGTAAATTAACTGAAATCTCAACACCTGAATAAGTAACTAATAACACTGCTGTCCCATTAAAATATTGAAAAAATTCATAACCATTTGAAAATTAATAACATAATTACGATAAAGGCCATAATCGATTTGAAATTTGGTGAAAATTGGCTCATAAAGCCTCCGAGAT
>Ga0126332_10000644_pt1 | contig 12004 bp, 9 predicted proteins | sample InaspJWI42metaG_FD_94482 | JGI IMG/M metagenome (GOLD analysis project Ga0126332, IMG submission 94482) | Marine gutless worms symbiont microbial communities from Oahu, Hawaii - Inanidrilus sp. 2 OAHU.JWI-42 metaG | ecosystem: Host-associated > Annelida > Digestive system > Unclassified | place...
CGGAACAGATTTGCGACTGGTCTACGAACTCGGGGGATATACATCCCCCAATTAAGCCAAAGGTGTCAGTTATTCTTCCCAGAGGTAAGGTGTCCTGAATTTGGACGCAATCCAGCACATAGCCGATAACTCCCCGGACCCAGGCAGTTTATTACCGGCCCGGGAGGATAATGCGCGAATCCTCTTTAGCGGTGCCGGGTGTGATAATTTTGGATTCTTCCTGCTGCTTCATTTTTTGCACTTCTTCAGCCAGCTTATCCACAGCATCCTGCATCGCATGCGGGAATCGCTTGACGGCCTGTTGGAGCTGCTTGGCCTGGATAACCGCCTGAATCGGAAGCGCTCCACTGGGCGTCATGATGTTGGTCTGCCCGATAAAAACCGTTTTGCGGGTCTTGTCGACCGACCCATCGGGTTTTACCGGACTCAGGCGCCTGATGGTGGCCACCTTCAAATCGGTAAAAGATTCTTCACGGTAAAAGTTTTGTCGATCGACGCTAAAATCTAATGCATCGGTATTTTGTTCATCAGCCATTTGTATTTATCTCCTCGTTCAGTAATTGAAATGAAGCTTTCAGCTGCAAGGTTTCGGCGAGCTCCATCCGGTTTGGGCGTTCGACCGAGTTCACGCCGAGGGCACAGGGTCGAAGACAGTCGAGTCGCTGCCGGGAATTATCGAGTTAATGCATCCGGGCCAAGGTCAAAAATCAACCGGTACGGTAGCAGATCAATTTTGATAATGCAACTGACTCATAGACGATGGTAAACCGGATTAAAAGGCCCCCTAATGTCCAACCGGCCCGGTCACCCCTGTGCGGGCTTTTTACGTGATTTTATCTCTTCCGATCAACCTTTTACAATTTAACTGGCGCGCTTTTGTGACAAAAATATCATTTTCGATTCCTGTTTATCCGAACGGGTGCGTTCAGAGGCGGATAACCTCGGGGTGAGCATTACCAACCGTTTGCTGCGAGATCATCCAGCTACCGGGCCAGCGATGGATAAAAAGTTCTTGACATAGCCGGGATATCATAATTTATCATTTTCCCGGCAGGCACCGGTTTGCGATCGCTCACCCTCGTTATCAATGCAAGCACAAGCGCCTGTGCTGTCTCTATCCGAATCTGAACCTGCTTGAACGATTCGAACGATCCATCCCAATGATTATCGTTGATGACTGCTTTTGCGCCGGTCATTTCCGGCAAACGTTCGGAAGGGAGGTGAATAACTTCAACATACTGGTAAAGCGTGAAGAAGCAAATCCTATGAATCGAACACTAAGAAAGGAGGAATGACGATGCGGATTGGAAAATTGCTATTTACAGGTGTTATTATTGCCGTTGCACTCATATTAATGGTCATCACACCCGATATTACCCGGGCCAAATCGATGACCTTAAAAGTCTCGCATCAATTTGCAGCCGGCGACGTCAGGGATCGTATGGGCCGCGTATTCGGTGATATGGTAACCGAAAAGACCAACGGCGAAATCAAATTTCGCCACTACCCCGCCAAATCTTTGTACAAACCAAGGGAACAGTGGGATGCGATGCACCGGGGTGCACTGGACATGTCGGTTTTTCCGCTGGATTATGCATCGGGTAAGGTTCCGCAGCTGTCCATCACGCTGATGCCGGCCGGTGTCACCAATATCAAACAGGGACTCACCTGGCGCAACAAGCCGATCGGCAAAAAAGTCGATGCGCTGATGGAAAAGAACGGCGTAAAAAACCTCGTCTGGGCCTGGTTTGACGGCGGTATCGGCAGCAAGGTGCGCCAGATAAAAGTCCCGTCCGACGTAGATGGAACCAAACTGAGAGCCGCCGGTAAAAAATTCGAATTTATGATGAAAGAAGCCGGTGCCTCCATTACCAGCATGCCTTCTTCGGAAACGTATCATGCCCTGTCAACCGGCGTGATCGATACCATGTTGACCTCCTCGGCCTCGTTTGTCTCCTACCGGCTTTACGAGGTGTTGAAATATATCAATGCACCGCGGGATTACTCCATCTGGTACATGGCTGAAAACCTGTGCATCTCGCAAAAAACATGGGACAGGCTGACACCGGAACAGCAGAAGATATTCCTGGAAACAGCCGAATGGATGCATGAGAACTGGATCGAATCGAACTTTAAATCGCTTGTGGACAACCTGATCAAAGAATATACCAAAGCCGGCGCAAATGTGCATTACATGACCGAAGCCGAATTTAATGAATGGCTGAACTTTGCCAAAAAGACGGCCTGGAAAAGCTTCGCCGAATCGGTGGACGGTGGACAGGAACTTCTGGATCTGGCCCTGGAAGCCATGAAGTAAAAACTCCCGGCATAAAGGCGTCGTGTTCTCAGCGGGTCCCGGCGTAAAAACAATTTATCTTTGCGCCGGGACCTGTTTGTACAGGCCACGCCGACAGCTAAATCGAAACGGCAATAGCGTTTTGCAGCAGAAAGCGACGGTTCGTATGAAAAAATTCGGCCATATGCTGACCAAGATCATCGACGGCTTGAGCGCAGCCACCGGAGCAATTGCAGCACTGTGCATTGTCGCTGCCGCCTTCATCGTCACCGAAGGCGTTCTCGTCCGCAAGATTCTGGGCGTCTCGACGATCTGGCAAATCGAAGCTTCCGTGTTCCTTCTGATATTTTCCGTCTTCGTGGGTGCCCCTCTGGTTCAAAAGAACGAGCACCACCTCAATGTCGATCTGGTCCTGGTTTATCTTTCTCCCCGAACCCGGGAAAAAGTTATCATCATCGTATCGATCCTCAGCTGCATTCTGGCCGCGGTGCTCGGAGGGTATGCCTGGCCCATGTGGTGGGAGGCCGTTGTTGAGAAAGCCCATTCGGAGTCTCTGTGGGGACCGCCCCTCTGGATACCTTACCTATTCCTTCCCCTTGGCATGTCGCTGCTTTTTCTACAGTACATACTGTTTATAATTAAAAAAATACGCGCTTTGCAGACAGAAGAACTCGATAAGGACAGCACAAGATTCGAGTTGAAAGACATAAAACTTTCCGAGACCGACACCCGGAAAAGCAGCTGATTGTCGCCGAAAGGATAATTCTGAATGAGTGAATACGTTATCGCGATTCTTCTATTTGGCAGCGCATTTGTTCTGCTGATTTCGGGGATTCCGATCTGGGCCGGACTGGCCGGAATATCCATTGTTTTCATTCTCATTTTTTCCCCGCATCTGCTGACAACCGTTCCGTTTGTCATATACGGCAGCATGGACAGTTTTGCCCTGCTGGCGATTCCGCTGTTTATTCTGCTCAGTGCGCCTATCGCCGAAACCGATGCCAGCCGGGACCTGTACGAAACCCTGCACAAATGGTTATACAAAATTCCCGGCGGGCTGGGCATCGCCAATATGATCGGTTGCGGTATTTTTGCCGCCCTGTGCGGATCCAGCCCGGCCACGGCGGCCGCCATCGGCGGTATCGGAATACCCGAGATGCGCAAGCGCGGCTACGCGCCGGCGCTGGCTACCGGCCTGATTGCGCATGCCGGCACGTTCGGCATCTTGATACCGCCGAGCATTACGATGATCCTTTACGGGGTGGCCACCGAAACTTCCATCGGCAAATGCTTCATTGCCGGTATAATTCCGGGCATCCTTGAAATTTTCTTGAGCTGCATCTGGGTGGGCGGCGTTTTCTATTACCGCAAACTGCGCCCGGCCAGACCCGGTGCAATGTACTACATCGAAGACCGGGCCGTGGTCGAAACCTACTCCTGGCAGGAGCGATTCACGTCTCTTTTTAAAGTCCTGCCCTTCGTGTTGATAATCTTCGGTATCATGGCCTCGCTGTACGGAGGATGGGCGACACCGAGCGAAGCGGCCGGCCTGGGGGCCGTACTCTCGCTATTTTTTGTCATGACAATTTACAAGGTCTACCAGCCCGGTCGACTATGGAAAATTTTTATCAAGGCCTTGAACGAAAGCAGCATGATCCTGATGATCATGGCCGCGGCCCTGCTGTTTGCCTATGTGTCATCTGATCTGTATGCCACCCAGACCCTGGGTGAGTTGATTTTAAAGCTTCCGATCGGAAAATGGGGAATCATCATCTTGATTAATATCCTGCTGTTGATTCTGGGCTGCTTTATTCCGCCGGCGGCCGTCATTCTGATGGTGGCGCCGCTGCTGCTTCCCATCGTCAGGGGGTTGGGATTTGATCCCATATGGTTTGCCGTGATAATGACGGTTAACCTGGAAATCGGTCTGGTAACACCGCCGGTCGGACTGAATCTTTACATCGTTAAAAATATCGCTCCGGACATCCCGATGTCCCACGTGCTCCTGGGCGTGATACCGTTTGTGATTATCGAATGCATCGTGATCTTGTTTGTCTGTATCTGGCCGGAACTGGCGCTCTGGCTGCCGAATCGAATGATTGGCGGCTGACAGGACTTGCCGCCAAAATAGGTGGTGCAATTGGCCGTCTTTCTCGAAACCGGATTATTTTCAGGCCCCGGAATCCAATTCCGATAAGCGGATGAACCAAATCTTGAAAATTGAAATAACGGAGATTTTATGACCCTCGCATCATTGCCGCAGTGTTTTGCGAATTCCGCCAAAGAGTGCGCTGAAAAGACGGCCGTCAGCTTCCTGCGCCAGGGAGCGGTTGAAACAGAAATCACTTACCGGCAGCTGAACTCAGACGCCGATCGGCTGGCCAACTACTTCCTGGAAATGGGAGTGAAAAAAGGCGACCGGGTCATCTTCTATCTGCCAAAATCCCTGTTTACGGTGGTGGCGCATCTGGCGCTTCAAAAAGCGGGAGCCGTGGCCGTGCACCTTAATCCCGGTTTTAAAAAGGCGGAGCTGTCCTATCTGCTCGAAGATGCACAGGCGACAGCGGCAATCACCGGAACTGTGCAGGCGGCGGTGATCGAGGAATTGGCACCACAGCTGAAAATCGTTGTCATCGATACGGATAAGCCTTACCAGGAGCTGACCTTTTTTCAGTCGGCGGCCGAATTCTCCCCCGATGTTCACATCGGGCTGCAAGATCCGGGGCTGATCGTCTACACTTCCGGCACCACGGGCCAGCCCAAAGGCGCCGTTTTGACACACCAAAATCTTGTCCACGACGCCGGTAATATAATCGACATATGGGAAATATCCGCTGCCGACACCCTGTGTCACGCCCTTCCGCTGTTTCACGTCCATGGGCTGTGTTTTGCCCTGCACACCGCGTTGATGGCCGGCGCCCATGTGCTGTTGCTGGATGCCTTTGATCCTCGAACCACGTTAGAAGTCCTGGCCGTCAAAGAAAGGCCCTATCGGTGCACGCTGTTTATGGCGGTGCCGGCCATGTACAGCCGGCTAATGGACTATCTGCAGGACCAGCGGCAGCAAGCGGACTTTAGCCATATGCGATTGTGGACCTCCGGCTCGGCACCGCTTCTGGCCAAAGATTTCGAACGGATCAGGCATGTATTCGGCAAGGAACCGGTCGAACGGGAAGGGATGTCTGAAACGGGAATGAACTTTTCAAATCCGCTAAAAGGGATACGAAAGCCCGGATCGATCGGACTGCCCCTGCCGGGTCTTCAGGTACGGATTGTCAACCCCAAGACTTTTGAAGATGTCACGCCGGGCGAAGAGGGAGAGATCTGGCTGAAAGGTCCGGCGGTAACACCGGGCTACTGGCGCAAGCCCCGGGAAACGTCGGAAACCTTCCGGGACGGATGGTTTCGAACCGGTGACTTGGGCCGGGTGGACGCGGATGGATATTATTATTTGACCGATCGTATCAAACACATCATCATCTCCGGCGGCGAGAATATTTCGCCCAAAGAAATCGAGACGGTGATCAACCGGATCGATGACGTAATCGAGTCCTCGGTGGTGGGCCTGGCGGATGAAAAATGGGGTGAGATGGTCGTTGCCGCGACCGTCCTCAAACCGGATGCCGCGCTCACACCTGTCGATATCAACGATCACTGCAAACAACATCTTCACAACTGGAAGTGTCCCAAGCAATTGGTTGTCGTAAAAGCGCTGCCGAAAAATACGATGGGCAAGGTGTTGAAAGAAGAGGTGAAAAAGTTGTTCGAAGAAAGAAATGCCTAATCCGCCACAGTGATTGGCGGACAAGAGTGCCTAAAATTAAGGAATCCAGTCGATCTTAAATAGATGGAGCGCATCGACGCCACAATCCGCCAGAGGCGGATATACTTTAGGCATTCTTGTCCGTCCTTCATTTTGGTGGATTAGCGCGTTTTAGGCACTCTAACCGACTCGCTTTGTGGCGGATTAGGCATTCTTTCTTATATCCACTCTGGTTTTATCTATAGTCACTGGCCTCATACTTACTCCCCCTGATTCCACGACAGTACAAACTCAACCTGCTCAGCGGTTTCCGGCGATTGCTTGTGCCGGGAAAGTGTATAATGACGCAGCTGTCGAATCTTTTGCAGCACATTGTGTCGATTGGCCAATGCGTGCCGCAACAGATTACACCCTGCCACCATTCCGGTCCGCCCAATACCTCCCAGACAATGAACGAATACTGCTTGCCGGGCTGCGTTTTTCGCATCAATGCAATCCAGAACCCGGCGCATTTCCGACCGGCTCGTTACCGAAAAATCTCTGACAGGCATTCGCTCGATGGTAACCCTGAGACCTAAATCTTCAGCAATAGTTTTCATCAAGGGGGCATAGGGCACAAAAGGTGTCCCGCTGCGGTTGACCTCACCGGATTCCATCAGATTGATCGCGTGACCAACTCCCTGTTCAATAAGATAGGTGAGCTTTTGGCGTGCTTGCAATGTATCTTCGGAACCTGGATAGAAGCCGGCAATCAGTTTTGCCGGCGCCACCCAATAAAATTGGGCATACAGCGCATTGTCAGGATCTTGATCTTTTCGAATCACCATAAACAGAAAATGCTACTGAAAGCGTTTCAGGCTGAAAGGGAATACATCGATGGACGGGTCTCGACCGGCAACTAGTTCCGATATCAGCTTGCCGGTGGCCGGAGCCAATGAGATTCCCATCATTCCGTGCCCGGTGGCCACGAACAGGTTGCGCCGGCCGGGTGCGCTGTCAATCACCGGCAGATCGTCATAGAGCATCGGACGCAGGCCGACCCATTCCTCCAGGACGGGCTGCCCAAGAGGTTCTTTCAGGTATTGGCGGGCGGCATCCTTAAGGTTCCGGATCCGTTTTGCGATAATACGCGTGTTGAACCCCGAAAACTCCATTGTTCCTCCCAGGCGATATCCGCTTTTCCAGGGGGTGGCGACCACTTTTTTTTCTTCGAACAGGCATGGAATTTTAGGGCACAGTGCCGGCCGGGCCATGGTGATGCTGTAGCCTTTTGCCGGTTGCACCGGCAATTTGAGCTTCAACCCGGCGGTGATCTCCGGCGTCCAGGCGCCGGCGGCCAGGATAAAGGTGTCGGCGCTGAAAACACCTTGGGTTGTCTCAACCTGCCGGATGCGGTTGCCGGCCGGGTGAAAATGTTTAACCCGGCAGTCTTCTTCAATCTCAACGCCGTCTCGAATTAATACCTTCTGCCACTCCCGGAGGAGCAAATCGGGGCGCACATGACTGTCGAACGGATGATACCATCCGCCGTAAACATCTTCCCGCAAAGCCGGCTCTAGTTCATAGAGTGCATCACCCACATAGGGCTTGGCTTCCATCCCGAATTGTTCCAGGTACGCGAGGCTGCGGTTGTAACTTTGCATGGCCGCTTCGCTTTTATAGACCAGCAGCGCGCCTTGCCGCTGCCAGTCGCAGTTTATCTTCTCCCTTTCAAAAAAGGCCTCATACAGTTGATTTGAGAATTGAAGTATTCTCTGCCGGGCCTGTACGGCATGTTCCATGTGCCCGGTGGTGCACCTGGCGGCAAAGTTCAGCAGCCAGGCCAGTTGCTGCATGTCCAGTGACGGTTTGATGTACAGGGGTGAAGAGCGCCGGAAAATTCTTTTGAGTTCATGTTTTATAACCCCGGGAGCGCACAGGGGCATCAGATTACTGATGATAATCAGCCCGCAATTACCATGGGACGCACCGCAGCCGATCTTGTCCTGTTCGACAATACGGACCTGGTAGCCCTCTGCGGCAAGATAGTAGGCACAAGCCAGGCTGATAATCCCGCCGCCGATAATCAATACTTCACTGTGTTTTTGCATACTTTCCGGGCCAGATCTTCAGAGGTTCGTATGAGTCCGAAATTAGGGTTGTCTTATTTACCCTTGCCCAGAGTAATTAAAAGAGATACAATACACAAGAAAAACATTTATCCGGGTTTGCATCAACAGCCGAAATCGGCATAAAGTGGCTTGAGATATCACGTTTACCGTTACAAAAAACGTGTACTTTAACGATCGGCACTAAATCGAATTGCACACGCCTCTGACGTTGCTTCTTTTCAAAAGTAATCTTATCTTGTGCGTTAATTTCAGCCCGATATCGTTTCCGAATCCGGAAAACTACAATGGATGGACTTGTCACCAAGACATAAAAAGTTAGGGGCTTTGCCCCAACCTGTCGAGAGCCTCAAGGTCGTGCGATGGGAACGCTGGAATAAAGGATAGATGATGGAATTTGCAGCCCGTATTACCGGCACCGGATCGGCATTTCCGGAAAAACGATTGACCAATGATGAAATTGCCAGGGAGTTGACCCGATTCGGTCTGGAAACCGGCGATCAATGGATCAGGGAAAGAACCGGCATCGTGGAAAGAAGAATTTCCAGGGTTGACAACGAAGCCGAAAACAATTCCTCCCTTGGTGCGCGGGCCGCACAAGAGGCGCTTGAAATGGCCGGACGCAAGCCGGATGATATCGATCAGATTATTTATGCGACCTGCTCTCCGGACACAATCCTCCCTTCCACCGCCTGCTGGCTTCAACAGAAAATCGGCGCCGAAAAGGCCTGGGCGATGGACATCAATGCAGCCTGCTCCGGGTTTGTTTACGGGGTGGTGACGGCCGAGCAGTTTATTCGGTCCGGGCACTCGAAAACCGTACTCGTGGTGGGCGCGGAAGTATTAAGCCAATTCGTCGACTGGCATGACCGAACGATTTGCATACTATTCGGTGACGGCGCCGGTGCGGCGGTGGTCGAACAGGTGCCTGCGCGGTCGAGACAGCGGATAATCTCCAGTTATTTATCCTCCGACGGCCGACTGAGCAAGCTGCTCTGGATACCGGCCGGGGGGTCGAACATGGAAGTGACGCCCGAGCGGTATGCGCAGAATCTGAACAAAATGAAAATGAACGGACGGGAAATTTTCAAGGTCGCTGTCCGGACCCTTTCCGAATGTGCACTGCGTACACTGGAACAATACCACATGCCGGCGGTCAGGTTGGATTGGCTTGTGCCCCATCAGGCCAATCTGCGCATCATCGAGGCGATGGCCAACCGTCTGGGCTTTCCGATGGAACAGGTCATTATTAATGTGAATCGATACGGCAACACATCGGCCGCGACGATCCCAACGGCTCTGGACGAGGCAATCCGCGACGGCCGTATACAGGAAGGTCAAACAGTTCTGGCGGATGCCTTCGGTGCCGGGTTGACCGCCGGGGCGCTGCTGTTTCGCTGGTAACACCGGATCGGTACCAAATCGGTTAATCGTTAAAAGCGGTAAAAGATTATCGTCATAATTGCCTGAATCGAATCCTCCATACAAAACGGAGAATCAGAGACAGATTTGTATTAACCACAAAGAACACTAAGAACACAAAGGAAAAGAAGCAGCAAAAATAAAATCTTTGTGCCCTTTGTGTCTTTGTGGTTAAAACTACTCAAAATGAGACAAGGTATTTTTTCTAATACCAGATGCTGCGGCCGGTAAACGGGAGACTTTCCAGGCGACCCTCCCACAAGCGGTCGATAACATCCAACCCTTCCAACTTCCAGGACTCGGACGCCCGGTAGACGATACGGGCTGTCTCCCAGTATTCCATCCGACACCAGGCAACATCGGTATCACCCCGGACCATCCTGTATGACGAGCCATTGTGCACCGTCGGATGAATATCCGATCGGCGTGTCTGCCGGCAGTGCGCATACGGATTCCATGTATCATATCCTTGATTCTTTCACATTTACCCGCCAAAGCTCTAAAGAAAACGCCAATAATGGCCGATAGTTCTAACGGCCAGCAAAACATCAATTGCCAATTATCCATTAATCCGGCTTCAGCTTTGGAGAAGTTTCATATATGTCATTTCGAACCGCGCGATATGTGAGTCTATTCATTATCATGCTGACCCTTGCGGGGGTGAGCCTTGTGCCCACGCTGATGGTGCATAAGATCTCTGACTATGAGGACCGGATGACGCGGTGCCTGGAAGAAATGCAAATGGCTATTCACATCAAACAAAAATTCGAACAAGCCGCTCTGCAACTTGACCGGTTTTATATCCATAGAACCGACAGCATCAAACCGGCCATCTCTCACCTGGAGTCTGCTATTGACACAGCATACGTACTGGAAGCTACATTGAACCCGGATCAGGATAAAAACAAAATAGAAAAGCTTCGTGAAGTCGTCCCCAAGGCCGAGCGCTTGAAGACAGCCATGATCGATTTTCTCAAAACCAACAATTCTAATCCGACCGCTGACGGTTTTGCGAGGATCAAACGCATCACCATCGAATTTAAGACCCTGGCTGCCCTGGTATTCTCAAATTACATGAATTTGATCTACACCGATACGTTGGATGCGCAAAGTCACATACAACGCCTGATACTGGAAGGGCTCACCATATCATTTATCGGACTGGGTATCGGTGGTGTTGCCGGCCTGATTGTCACCATCCTGCTGTCTCACTCACTCAGCCGCCCGGTAAAGCTGCTGCTCGAAGGAACAGAAAAGTTGGCCGGCGGAGACATGGATCACGTCATCGCAGTCAGCTCATCGGATGAGATCGGTCGGCTGGCCAAAGCGTTTAACAAAATGAGTGCCGATCTCAAACGGTTGGTTCTCAAAGAAAGAGAGCTGGCCGGTGCCGAAGCGAAAAGGATTATAGAAAAAGAACGTGCCAAGCAGCTGGCTGATGCCAACAAAAAGCTGCAGGAAGAGATTATCCTGCGCCAAGAAGTGGAAGAGGCTCTCAGCGAACGCGAAGAAACCTTTCGTCTGATTACCGCCTCGGCTCAGGATGCGATCATAATCATGGACGCCGAGGCAAGGATTACCTACTGGAATCGGGCTACCGAGACTATTTTTCAACGCACCTGGGACGAGATTCGCGACAGAAATTTTTTTGATTTTCTGGGCACGCCTTCTTTCAGCGAAAAGAATCATCTAGCATTTGAGCAGCTGAAACAAGACAGCAGCGGTCGTTCATCCAACCGGCGGCTCGAACTGCTGGCCGTGCGCAAAGACGGTAAACCGCTAACCCTGGAGGCCTCACTGGCGGTCGTGAACTTGAAAGGCCAATGGCATGCCATCGGAATTCTACGCGATATTTCCGACCGCAAGCTGGCGGAAGAAAGCTTAAGGGCGGCCAAGAAAGTGGCCGAAACTTCGAATATGGCCAAAAGCGAATTTCTGGCCAATATGAGTCATGAACTGCGCACACCGCTGAACCACATCATCGGTTTCACCGATCTTGTTGTGAGCCAGAATTTCGGAGATTTGAACGCGACCCAGCTGGATTATCTCAATGATGTTCTCGGCAGCAGCCGGCATCTGCTGGAGCTGATCAACGACATACTGGATCTTTCCAAAGTGGAGGCCGGCCAGGTCGATCTGCAGCTGACCAATGTTGACGTAAGACCGCTGCTGGAAAATAGCCTGGTCCTAATCAGGGAAAAGGCGATGAAACACAACCTGACCCTGGCAACCCGTATATGCGACACTCCCGTTACAATAAAAGCCGACGAACGCCGGTTGAAACAAGTTCTTTATAATTTCAGGACACCTTACCTCTGGGAAGAATAACTGACACCTTTGGCTTAATTGGGGGATGTATATCCCCCGAGTTCGTAGACCAGTCGCAAATCTGTTCCGGGATATTTTTCTTCGGCA
>Ga0126332_10000645_pt1 | contig 11990 bp, 7 predicted proteins | sample InaspJWI42metaG_FD_94482 | JGI IMG/M metagenome (GOLD analysis project Ga0126332, IMG submission 94482) | Marine gutless worms symbiont microbial communities from Oahu, Hawaii - Inanidrilus sp. 2 OAHU.JWI-42 metaG | ecosystem: Host-associated > Annelida > Digestive system > Unclassified | place...
GCCCTTATTTTTGGAGATAACCGAATTTCCTTTTAACATAGTGTAGGACGGGTGGAAGGAAGCTCACATGCCAAAAACCAGCTCGATTCGTTCAGCCGTTTCGATAGAACTCCGACTTGTGACGGACGGGCAGACACAGGCCCATGGCTAGTGCCGTGGATGCTCAGCATCGCGCGGTAAAAAGCGCCGCACAGCAGAGCCGTTGAAACTGGTTGCAGATTTCGGTCTGAGTAACTTCGTCAGCAGCAGTAGCCACAGCAACCCGGCCGACAGCGGCGGCAGCATCAGCAGCAGCAGCGGCGGCCGCGAGACGAGCCGCATGCCGAACGAGTTGTGTGTCACGCAATGTGGCAGTCCGGCGTACGCCGCGCCCGAACTGCTCAACAACAACAAATACGGCTCCAAAGTCGACATCTGGAGCATGTCAGCCGCTTACGCGATTATATTTGCGCATTGGCCTACAACCAGTATTATTATTTAAAACTATAGATAGGGTGAAGTGACGTCACAGAGTCTATGGTCACGATGAGTGGCATGAGTTGGCATGATGAGTGGAGTTAAAAGGCGAAGATTTATGGAATTATTCGCATAAAATTTAAACAGTCGGTTTACGAAAATGTCCATACAATCACTGGCTTACCAAGTATATTTAAGCGCTATTACAGTAACCAGCATTTTCTGGAGTTTTTCCTATAAGATGGCGGCGAAGCCAGCTGGCATAGATACGGAACGAAATTACGTCACTGCCACCCTATGTATAGTTGATTTAATTTCATCAGCTTTTTTCCTGGCTCCGGTAGGGGTGGCGGAGTATTGTGATGAACTTTTCTGTTTGTCTGTCTGTCTGTCTGTCCGCGAGCACACCTCCGAAACTACACGTCCGATGTTCACCAAATTTACGTGCGTGTTACCTATGGTCGTGGCTCGGTCCTCCTCTGTCGGCGTTGCGATGTGTTATGTACTTCCGGTTTTATGGCGTCATATGGATGGCGTCATATTTGCATATAGTGGGCCACAAACCGCCACATGGAGGCATATCGATACCTTACAGCGAGTGACGTCATTGGGTCAACATGTGTATTTTTAGTTTGAAGTGTCTATCTTGAGCCATTCCAAGGCTAGGAGCAACGGAAAGGCGGCCAGAAATTCCCAAAACGGGGTAGATTGGAGTAGACTGGAGTACTTGTGCATCAGTGCAGGAGATAATTGGACAGTGTGCTGCCATCTCATATCCGTGTGCCGTCGGTAGGCATTCGACAACTAACATAATGGTAAAGTGGACTGGTCTCAACAGTCGATATAAGGACGATTTACGGCAAATATGATTGCATGTTTTAGAGTGCCGCGAGAATGGAGTAGTAAGCATAGAGACAGTGGTGTTGTCTTGTACAGCGGCGTCAACATGTTCGCGATGTTGACCGGCAACTTGCCGTTCACCGTTCAGCCGTTCACAATCAAAGCTCTCTACGCCAAGATGATTGCCGGCGACATGAACACACTGCCTGACTATCTCTCCAACAGTACGATGCCTCACATACTCGCACAACGCTTTGCCGCACAGCATCGGTTTGGTGTCCGTCCGTCTCTCTGTCCAGTCGGGCATATACTCAAATTGACTCACCAGGAGGCAGCACTGGTGCGGCCAGCAACGTACGTCTCGGCTTTGCTGTGCGACGGCCGATACACTTTTCTGCATAGCTGTCGTTCAGTGATATTTTGAGACAAAGTGCACAGACAGTTCACTCGTATATCCAGCACACACAGACCACAAACTACACAAGTATCGGCTGTCGCTCATTGACCCGCTCGATAAAATCGTGCTGTAGACAGAGCTTGACCCTCGATCTCTGCGATAAACTACAACGGTCGAGTGTCGAAGCTCGGAGGTATTATCAACACAGTTGACCAATCACGGCCCAGTTTATCACGCTCTGAGTCTGAGCGTTGCCACCTTTCTCGAGCTAAGTTGATAGAAAATTTCACCACTGCATATCGATCGTCGAATGTGCTAAGTCCGGAGTTTAGGAAAAAGTTCCAGAGGGAAGTACCCTTGTTCAGGGCCGGATTTAAGGGGGACAGAGGGCCCGGGCCCTAGGCCTCTCAGCAAACCGTTCATGTTTTATTTCTCGCTAATGATAGATGCCTACGAGACTGAGACTTAGTTGTCGCGCATTGTTGATCATTGTTTTAGTTCGGCCAGCTTTCATTCAGCTCTAGACCTGCATTTTAGCTTTTACAGTCTCCCATCTAATGACACACAATTTAGCTGGGCCCCAGGCCCTGCCCTTGTTTTGCAGATACTTGAATTTCCTTCAAACACAGTGTAGGACTGCTCAAAAGAAGTCTCCATGCCAAAAACCAGCTCGATGCATCCAAGTACTTCAATATAACACCCGACTTGTGACAGACAGACACAGACACAGACACGGACACAGGGCCATAGCTAGTACACGCACTAGCATAGCGTCGCGCGGGTAAAACGTCTTACGTGTGGCAGTAGGTCGCATCTGTGCGATGCATGCGATGCGGCCTAATAATACAGGATTCGCGGCACTGTTTGCTTACTTACCATTACCCGGTCTCGCAGTAGCGCTTGCCTATAGCTGAAGGTGTTCGTTTGTGGTACAGACTGTCGTGATCTGTTGCGGCGGTTTCTGACGGCCGACCCGGAACAGCGCATCAGTCTGCAGCAGGCCATGCACCATCCGTGGATCAGCGGCAGTACGTTGTGCTCTATGCTATAATACACCAGTTTCGTCTGATTATGAACGCAACTTCGCGCGTCGTGTATCAGCCAATTAATCAATCATATCAGTCACAGTCAGTCAAGCTAAACAAATTCACAGCTCAGTACGTTGCGAGTGCATGCATGGCGATGACTGTGTGACTTGCTGTTTCACTGAACGCTGCGCCAGTAACGTGCACGTCAGTGTAAAATTCACAACAGATTTTGTATTTGAAACTGACTAAAGACAGAATGGTGCACAAAGTCGCTCTCATGCTCACTGTCACGTTGCGTTAAATTGTAAACCATTTTCCTACCGACTGAGTGAAGTGACGTGACTTCAACTTATCTGTGCACTGCGTGAAATTTATTCATTGTTTTCAAGTGAGCCAACGAAAACATAGGCCTACATTGTGGGTCATGTTGTATAACATTGGGCTGTCTAATGCGACTAGTTGTCACAGAGTCGGGCGCTACTAAGTTGAATGCCGAAGTGGTTCGGTGTTTCGTATCGGTTCACCACTGTGTCCAGAGCGCGGCAAGCCGATGGAGGCGGCGCCGTTTCCCAACCGACTGCGCGCCATCGACCTCAGTCAGAGCATCCTCGTCCACATGGCGCAGCAGCTGGCCTTCCAGCTCGGTGACGTCATCACGGTTCGGTGACGTCACCAGCAGCTCGGTGACGTCATCCGGGCGGTGACGGCCAACACGCCGAGCAGCGCGATGGCGACGTACCAGCTGCTGGCGCGGCGCGTCGCCAGATACACGCAGCTGCAGCGACACCTGACCAACGACTAGGACAACTGCTACTACTCCTACACACGTAGGACAACCTGGGTAAGACGGTACCAGAAACGTAAAACCAGTCTGGATTTAAATGGGGCAAGAGAAGACGGGTTTTGGGATGCAGTGGCAACTGGCATCAGCTGGACCATACGCAAACAATCTGCACCTCGCTCCAACCACACAAACACCTCGTCACTCAATTACAGGCCGGATGCTCTTCCTGACGCTCAACCAACAGTGTCAAAGCACTGAAGGCGAAGTCAGCGACACCTGACCAACGACGTTCAAATCACGGTAACAGTCAGTCAGCCAGTCTACCGCATGCCGCAGCACTGCATGCACACAGCGCCATAGTCAACCTACCTTTACTTCCCGGCCGCAGTGCTTCACTGCCTCGCCAACTTTTGCTACTTGAAATTATTTTTCGGCTCTGATCTTGTTTTTTTTATCCCAGCAACACCGCGGAGACGGGAATGGTTGTTGCCGGCCGTGATCATGAATGCGGCTGAGCCACTGACTCGCTGCCAAAGTTGGTGCCCCTCACGTCCCGCTGAGAGTATATAGGAGAAAATGTGCCCGTACGAAGACGGTCACCCATCCCAATACTAACCGGGTTCGACGGAGAGTAACTTCATTGATGCGCACAACGCCGCGTCGCTGCCAGTCGGTGGTGGTTGATCGTAGCTGGTAGTCGGTGCTGGCGGACACAACTTCATGTGGGTTCACAGCGCATGAGCTGAGCTGAACTGAACTGACCCGCAAAAAGTCGACCCAGTTACACGACGCGTTCATTGGTCACGCACGTCAGCGTCACGACTTGATTGGCTGCAGCGAAACTAGGACGGCTGGTGCTCGGCGAGTTTCAGTTGTGGATGGATAAAAGCGTGGTTGGCAGGTGTGTGATGCCTGGCTATCACGTGCCTACCTGCGCGCCTCACAGATGAGTCGCTCACGATAGAGCGCCAGAGAAATCTACGTTTACTTTACTGAGTGTTACTGATCAGTGCATCGGCGCTACTGGCCTATCCGTCGATACGCCGCGTCGGCAACTAACACACACACACACGCGCGCGCAGCTTTATTTCATCACAAAAATGTGACTGCAAAAATAGGGAAAAACAAGACTTAACTGAACTTTACTAAACAAAATGAGAATAACTACAACAATTCACAGTCCTTGCAGTTCGTTCTCTGCATATTCACAACACATTATACGCCGCTTTGACAACTAATATTTCACTACTTTTACACAACAGGAAGCACACATACTGGTAATGACTCAAAATTTAAGGTCGTCGGTAATTTCGCATCTGTAACGCCGACAGCTGCGAGAGCACCAACAGGTCGACGCATTAGTTAGTTACATCGTATACTTTACTTACTGCTGTGATGCGCAGAGCTTCAGCTCCGATGACACTACATCGATGCCTCCTCCGCCACCGCCGCCACCTCACGTCGACGTCTTCCACGCCAGCCAGAACCACCAGCAGCAGCACGAGCCGCCAGACGCCGCCGACACAGCGCCGCGCGTGTTTCAGCGCCGTGACGTCACCGGCGATGACGTCACGCTCGCGTTCGACGTCATCGCCGGCGACGACAACGTCGCCATGGAAACACAGCGCACGGTCGTCGTCGCCGATGACAACAACGACGACGACGACACAGTGGTTGCTAGGCAACCGGCAGCCAGTGATGATGTCAGGATTGATGACGCAATGCAGGCGATAAACGGAAACGAGAATGACGTCATCTTGATTCCAGAAGCCATGATCGACGGTATGACAGCTATAGAGTTCTGCTTGCTAACATCTTGGTCTGTCTAAGTGTAGAATTCTGCCTGTGGAATTTTTGGCGGCGTCGTGTAGCATAAGCGACTGATTGGATACTTCGCGGCGTTGATCTTGTTCAGTTCCGCGCACGACATCTCATCTGTTGCGGATTGCGGTCTGCCGAGTTAACGGCTTACAACTTCACAGCGGTTACACCAAGACCGAAAGGTAAAAGGTAAAAGTAAACGGAGTATAGGAGTTCGCAACCCGCCTCACCGCTACGGGAACTCACGTGCCATATGGGATCACACTTCACACAGTGTTACCTGCCATTCGCGCCTTTACCCCAGCCGAATCTGATACTCGATTAAGCGACCCCGAAGGGATGCATGGCTGAGTTGACCTAGTTGACCTAGTACGAAGGTCACTTATACAGCTCTCATAGGAACATTAGGAAGTCATACGTTGAGAGTCATACAGCTCTAATAGGAACATCGACGTGCTGGTCCGACGCACGGAAGTGATCGATCGTCTTTCGCTTCTACTGACTGCGGCACTCTGCGACGTGGCTACTACCGGCATTCCGGTCTTTATGCTTATCTGTGTAGTTACTATTCCGGAAGACTGCACTGGCAAGCGTGCGACATAGCGGCAGCTGTGTAAAGTAACAGTTGTGGTTATGGTGTTGAGATGACGTGCGTGGAACTGTGTGTGTCTACAGACGAGACGAGTGAGGACGCTGAACGGCGCGAGTCGCCGATGAACGACGTTGCCGACGTCAATAAACCGAACGTCGCCACGACCGTGCTCAGCATTCAACATCACGCGCACACTGCTCGGGCCGTCCACCGCGACCTCGCATCACATCCGCCGCCGCAGCAGCAGCAGCAGCGCGCCGGGCGGTGGCAGGGCGCCGTCGTCAACGGCCGACGTCGCAATGTGTACAGAACCAACTCGCGGCGTCGCTACGACCTGACGCCGGCCGTGCGCCGCTGCGTCGTCACCGACAAGCCCGCCGCCGTCGCCGCCGCCGCTGTCTCGGACGACATCGACACCACACAGCCAGCTCTGCCTCCGCAGCCGGCCGTCACGACGCTCTTCTCCCGGCGGCACGTCATCAACCTCGACCCGCTGACGCCGCGCCAGGCCGACCTGCAGGTGCGCGCTGGCGGCAAGGCGCGCTGGCAGCGTCAGCAGACCAGCCATCAGCTGCAGACGGCGCGGCCGGCGGCGGCGGTACGCGGCGCGGCGGCGCGGGCGGACGTGAGCGCCGGAGCACGACTGACGACGCGCCGCGAACGCACGATGACCGAGGAGAACTTGCTGTCGGCGACCGGCAAGAAACTGCTCGACGTCGGCGGCTCGGCGACGGCGCGCAACGGCGAGACGTGCCGCGTCATCGAGCTGAAACTCAACAGCGTGCACGGGGCGGCCGCGACCGCCGCGCCGCCGGTCGGTCCGCACGCCACACGCACGCACGTGCCGCAACGCACCGCAGCCGCCGCAGCCGCAGCCGCGTCGCTTTATCACTCGACTGACGGCGGCGGCGGCGGCGAGCCGGGTCACGGCCACGTCACTACGGGCGGCGGCGGCGGCGGCATCGTACTGCCGCAATTGCTGTCGACTCACAGATAGAACTAGCTCTCAGACGTACGGCGGCCGTGCCTAGGACGACGTCGACAGCTGCTGCTGCTGCTGGCACAGTCACTGTCGGTCCGCAGACCTAGCCTGTCTAGTCTCTCTACCTGCAGATGTCGAGTTGTCGACGCGCCTGACTGCTCGTTTTACCGACCGCATTAGCCGGGAAAGAATTGCCATCGGCATAGGCGGCGGAATCTATTGGGCCGGGCGGGCGGCGGCCCGTCCACTTTTTGGCCTCTGTGGGCCACGCCTATTTGTGGCCCGCCCACTTTTGAGCCCCATTTTAAACATTACATATTATATGTACATTAGTGCAGTTTTATAGCCATTCCGACGTCTTAACCCACCGGCATCGAAAATTGCATCGTGTGCTGCGGGTCGGTACACACTACCCGTGTACGGGTGTACGCTCACGAACTTCTGCCTTCCACCTTCAAAATTACGTTTGGCCCCTCGTGTTTTCTCACTAAGCTGACTATTTGTTTGGCCCGCCCAGTTTTCACATGCTTCCGCCGGCGATGGTCATCGGTCCTGTCTATCCGTCACTCTGTTTTCACTCGAGCTTTTGAACCAATCTATCGCTGACATTGATATTTTGCTTATGTATATAGATCATGGCCATAGCTTCCGCGAATTGAAAGTCAAGGTCATATAGATTACTCAAGGTCAAGGTTGGTAATGCGGTCGGTCTGACCTCGATCCTTTATCGAGGGCAGTTTGTTTTATACTTATATAAACAAGAAGCTCAGCTATCGCCGAGGGACCGCGCGATGCGTAGTTTCAGTTGAAATCTCGCCAATTGCCACGCAACAGTGCAGAAACTACTTGTACGACAAGTCCTGAACAAGTTATGAAGTTGGAGGGTTACATTGGGGCAATGTGTAATAAACACGTGCACTCAACCATGACGCGATCGAGTCACTTCCATTGTCCTATAGGTGTCATAAACAAACCGACCACGGATGAGTTGTAGATATCACCTGTATACCGACGACTTGCTGTGGCAAAATTTTCTAAGTCCACAATGTAGAAATTGCTCACGTGACCCTGACCACGCCCACTTAGAGAACACTCACTTATCACAAGACTAAGACTTCATGTGGCCAACCCGTGTACAAAATTTGAAGTCTCTAGCGATAGCCGTTGCGGAGATATTTTTCAGGTGTAAAATTTTAGAACGGTCACCTGACCCTGACCTCGCCCCCTTCGGGAATATTTTTCATCGGCAGGTTGGGACTTGCAATGATTAACCTATGTACCAAATTTAAAGTCCTTGCGTGCAGCCGTTACGAAGATATGAATGGCGATGCGAAATGGAGAAATTTGGGTAGTTTGGGGCAGTTAGAAGTCACTCAGGGTCATCCGCAATGTCACCATTCGACAGAGCGCATACGACTTCCTATTCGACTTTAATAGAAACCATGCGTTAATCTTGTACCGTTTTTGAGATATAGTCAGCTATTTGTCGAAAGTCGCCGTTTTTGACCCATTCCACCTGCATTTGGCGCCCCCGTAGGGGGTGATCCCGGTCGAATTTCGTGGAGATCTTTGCCACCAGAAAACTAGACTCCCTGAGCTATCGTGTGGTTTTGTTTGTGTGATCTTTTTTAGCCGTTTTAGTAGAACACCGACGTGTGACAGACACAGACAGACGAACAGACAGACTGACACAGGGCCATAGCATATACCGCGCATGCATAGCATCGCGCGGTAAAAATCGATAACGGTGTCGACTGTTGGAAAAATACCAACTAACCGATCCGTCGTCTAGCATGGTCTGTGCAAATTAATAGAGAACAGTGCTATTTTACACGGTAGCTCCACGGACTATTGTTATAGAGACCTATCTTCTGCGCAAATCTTTTCTTTTTAAAGTTCCGTGCGCTAGATAAAGTTGGCTCTCTGTCAGTTTCTCAAGATACGTGGAATATTCATTGCTATCGTATCGTATTCCAAGAACAAATCTCGAACGGTGGTAACAGCGGCGTTGTCATAATCCATACAAAGAATAGGAAGAAGAACGTCGCCGGGCGTTACTTGGAACTCATGCTGCAGGTGCACTGGAACAAATCTAAGTTAACAGTAGCAGTGATGATACACGCTTCACGTCGCCTCAGGGATTTCACGCTGCGAATTATTAGTGTAGGCTCATTTGTCATGAAATAAAAATTCGTGTATTTTTTGGTAAAAGCAAAAACTCGCCTGATTCTGTTAGAATATGATATAAACATAAGAAAAAATAGGGTGCCATTTTTTTCGCGCTCTAATGCCCTGAAATCCAAGATGGCTGCCATGATATAAAAACGGCATAAATTAGACATTACGATTGATATTATAACATTGTACATCGTACGATTCAGCGTTTCATCAGCAACTACATGAAGCAGTTTGAGACCATTTTCAAATTTGTTCGAGCTTCGAGCAACCAGACAACGAGACATATTGCTACATATGCAGAGCCTGGAAGCACTTATAAAGTACTTCTTTGCATACGACCATTTCAGTTATGCACGCTTGCTGCCACTGTAGGCCTACATATCTACGATGCAAGAAACTGAAAAAGATCATCCCGAAATATGGGCCGAGTTTGTGAAGGGCAACTTCTGTGTCACCAAAGGCGTGGCTGGATTCACATCAATAGGTCCAGACCATGGGATCGAACAAGAGAATCGTGAACCAGAGTTGTCCATGGGTCCATTTTGTGTGACCCGATCCAACCCAACCCATTAGCTGACTGACCCAACCCAACCCACTACAAGTGGGAAAATTTGGACCCAACCGAACCCGACCCGACCCAATACATCCAACAAATTTAACTGTTTGATGCAACCAAATCTTATCTAATCATGCTTTAGATGCGATAACATAATCCTTTCAAAGTTTTAGTACTTTTGCTGTAGTGGACCCAACCCAACCCAGCCCAACCCATGGGTCAACCCAACCCATGGACAACTCTGTCGTGAACTCAAAGTCGTTGGTGGGATAGTAGGAATGACGCAGAATGAAAAGTCACTGGAGAAGTACTTTATCATTGCACCTGAACTGTCAAATTTACAACGCAAATTTTAAGAAACATACTGCACCGGCAACAATGGTAAAAGAACGCAACACCATGAACTCACAGGAGGAAAGCTCTCTCGTGTCACACAAAATGCAGTCAAACTCAGTGCAGTATTTCATCGGCATGGAAACCCATTTGAATCTGCTGATGAGGATGAGATTTACAACCTGCTTACCAAGTCAGTGATGAATGAAACTGTTACCAATGACATCCTTCACCGTGGCGAGATTGGTCAACAGATGTTTGAAGATTTCGTCACTGAACGCCTGACAGAAGGAAAACTTTCTGTGTGGGAGAAAATGACCAAAAGGAAACTTGGAACTTACAAAAGCGCTAATGCATCAACAGAAATCAGAGTAGGGGACAATGTGGTCAAGATCAAAGAAAAGCGAGGACTCTTGCAGCGCTTCATCGTTATCTCCAGAAGTCGACCAAAACATGACCTGAAGGAGTGCATTGGAACTTACGAGTTTGGTATGTTACCACGATCCTGATATCTTCTGATATCTTCTTTCAAAATCAAATGAGTTTTTGCTTTTACCAAAAATACACGAAATTACAAATGAGCCTACACTATATACACTGTGATTCGCCACCATATCAACAAACTCAAAGATCAGAACATTGCCTATTCGTCAGTTCTCCGCGCGAGTTTCTGGATCACAGCACACTTAGCACGGAATACTCGCGTCGACTTTTTTCGTCTCAACGGTCTTTGTTCATTTAGTCTTTCCCGCTATTTTCAGTTACGGTCCCTTGATATAGATTAAGCATGCTACTTTCTAGTGTAAGTAGGCTAGGTCTGTTGACTTGTCGTATTCGTATCGCATCAATAAACAACAAACTGGGTGAGTTGGCGTTTTTATTGCATCCGACGGAGTAACGGTTAGTTCGCGTAATAAATTGCATGCAGTCAGTGGCGTATTTAGGATTCTGTAAAGGGGAACATGTTAGGCAGTCTGGGAGACGGAAGTCCTCCAGCGGCGTCCAGGGGCAAAGCTCCAGTAGTGAGTCTGGGGACTTCGTACGTCCCTCAGAAGCTGACGACATTTTGCAAATTAGTGTTAGCCTACTAGGAGGAGCTTTCGTGAAAGATCTAAAGCATTTGCTATGCATAAACGGTGACTGCAGCATTTTTGTTACCGTCGGATAAAGGTAAAACAACAATTATGCTTATATGAGAGAGAATTTCTGAAAACAAGTAACAAAGTTGAAGGAAGAGTACCCGTGGAGCATTCTCTGAACTGGGCTGCATTTTCTGAATCCGACTGCATATCTGTTGCCGCTGAATCACATACTGATTCTATCACGTGTGTGCACCAGAGCTTTCTCAGCTGGGTCATCTCTCCAAGATAGCTTAAACTTGGCGTGACACACAGCTGACGAAATGAAGTCTTCGTCGTCGAACAAATGACCAAATCCGCTATGCAGGACATCCAATATGGCGCAGCGTGATGTCGGCGTGTTTTGAACATTGGTCATCAGCGACTTGATAGTTGGCAGGACACAGCCCAAGTAACAGTTCGTATCACCTTAAGAATGTCAATTGCTGTTGAAACTGGCTTTACCACAGAAGAATAGTCCTTCAGAAACTAGACTTCAGTAGGTGGAATGAATGGCAGTTCAAGAGCATATATGGGCTGTCTGTACCTGTTCGAAGTGATTAATGACAAAGCGATAAATCTGACACATGTTTAACTGGCGCACAGTTAAAGGAAGCAAGTAATTAAGCAAAAGTAATCTAACAATACAACACTGACCAGAGTTGACTAATGCATTCGACAGAACACAATGGATTTCACTTCAGTTAAAACTATCAGAGGTTTGTTAATGAATGACGTAACTGTGCTTGGTGCAACTAGACCTCAGTTCTCAGTAAAAGGAAATAAATTGTTAGTATTATTATGTTGCAGCACCAATCAACTCTTCAACAACAACAACAACGACCGTTTAACGGCCTTTGATCCGGGACAACCCGGGTAGGCCGGTACCAGAAGGAACTTTCCCC
>Ga0126332_10000646_pt1 | contig 11957 bp, 10 predicted proteins | sample InaspJWI42metaG_FD_94482 | JGI IMG/M metagenome (GOLD analysis project Ga0126332, IMG submission 94482) | Marine gutless worms symbiont microbial communities from Oahu, Hawaii - Inanidrilus sp. 2 OAHU.JWI-42 metaG | ecosystem: Host-associated > Annelida > Digestive system > Unclassified...
TATCCAGACGTTTTTCTTTCGCTCAAAGTCAGAGACACCGGTGAGGTAATACAAGACATCCTTGCCGGAGAATTGGAGCTGGGCGTTGTCGGTGCCAAGGCTTCCGACAAACAGCTGAATCAAACAATTCTGCTCAAAGATGAAATGCGCTTGATTGTACCGGCGGATCATCCCTGGGCCGACAAAAATAGTGTCTCGCTGGAAATGCTGATACAAGAGCGGCTTATTATCCGCGAATCCGGTTCCGGAACCCTCAAGTCGATCGAGGAAAACTTGAGAAGCAATGGCCATCAAATCGAGGAGTTTAACATCGCAGCCGAACTGGGCAGTACGCAGGCAGCCGTAGAAGGTATAAAAAACAGGATCGGCCTGTCCATTGTTTCGCCGGTGGCCGTATCAGAGGAATTGCAGGCCGGCACTTTAAAGGCTCTGAGCATCGCCGGGCTGGATCTCAAACGCAACTTTTACCTTACCCGTCGCAAACATCGCAGCCTTTCCCCGTCTGCCAAGGCATTTGCCGCATTCCTGACGGAAGAATTCCGTGTTAGAAAAGATACTTTATCAGAATAAAACCCCCGACCAGCAGAACGACGAACGCTACTGCCAGCATGTTGAAATATCTGTCGATAAATACCTGGATTTTGGACCCGAAGATATAAATCAATCCACCGACCAGGAAAAATCGTGCGCTGCGCGAAATAACCGAGGCGATGATAAAAACCGCGAAGTTGATATGAAAAGCACCGGCTGAGATGGTAAACACCTTGTAAGGAATCGGGGTAAAACCGGCGATACCGATCGCCCATGCATCGTATGTCTTGTAGAGTGTTTCGATGTATTCGTATTTTTCGGCCAAGCCGTAAAACAAAATAATTTTATCACCGATGCCGGTCATAAATTGCCAGCCGATCAGGTAACCGAAACATCCGCCGAGCACAGAGCCGACCGAGCAGATGAGGGCATATTTTAATGCCTTGCGGGGCACGGCGACTGCCAGTGCAATCAGTAGAACATCGGGAGGGATAGGAAAGAAGGAAGATTCACTGAAGGCCAGAAGAAACAGTGCCCAAGACCCATAAGGTGTCTCGGCCCAGTGCAGCACCCAATCGTAAAGTTTTCGCAGCATTTATATCTCGCCCCATCCATATTCGCCTACCAGCTTGACAAATCGGCAACCACCGAGGTTGGTCTGGTGAACACCTTTTTCTTCTTTATAGATTTTAATCAGCTCCTGAGAATGCTGATCACCGACGGGCACGACCATGCGTCCCCCGACAGCCATCTGCGCCACCAGTTTATCCGGAATCCTGGGAGCACCGGCGGTCACGATGATGGCGTCAAATGGGCTTTCGTCGACCCAGCCGCCCGTCCCGTCTCCATAACGTGTTATGATGTTGTGATATTGCAACTGGTCGAAAAGACGACGGGCTCTTACCAGCAGCGGGTGAACGCGTTCGATGGTGTAGACCCGGAAAGCGATTTCGGCCAGAATAGCCGCCTGGTATCCTGAACCGGTGCCGATTTCGAGCACCCGATCATCTTCGCAAAGCTGCAAAGCCTGAGTCATCTCTGCAACAATGAAAGGCTGTGAGATGGTTTGCTGCTCTCCGATGGGCAGGGGAAAATCACCGTAAGCCTGATCTTGCAACGCTTCACTTATAAACAGATGCCTGGGAACCTTGCGCAGCGCCGCCAGGACCTTTTCATCGGTAACACCGCGTCCTTCGATCTGGTGCTTCACCATCTCTTGGCGCTGACGCTCATATTTTAACTGTTTTTTTTTCATATTTCGTTTATCTATCAGCTCAATTTATTTGCGTCAAGGACATAGCTCCCTGCCCCAGGGAAACGTCATTGTCGACTCTAACTGATTCGGACTGAAGCGATTTACTTTACCGGATGGAGTATTAAAATCCCAAATCACAATACTCAAAAATGAGGAGAAAAACGGACGACAGGTATGAATGACTAAGAAAGATACAGGTTCAGCGGATGAATCCGCAAGAGTCGCAAAGCAGTTGACTGCCGCAATCAACTGCTTTGATAACTGCTTATATCTTGTAGATTATGCGTTTTTCGGTAATAATGATATCGACTTGCCTGTCATGCGATTCAGAGGGGATCTGGGCGATGACCTGGTTGTCCAGAGCAAGTGCGACTTTACGAGTGGTGATGGGGAGATTGGGAATTAAGCGATCATAATAACCGTCACCGGAGCCGATCCTTCCACCTTTTTCATCGAATGCAATGCCGGGAATGATGGCAATATCGATACATTCAATCGGCACGACGCGACATTTTTCAGCATCGGGTTGGAAACAGCCACCGGGACCGGGTTTGAGATCTTTGACGGGATTGTCTATTTTGTAAAGCTTCAGTTCATTAGCATTGGTATTGACCAGTGGCAGAACGACGATTTTGTTGTAATCAAAAGTGCGCTGGATGATGTCGCGTGATATCACCTCGTTTTCGTTGTTGATGTACAGCAGCGCAATCTTTGCTTCCAGAAAATTTGCAAACCCAAAGAGACGGTCTTCTATTTCCCTAGTTTTTTCTGCCAGCTCGTCCTCGGAAAGCCGATCGATCATCACCGCCATCTCTTTACGGATTTCTGCTTTTGATTTTTGTATCTCCTCCATCGATGTTCTCCCTACAAATTTTCCCTGTAATATAGAACAAAGCCCCCATTTGTCAATGCGCATTAATCATTGACTAAGTGAAGACCCCATGATAATTTTTGCGACGTTTTGCCCGATTTTACTATAATTACCGTCGATGCTGTTTTCGCTGAATAAACAGCCTTCCCAGCTGGTATTCTTTAAATAACCTGCGGTTTCCAATAGGACTTGCAGCCGCAGTACGAAGCTTGGGGCAGCTGTGGAACACAAAGTTATTAACAGGCATAACAGTAAATATAGGAATTAATATGCTGGAAATCAAGTATGTTAGGCAGAATTTGTCTGAAGTACAAAGCGCCCTGGACGCGCGCGGCACCGTCGTTGATCTGGGATTTTTCAAAAAAACGGATGCCAAACGAAGAGAAGTTCTACTTGAGATCGAAGAACTGCGTCATCACCGCAACGTGGTATCAGAGCGCATTGCCGAATTGAAAAAGGCCGGTGAAAATACGCTGAATCTTGTTGCAGAGATGCGCACCGTCGCCGGGAAAATCAAAACTCTGGACAAATCGCTGGCCGAAAGTGAAGAGACCATCAATCGCTTGCTTTTAGAAATACCGAACATCCCGCACACCTCGGTTCCTGTCGGTAAAGACGAAACCGATAACCCGGTAATAAAGCAGGTCGGTACCCCGCCGCAATTTGGTATTGAACCCCGGCCGCACTGGACCCTGGGCGGCAATCTCGGTATTCTAGATTTTGAAAGAGCGGCCAAGATCACCGGAACGCGGTTTCCACTTTATTTCGGTGTCGGCGCCAAACTTGAAAGAGCCCTGATTAATTTTATGCTCGATGTTCACACCAATGAGCATGGGTACACCGAAACCCTGCCGCCCTTTGCCGTCAACCGGCAGAGTATGACCAATACCGGCCAACTGCCGAAGTTCGAAGAGGACCTCTTTAAACTGGAAGGCTGGGACTATTTTCTGATACCGACGGCTGAAGTTCCGGTCACCAACATCCATCAGGGAGAAATACTGAATGAGGAACAGCTGCCGGTTTACTACACAGCCTATACGCCTTGCTTCCGCTCCGAAGCCGGATCCTACGGCAAAGATACGCGCGGGCTGATCCGGCAACATCAGTTTAACAAGGTGGAGTTGGTTAAGTTCGTTCATCCGCAAAAATCTTATGATGAACTTGAAAGTCTTTTAAGCCATGCTGAAACCATATTAACGCGCCTGCAGCTTCCCTATCAGGTTGTCAGCTTGTGCACCGGAGACCTGGGCTTTTCTGCTGCCAAAACCTATGATATTGAAGTTTGGATGCCGGCCCAGGGCGTTTACCGGGAAATCTCTTCCTGTTCGAACTTTGAAGATTTTCAGGCCAGACGCGCCAATATCCGTTTCAGAAGCATAGGCAAAAAAGGAACGCAGCTTGTCCACACCCTGAACGGGTCCGGACTGGCTGTCGGACGGACGGTGGCGGCGATACTTGAAAATTATCAAAAAGTAGATGGAACGGTGGTTGTGCCTGAAGCCCTAAGACCCTATATGGGAAACATGGAAAAAATCGGATCGTGAAGCCTGAAAACTTTCCAGAAGAAATACGGCCGTTTTTGATACCGTCGCCGGAAAGTGAACTGATTTATCGCTGTCTGGGGTGCCGCCGGGAGTACGGAATCGAAAGACTCCTTTACACTTGCCCCGATTGCCGGCAGGTGCTTCTGATTTATGATCGGAACTTTAAGCGCCTTGGCAAAATTCCGGCTGAAACCTGGCATCGAATTTTTGATTACCGCAAGATGCTATCTGTGCCGGCGCTAAAAGGAATCTACCGTTATCATGAGTTCCTCGGCCCGGTCCTGCCCCTGGAGGCGATCGTCTATCTCGGTGAGGGGCATACGCCGATGATTGAAGCCAACACCGGTTTGCAGGAGCGAGCCGGCGTTCGATTTTATTTTAAAAACGACGGACAAAATCCCAGTGCTTCTTTTAAAGATCGCGGGATGGCCAGCGCCTTGAGCTACATCAACTATATTGTCCGGCAGGGCCTGGTATCCAACGTGCTCGCCGTTTGTGCCTCCACAGGTGACACATCGGCCGCAGCCGCATTGTATGCGTCCTATTTAAGCCCGTGCGTCAAATCCGCTGTTTTGCTGCCCCATAAGAAGGTCACACCCCAGCAACTATCCCAGCCGCTGGGCAGCGGGGCAGCGGTTTTCGAGATTCCAGGTGTGTTTGACGACTGCATGAAAGTCGTGGAAAGATTGTCAGACCAGTATCAGGTGGCCCTGCTGAATTCTAAAAATGCCTGGCGGATTTTGGGCCAGGAGTCTTATTCATATGAAATCGCTCAAGATTTCGAATATGATCTGCACGACAAAGTTGTCGTGGTCCCTATCGGCAATGCCGGCAATATTACGGCGGTGATGAGCGGCTTTCTGAAATTTTATGAAACCGGCATCATCCAGCAACTTCCTAAAATAGTCGGTGTCCAGTCACGGCATGCCAATCCCGTCTATCTTTATTACCGGGAGCCGAAAGCCGACAAAAGAAAATTCGTACCTGTGACCGTCAGACCAAGCGTTGCCCAGGCGGCCATGATCGGCAATCCAGTTTCCATGCCGCGGGTCATTAATCTGGTGGACCAGTACAACAGCCTGGCCGGCAGCCAGCGGGTGTTTTTCGTCGAGGTGACGGAACAGGCGATCATGGACTGGGGGCTGGTTGCCAATAAAAACGGCCACATTGCCTGCACCCACGGCGGTGAATCCCTGGCCGGGCTCGTGGCGGCAAGGCAGCAGGGCCACATTGGCGATGGTGAAATTGCCATACTCGACTCAACCGCCCACGCCCTGAAATTTTCAGAGTTTCAGCAGATGTATTTTGAAAACCGGTTTTCGCCTGATTTCGCAGTCTCGCCGGATCCGGCGCTTATCAACGCCCCGGTGCTCGTTAGGCCCGAAAATCTGGAAAAGCTGCCGGCTCCCGGCAAACCGCTGACCGGTGCGGATTTTGAACGTTTTGTCGAAGGCGTTTCCGAGGCGATCGCAACGGCCCTGAATCTGGACAAGGCTTGAATCCGCGATACCTGAGCGATGACATGCGACTTGCGCATCCATACCACTCGTGAGGTTGAAAAAAATGAAAAATGGTTGGAGAATTTTGACGGCCTGCTCGCTGCTAATACTATTTCTGGCTTCTTGCGGGCCGAGCAAGACCGAACTCAGGCGGCGGGAAATCGCCCAACGCGACCTGGGCAGCCAATACTTGCTGGCGGGCGATTCGACAACCGCTTTAAAGCACTTGCTGGAAGCTGAAAAACTTTACCCGAAGGACCACATTCTCCAGAATTATTTGGGGCTGGCCTATATGGCCAAAAACTCGCCGGACCTGGCGATTGAGCATTATCGCAAAGCGCTGAAACTCAAATCGGACTATGCACCAGCCAAAAACAACCTGGGAGCCGTCTACCTGGAACAAGAGAACTGGGATGCCGCCATCGCGGTTTACCTGGAACTCACCGGCGATCTGCTCTATGCCACGCCCCATTACCCGCTTTCCAACCTCGGATATGCTTATTACCGGAAAAAACTGTACAAAAAGTCTGAAAAATATTACCGGCAGGCGTTAAAGCTGGAGCCGACCCATCCGCCGGCTCTCAGAGGTCTGGGACGCACGTATGTGGCCATGGGAAGAGGCGCTGAAGCCGCTGCCGCGCTGTCATTGGTCGTCGAACGTTATCCTGAATTTGCCGGGGCACATTACGATCTGGCCCGCGCGTATATGCTCCTGCGTAATTATCGTAAAGCCAAAGCGGCGTATCAGAATGTCGTTGCGCTCGATCCGGGTTCACCCGAGGCTGCTGAGGCAAAAAGAATGCTGCAGCGGTTGCGACATGTGAAATAAAATAAAAAACCCCGCGATTTAAAGCGCGGGGTTTTTTATTTTGAGTTATGGTCTACAACAGACGGCGCTGTTCGAGCATTACAATTCGCGGTGTGATAAAGATTAACAGCTCGTTGGCCGTTTCCGTGTCTTTCTGGGTTTTAAACAGCCAGCCCAGCAGCGGGACGTCCTTTAATCCGGGCCAGCCGGTCACCGAGTTCTGCTCATTCCTTTTGATGATACCGCCGATGACGATCGTGTCGCCGTCATTGACCAGCAGTTCGGTTTGGGCTTCATTGGTGTTCAGAGAGGGCACGTTCAGGGTGATAGTTCCGATATCATTCTTGGTGATAAATATTTTCATTAAAATACGATCATCCGGTGTCACGGTGGGTGTGACTTCCAGCAGCAGGTCGATGTTTTTAAATTTTACCGTGGAGTTACCCGAAGAGTCCCTTTCCAGATAAGGCCATTCGACACCTTGTTTGATTCTGGCTTTTTTATTATCGAGGGTAACAATTTTGGGTGCCGTAATGATCCGGCCTTTTTTATTGGCTTCCACTGCATTGAGCGTGGCATCCAGCAAGAAGGGCGTGCCGGTTATTTTGGCAAAATTAAAACCGGCCGTTGAAGAAGATGCCGACGGAAAGTTCATGGATACGTCAAAAGTCAAGTTATCCCCGCCGACGCTGATCGGACCCCAGGCCATATCCCAGGTAATGCCCAGTTCAGAGCCAAATTCGTTTATGACCTCAACCACCTTGGCTTCAATGATCACCTGTGGGGTAACCGTATCGATTCGACTGACAATTTCTTTTATTTGGGAAAGTTTATCGACTGTATCGATTACGATTAACTGATTATTACGTTGATCAACGCTTATTTTACCGCGGTTTTTGGTCAATACCGGTTGTATGTGCGGCAATATCTCAGCCCTGGCGTCGGAATAATTCACCGGGATGTATTCTGTGACAAGCGGCTCGAGTTCTTTTACCTGCTGCCGGGCTTTGCGTTCGGCTGCAAACTTGGCCTGCCGGGCTTTGGCTTCCGCAGTCAGGGTCGATAAGGGGGCAATCCGGACAATGTCGCCCTCATACGTCATGCCCAGGCGGTTCATTTTCAGAACAAGATCGAGAACCTGGTCCCAAGGTACCGGCTTTTCCAGTGTCAGCGTAACGCTTCCGGTGACGTTTTTATCGATGGCAAAATTTTTACCGCTGATTTCTCTTAATATGCGAAACACGTTTTTGATATCGGTCTCGTAGAAATCCAGAGCAATTTTTTCACCCGTATATATGGGTCGCGGCAGCAGAGAAGAACCGACGAGCGATTCGTACTGCGGTCGCTCCTGGGGTGATATGGTTGCCATCTGCAGCGGTTTCGGCGGTGTGAGCGGCGGTAATGCAGCCGCCGGCGGTTCAGCGATCTCCGGAGAAGGTGCCGGAGCAGCGGGCGGTGGTGCAGCGGGCGGTGGTGCAGCGGGCGGTGGCGCAGCGGTGGCTGAAGCAGCGACCTCCGGTGCAGCGGCAGGTGTTTCCGGTGCCGGTGGCAATGCGGCCGGTGCTTTTTCCGATACCGATTCGGCTTCCGTTTGCGCCAGTATCTTTTTCCACGACGGCAGATCTGCCTGCTCGACCGGCTTCGGCGGAATGGAGGATGCCGCAAAGCGGATCAACAGCTGGTCGTCTTTCTGCTTAACTTCATAGGGCACCGATTCGCGCAGCTCTATCACCATAATGGACGTATTCTTCTTATCATCTTTATATATAGGTGTAATGCGGTTGACCGCACTCTCAAATCGGGTCGTTATCAATGGTCGATTGCGATATTTTGGCAGCTTGGTGTTGTAAAGCATCAGGTGCAACAGTTTGTCGGCTTTTTCCGTTAGATCATATCGCACGGATCTGGTGGTTCCGACGATAATGCTCGATTTGCCGGCTTCTTCACTACGAAAATCGATACGATTGACCCAAGCCGACTTTTCGGTATCGGCCACAGCCGCAGGTGGTACGGCCGATTTCGGTTCAACGGTTTTTTCAAGGTTTGCAGGCGCGTGGGGCGGCTCAGGCGCGCGGGCTGCCGCAACCTCAGCCTCGGCTGGTTTTTCGTCACCAAGCAAAATCATCAGGCCGTTTTTAACTGTAACTGCCGTATATGTTTTTAAGTATGGTTTTTGGGTGTCGAGTACAACGCGCACCTTGTCCGGGTAACCGTTGTGGCGCACCCGAGTGATCCATTTGGTATTGACCTTCAAAACCTGCTGACCCTTGTACGGGCTTTTAACCTTCGGAATGTCAATAACGATCCTGGCCGGCTTATCCAGAGTGAAGGCGTTGAAATCCACAATGGCACCGTCGGCATCGACCGTTATTTTTGTGAATTTTTCAGATTTTATTATGTATATCCCTTTAAAGTGGGATGCGGCGGCGATAACCACTGCGGGAACAGCCGCTTCGATCGACTCGGGCTGTGCTTCGATTGCGGATTCATCAGCGGAAACCGTCTGCGTCTTTGCAAACGAAATTCTGATTCCGGTTCCCTCGGGAGTCACGTCGTAGGGGATGTCTTTTTTTAATGATATCATAAGCCTTGACATGTTCTGCTGATCACTGATCCGGGAGGCTTCGACGGTGTCTATAATGTCATTGCTCGATGAAATTGTCGGCTGAATGGTCTCCTCGATACCTGTTTCCGGGAAGTAAAAAAGAACACCCAGGGGCAGGTTCTGCTTGACCGAAGTATAGGTCAGTTGACGGTTGCCCTTGACCAGAACCACATAAGAATCCGCATCTTCGGTCGCAATAACTTCCGTGATGAGTTTGGGGCCGGACGGCAATCCTCCTTCGGAACTGTCCTGGGTAACGGATTTTTTGGAAGCGCAGCCGCCGGTCAAGGCCAGAATTACGCTGAGAAAAACCACCAGCAAAGCGCATAGTTTGAGATTGCATTTTCGATTCGTCATATTATTTCTCTCCGGCAGGTTTCGGAAGTGAAAGCTCTTTATTGCGTGTCATTAATTTACCGACGATGTTTTCGATTTCCTCTTCAATGACAACTTTGTCTTTTCTTATTTGCACGACTTTGCCTGAATTCAAGCCGATATATGTGCCTTTTTTTATAATGTATCCTTTTCCCGAAGCTTCCTGGACCATCGCCAGGTTGCCGCTATGTGCCATAATAATCCCGACCAGCTTTAGCTGGCTCAATGCCACTTTCTCAAGCGGAGTGCGCGGGATGCGTCTTTTCTTTTTCGTTTTTCGTTTCGGCAGGTCCGGTCGCTCTTTATACAGCGGTTTAAACGGATCGGTTTTTCCTTCCGGATTGTACGCCGGCGGCAGGCCTTTCTTTTTAGCCGTCGGTTTTTGTTTAACAGCCGTATTCCCAGCCGCCGGAATCACGGATTTGCCGGCGGCGGGTACCGGTAAAGCCGGCTTTTTGGCGCCTCTGGCGGTCTTGGCAGGTACCGCGGCTTTTGGCGCCATCTCGGGTTTGGCAGGCACCGCGGCTTTTGGCGCAACCTCAGGTTTGGCAGGCACCGCGGCTTTTGGCGCAACCTCAGGTTTGGCAGGCACCACGGCTTTTGGCGCAACCTCAGGTTTGGCGCCGGCAGGCCCGGAGACCGGCGGCGTGCTTTTTTGAGCCACCCGAGGCGCGGGCTTCGGCTTTTTCCCGGCCGGCGATCGCGCAATATCAGATTTCGGTCTCAAAGACTTCGTTTTAGCTGCCACGGTAGCCGGCCGTGCTTTTGGGCCGGTTTTGGCAACCTGCGGCGGCTGAGCCTTTTTGGCCCGGGTCCGGGCAATATCAGATTTGGGCCTGAGACCTGATTTTGACTTTTTTGCTTTGGCCGGTACTGCCTTTTTGGCCTGCGGGCGCGCTTTTGCGCTGGCGACGATTTTTTTCCTGATCACTTTGGGCTTTTGGGGAACGTCGGATTGGTTGCCGCAACCCCAGAAAAACGCCAGAAGGCACAATAGCCAGGTCAGTTTGCCGATGATGTTTAAAAAATGGTTCATTGTAATCGTTAACTTTTACTTTCTTCCTTTTCTACGTTTGCCTTTTTTCTTTTTCTTGGGCTTGCTTTGAATAAATTTGTAGGTGACGGCCGTACATGAGGTGCTGAGCGAATTGCCGCCCTTTGCGGGTTTCATTCTAATGTTGCGTATGTTGACAACCCGCGGCAGTCGTGCAACCTTGTCAAAGAAGATAACGACATTGTGAAATTTTCCGCTGACCTTCATGTTGACCGGAATTTCAGCATAAAAGTCCTTCTTTTTTTCGGGTCGCGGCTGAAACAGCAAAAACTCAAGACCGGAATCCTGACCTGACTGGGAAATGCTGGACAGCAGCGAAGGGATTTCCCGCTTCTCGGGAAGCGATTTCATGGCCATCCTAAACTGGGCTTTGGCTTTCTTCATCCTTGTCTGGAATTTTTTCAAATCTTTGGCATCTTTCTTGGCCTTTTTAAGCTTGCTTTCCAGCCTGGACAATTGCTTCTCCAGCTTATCGATCGTCTTATATTTCGGCAGATACAAAAACCAGACAAATGCGCCGATGAAAACCAGAAATATACCGACACTGATCAGTACGCGGTATAATTGGGGCAGTTTTTCAATTCTATCGAAAAATGGTTCAAGCCCTTCCAGTGAAAGTTCGGGTTTTTTCATTTTTTCTTCTTGCCTTTAGGCTTTTATTTCTTTTTCGGTTTTTTGGGACTTTTTTTTGTGCAGGTGATCTGAAATTTTTTCAGTTTGGCGCCCTTGATAACGTGTTTTTGAATCTTTTTCAGCTTAACGGATCGAAAAAGACCGGTTCCCTGCAGGCGGGTCATAAAGTTGGCCACCGTTGTGTTGTCCAGAGCGATACCGTTAATATTGACTTTTTTACCCTTTTCCTGGAAACCGGAAAACCACATCCGCTTGGCAACCACCTTGGCGGACATTGTATTGAGCAGTTTAACCGGTTGAAAGCGGTTGCGCTGCAATTTCTTGATGACCTGAGTTTTTTGCCGCAGCAGCCGCAGCTGTTTTTTTATGCGTGCAATTTGCTTGGTTATTTTTGTGTACTTGGCGACTTCTTTCTTGGTTTCTTCCACCTTGGTTTTCAAATCGTCAATCTGATTGCCCAAGTGGATATTCCAGTAGACGGCGACGATGATCACAAAAATTAAGCACAAGGCGAAAACCGAGATCTGGCGACGGATGTTTTCTTTTTTGCGTGCTGCCCTAAATGGCAGTAGGTTAATACGTATCATTTGTCGTCAATTTTGCGGACTGCCAGGCCCATACAGATTGCGGCCTGAGGTGAAATTTGTTGAATATATCCTGGGTCTAAACTGCTGTCTATGATGAAACTGTTAAGCGGGTTAATGGTCTCCACTTCCGCCGAGGCCTCTGTTGCCAGCAATTGACGAAAGTTGCCGATGTTTCCTCCGCCTCCGCTGAGAACA
>Ga0126332_10000647_pt1 | contig 11953 bp, 10 predicted proteins | sample InaspJWI42metaG_FD_94482 | JGI IMG/M metagenome (GOLD analysis project Ga0126332, IMG submission 94482) | Marine gutless worms symbiont microbial communities from Oahu, Hawaii - Inanidrilus sp. 2 OAHU.JWI-42 metaG | ecosystem: Host-associated > Annelida > Digestive system > Unclassified...
AAGGAAGCACGATGATCCGGATGGGTGTGAGTGGGTGAATGTTCCTTCTGGTACCGGCCTACCCGGGTTGTCCCGGATCAAAGGCCGTTAAACGGTCGTTGTTGTTGTTGTTGTTTCTGGTACTGGCTCATCTGGGTAGTCACGGAAAAGGGCCGTTAAACGGGTGTGTGTGTGTGTAATTTAATCAGGGGAACTACTACTATTACCATACCCGTTTAGTGGCCTCTTTTCCTCTACAACCTGGCTACACTGGTACCAGAAAGGTAAAACCATGCAATAAGGCAAGAGATTATGGGGTTTTGGGATGGCAGTGGCATCAGCTGGACCAATCAGCTGCAAACAATCTGCACCTTGCTCCAGACAGATAACCACACCAACACCTCGTTACTCAATTTTTTTCCGGCCGCATGCTCTTCCTGACCCGTAACCAACAGTATCTAAGCACTGAAGGCAGGAAGATTTTCTATAGAAATTGTCACTGCAGTAGCAGACCACAGTAATATATTCATAAATATCACATCTTAAATGTGTGCTGTTGTATCTCGTGAAGTAGTCATGTTTAAAAGATCGCTTTGCTGAAGAACTGAGTGAAGCAGATTGCCATGCGAGATTTTGTTGTTTATATCTCTTGTTAGAAAAAATACTCATCTAGCGATCATTAGCATTTTATTTGGTAGCTGTGCATTTTCAGTCTGTATACTGGTCGTTTATACTAAAGTCCATTTACGTGAGCCGGTTTCTGGCGTTGAAAAGCAGCACCAGTCGACTAGGTTTGGTTCCTAATGCTTGTTTGTATACATCTATACACTGGAACCAGTGTGAAAATAGAACAGTGTTCTATGCTGTGCCAGTTTACAGTGCTGGCATTATCCGGTGCTCATTGCCGCGTTACACGTGCTGGTCGTAGAATACGAATTCACAAGTGCTCATCGACAGAAACCGGCTCGTGTGACATGGGCTTAAGACTTAATGATGTGCATACTGCTTTTCATGAAGGAATTAACACCTCTTTACCCATACCAGGGATAGCACTGCTAGGGTCGTTAATGCATCTGTGACATTGTCTATCTGTGTGCCTATGTGTCTGTCTGAGCTCTGAAAGGAAGGCAGCTTGAGCTATCAACACCAAGGTCAGTAGAGATATAGTCCATGGTAGGTCATAAGCATGCATTAATCTGAGGTCAAAGGTCATGGGATGGGTCAGGGTTAGGGTATGTGAGGTGTGGGTCTGCTTGTTGATATGACTGCATGTTTTCTAGTTTTAAAACTGCCTTTTTCGTCTAACTGTTTAACGTTGGAAATGCACACTCTCTCTGATGTACTACTTGTGTGACTGGGCACTAGATCTGCACACTATTTCACACAATTGTGTCGCCTGTATGAGCGATAGATTGCAATTTGATGTAGTTGTGCATTTTTTGAAGGCTGTGTGTTGAATTGTATATGTTCCATTTCGTGTAGCACTGATAGTTTTATGTAGCTGTCAAATGAATTGAAACTTTAGAAATTGTATTAAGAATTGATGGGTGAGTGGTTGTTTTGTGTGAACATTAGCTCTGTTGTTACTGCTGCAGATATGGGCATTGCAGCAGGGTCCTCGTGTGGCAGCATTCAATGTCAGCAAGTGCTGTCAGTTGATCTGTCCCGTGTATGGCCTCATGGGATTAAATAATGTAACATCAGCTACCTGTCAGCTGCTGAGCAATACTGTCTACCTGCTTGATCCCGATGGCTCCATTAAGTCCGTTGACATCCCGTTTCATCTCGCTCTGAGGTACTCGTAATTTCTGTGCAAACTATAGTTACTTGTTGACTTATTTTGTGTAATTTTGCATCATTATTTGCTTTTAATAAACACTTGATAACAATGCCAGCTGTAGGACCAGGGATATTGCCTCAGCCTAGGTCTCGAGGCCGCCTCAGGACGTCCTGACGCCTAGTTTTGGTGTCATTTCAGCCGAAATTTGCAATGCCTCGGTCTCGTCTCACTCTTGGGCTTGAAAGCCTCCTGTCTCGCCTCAGTCTTGTGGGTCAGCACCTTGATCTTGGGCTTGAACGCCTTGTGCACATTCCTTGAGCAGTCCAGCCAGGATTCTCCTGATGTCATTAGGTTGACACGCAGCAAGGCAGCTGTGTGGACAGTAGACGATGTGGTGCATTTGATCGAAATTTTGAAAAAACGGAATTCTAATTTATTTATTTTTACCTCAGTAGCATATGATCCTGAGAGATGACAAATTAGATCAATCACAAAACTACAAAACTCTGTTATTGTATTTATTTATTTATTATATGAATATTCAAAACGTGTCGTCCAACCGGTTGTACCACCAGTTGTACAACCAACCGGCTGTAAAGTGTAGACATTCTTACAGCCGGTTGTACAACTGGTTGTACAACTGGTTGTACAACAGACTGCATAGTGTAAACAGACTTTAATGTAGCCATGTCAAAAAGGTACCACTCCCAGTCAGCTTGGAAGGCTTTTTAGTGCCAACTACACTCTCTGTTCCAAAACTGGCTTCTAGTCTCTTATTTAGATGTACACAGGGTGAATAGATACTTAACCCAACATGCCACATGCTCAGAAACACTATAAATGGCCAATGCCGTGACAGAGTTTCTTGTAGTAAGAGAGTTGTTTTGAAGTATATTGTAGACACTGGAAAGCCTTCCAGGCTTACTGGAGGGATGGTATCGTTTTGACGTGTAGTATAGTCAGAGAACTATGCTACAAGTCCAGGGATGTGGCCTCGATTTCGAGGCTGCCCCGAGGAGTCCTGACGCCTTACCTCGGCCTTGGCCTCCTACCTCAGATGTCTCAGTCACGATCTCACCCCAGATCAAACTGGCAGACGCCTCGATCTCACCTTGGTGTCGCGCACATCGCTGTGTATGACAGACACTTGTTAACATATGCATGGTGCAGGAAAGATTGTAGCATGCTAGGTGTTTCGCCGATACACCCAACCATCTGTATCACTCTGTGCTTTCTTCTCCCCTTTACGTTCATGCTGCAGTCTCTTCCTTCTCTTATAGGCTGCAGGAGAATTGCATGACAGCCTCACTTTTGCCTGATTAATAGCATTAGCTGTGGCATTATAAAACTGTTTAGTAATAGAAATTAGAGTCACTGTTTGAGGCTCATTTGGATGCATTGTAGCAAACACGAATTAAGTTTAGTTGCTTTTTCTGAATAGAAATATTTCTGAATTGTGTATTGCTATACAGTTTCTAAACAGCATCTTAGTATATCCATGTCAATGTTTGTTACAGTGACAAACACAGCAAGAGAGCACGTGATATGCATCTGCTGAAACAACTAAAACTTTTATTGAGGGATCACGTCGAAGAAAGTGGTATGTAATGCGAAGGCATAACCAGAATGGTTCACTAATGGCATGCTTTACTCAGTAGATGATGTATTACAGACACTATTGTTTCACTTGTCACTTTCTGTAAAATTAAGATCTTATGGCAGTTAGAAATGAATATATTTTGTTGTTATAATTAGGCCACATTGCATGCACGAGGTGCATAGATGCCGCCAGTTGTTACAGATGTAGCATGGTCTGTATGTCTGTCTGTGTGTCTGTTGGTCACAACTGTGAGCCCTACAAAACGGCTGAACTGATCATGGTGCCGTTTGGGTTATTAACTAGTATGGGCCAAAGGAACCATGTGTCAGATAGGGGCACAGATTCCCTTATGGGTAGGGCAATTTTTGGGGCATATCCTAGCTTTTTGTAAAGTATATGGAACATACGGCATCAGCTGTGCTATGCACTGGCAATGTGTTACAGACTTCATTGGTATATTTACCGGAGGAAGGGAAATGATCACCCCACCCTGTGTACGCTTTAGTGTTTACTTTGTTTGCAGTGTGGAGAGAGTATAGGTAAAACCACTGACAAGAACCGTCTTCTCTCTTATGCTAGTGTGCTGGTTATCATCAGCGAGGGCTTGCAGGCAGTAAAACTTTGCTTCAGTAGAATCCAACACATTGGGGCCAGGGTGCGTGACCATGATCATGCTTCTCTGTCAATTTCACAGTTTTGCCAGAGATCTTTGGAGTCTTGTTATTAGTGTGAAATTTGGTGATTTTGTAAATTAACGAGTCTGTTTGAAGCCAAGTCCGTTGACTGTAAACATGACACTAGTCGCATTTGCTGCTGTGCACCATGCAGCAATTAATCGATATCTCTTGCTGGCCGGGCCACTGAAACAAAGTTTGCTGAGACAGACAGATGGACGGACACCATATCGTTTCACAGACCCTGCCACTTACTATGTTGGCAGTGTGAATAATTTATTCTGAATGCAGGAATATCTAGCTCTGCAGAGGTGTCAGCTGTTTTGGCTAGCTACGTGTCTTGAGAGCATGACTGGTTGTTGTGATGCAGACACTTTGCAAGCAAAAGTTGTTAATGTTCTTCTGGATATCAAGATTGCAGCTATACGTATGCAGGTCAGTAGATGCTAAAGGGCACTTAGTTTTTAAAGGGTGGACCATATTAAACATTATGTGCTTGTAACAGTTGAATGCATGCGTAAAATTCAACAAGTCTGTGTTCAGCCTCCTCCATTGGCTGTCAGCGTGATGCTACACACATTTGCTGCTGAGTGCTAGTACCTGCTGCTTGGCGCCCACAGCTGTAGATCTTCATCTGCAGGGCACTCAGCAGCAAACCCGCTGGATGCCGTTGCTGCTGTCGATTGATAGGACAGAGGGATGGATGGACGGACGCTTGATCATTACATAGACCCTGCTGTGCTTACTGTGCAGGCAGCATCAATAATTTTTGGCTTGTGTATGGGAGAACATTCTGCATAGTGTTGAAAAGTCTGTTTTTTTGTCAGTGAGTGGACAGACCTGAACTGGCTTTTTATTTGAAGGCAAAAAGGATCGAAGTGTCGAAGTTTTTCCCCTGTTGGTATAACCTCTCACACAGAAGACCATTTGGATACCTTCTTGTTGATTCCGTGTGGTTTTTCTAGGCAACTACAGTTAATGACTGAGCTTGTCCAGTACTGTCTGTGTGCAAAATTCAGGTTTGTGAGCCAGTCGACGGCAGAAATTGGTGATCTTCAATAATTTTTGGCAGAAATGTTATGCTTCTGCATACTACCTTGGGAAACAACAAATCTCAAAATTATGTCTTTTCACTTAAATGCTGTATATTGATCTGCCAACAGATGTACAAAACACATTAAAATTATTACTTGGCTACAGCTGAATGAGCCTTTGTTCGCAAAACGTGCGATTGTGTACATCAAACAGAGCATCCTTTCTCTCATAAGTGTCAGAAATTGTCAAAATCAGTTGATTTTCATAGAAATTGTAGTTTGTGAAATCGTTGTCAGTTCAAAGGTTTTGAGACCCAGTGCACATGCATGCTGTTTGCTGGTACTTGCATTAAGTGTCACTGTGTGATAGGCACTGCAGCGCATTCTTCGTACCAGTTACGTTTCAGTCAGTTTTATCAAAGTCATTCTCAGTACTGTTGATGATCAGCTACAGACACTCTGTACGTACCTTTATTATTGTTGTATATTTTTACCATGCAAGCTCAGATCACGTGGTATATGCTGTTGTCGTGTGTCTATTTGTCTTCCAGTGCTTTGACACTGTTGGTTGGGCATCAGGAAGAGCATCCGGTCTGTAAAAATTGAGTGATGAGGTGTTGGTGTTGTGAGGACAGACGGACAAGGTGCAGATTGTTTGCATATGGTCCAGCTTATGCGACTGCCATCCCACAACCCCGTCATCTTTTGCCTCATTTAAATCCAGGCTGGTTTTACCTTTCGGGTACCAGCTTACCCAGGTTGTCCTGGAAAAGAGGCCATTAAACGGGTGTAGTAGTAGCAGCAGCAGCAGTATCTGTTTGTCCATTGGTCCGTCTGTCCTCACAAGCCGGTATTTGATCAAGACGGCTGAATGTAGGATCACACAGATAACACCACATGGTAGCCTGGTACCCCAAGGAATTCATAGATACAGCCTGTTCCTACTGACAAAATAATGGGGTCCACCCGTCTCTGTCTGTGTGTCTGTTGGTCACGATTGTGAGCCTTGCAAAAATGGCTGAACTGACTGAGATGCTGTTGGGTTAGATGGGGGCTTGGATCCCCGACCGAAGGAGCACTTTTGAGAGGTGTCCAGTATCCACCCAAAGCATTGTAGAAAACAACTTACTGCTCACGCTGCTGCTGCGATGTGATTGACTAGTTTCTTAGCACTGTGATCGGTGCACTTTGATCCGCATTTGACACAGAATCCACTGAACCGTCATTCAGAGTTTCCATGTCAACTAATGCGATGTGGCCGTGTGCTACCAGCAACTTGCTTGTTATTATTAGTCTGCATCACATGCATGCAGTGCATAGATGCGGCCTGTTGCTGCTGATGTAGCGTGGTCTGTGTCTGTGTGTGTGTGTCTGTCTCTTGGCCACAACCATGAACAGTGCTAAAATGGCTGAACCAATCGAGATACCATTTGGGGTGTGGACTCCAGTGGGACCAAGGAACCATGTTTAAGGTGGGGTCCCAGATCCCCCCAGGGGAAGGGGCAACTGACATCACTCGGCCCATTGTGAAATACAGGGAGTATCCGGCATGAGGCTGATTCATTCGCTAGGTGGCAGCAGTGATGTGGTCAGTAGACTGCAGCAGTTCGTTTGTGCTGTGCAGTCAGTGATCAGCATGAGACAAGTGGACAGACGGCTGTAGACTATGACAGCCGTGCACTGATGCAGTTCTGTCAGTCACATCAGCTGTTGCTTGGCGCCTACGAGCTGCTGTGTCAGCAGCGTGCGACCGCTGCTGGCACCGAGTCAATGCTCACATCTTGCACCGCTGAACCTGACGTTAGATCGGTCAGTCTGTCTGTCACATTGCACTTTGTTGGCGCATGCCTGCATGGTGTGCGGAGCAGGGTCTGTGTAATGGTACGGTGTCTGTCCGTCCGTCCATTCGTCTGTCTGTCAGTCTGTCCCATCTGGTCGCTGCACGCCACTGCAGCGGGTTTGCTGCTGTGGGCCTGACAGGCAGGAGATATCAGTTGATAGCAACGGCCGCCAGGTGCCACAGCATGGCAGCAATGCGGCATGCAGCGGCAGAATGCGGGCAGTGCCACGTTGTCAGCTGACGTAGGAAGCTGAATGGAGACTTGTTATCACTGACTGGAGTTGTGAAGTTGTCATTTTATAAGTATTGCAGTTGTCATAACTAGCGTTATGTGCTCTACACAAGTGTGGAAAGTCACTGGCATTCTGATTTCTATGAACTCAGCCAAATTGCTTCAGATTGTAATACAATTTTACTATAACAGTTTAACTTTAACTTGTTATTTATTAAAATCACACACTCACGCTTCAACAAATGTGGACCAATATCAGTAATTTTTGGTGTACATAATTTCCATTGAGTCTCCAATTTTTTGTTTGTAACTTGCAAGATTTGATAATCATTTCTCTGGCTTCCATTTGTACATATAACTGGCACATAGATAATTGTAATCAGCGATTGGGTTTATGAAAAAATACTGGATTTTTAACTATTGCATAAGTTAGCAAGTTATGGGGTAGTAGATTGCTGAAAAAATTTACAACAATAATTTGCAACAGTTACAAGATTACCTTGAATGATTTCTGGAACGTCTGAAAGTACATGTGTGACTGCTTGGAAATGCAGGAGCAAGAGCGCGAGGAAGAGAACAGTTTATAAATGACTGCCATTGAAATAATATACATTGCTGCTCAGTTTATCTTCCTGTGCTTTAACACTTTTGGCTGGGTGTCAGGAAGGGCATCCGGTCTGTAAAAAACTGAGTGGTGGGGTGCTGGCATAGTTATCTGTCTGGAGCGAGGTGCAGACACAGTGATACCACTGCCACTCACTGTCTCTTGCTTCAGTAAAATCCAGATTGGTTTTTCCTTTCTGGTACCGGCTGACCCAGGTATTTCCAGAAAAAGGGCCATATAAACGTGTGCGTGTGTGCTACTCCGTTTTATCAAATCTTGCAGTTTGCTTATTTAAATATCGTGAACTCTTCTGCAATTGTCTGCACAAAAAATACCGATACTGGATCAAATATGTTAAAGTTATTACACAATGTACTAGATTCGTTTGTAGCTACGGCTACACATAGGATCACAGAAACGTTGCATGACAGCCTAGGACTCTCTGACGCCAGAGATCTTTAAATTCAAACTAATATCCCCCTAACATGAGTGCAGATTGGTTAAAGTTGGCATGTTTATGTATTGCAGATGCAGTGACACATTGCTTTGGTGACTGAATGTTGCAGATGCTGAAGAGAACACTGGCAGTCGATGCTGCTGAAGCTGATCGACTTATACTTGTTGTCGACAAGTATCACCAGGCATGTCCTCAGTCGTCAGCTCGAGTGACTTTTGCATGTGACCTGCCAGCATCAATGACTGCTGTGGAGTTTTTCAGCTGCTTTGAGTGCAGCAGTACAAGGAATCTGCCCGCTGCTTCCTGTGGCGATCAACCAGTTCTGTGTGCATTTCTTTTACTGTCGTTGTCAGAAGTGAAGAAAAAGAAGCTTGGTTTGTACTTTACATTTTGAAACTAATCTTGAAGCAATGCACCAAATGCTTTTTTTCCACTGATCAGTGACTTTCAACAAGAATGAAGTCAGTTGTCTTTACAAATGAAGTTGTTTTCAGTTATCAGTGATATTCAAATTAAATTAAATTAGATTTTTGCTTGCTTACTTACTGTTACTTAGTTTACATTATTTTGCATAGAAGGTAATTAATTAAGGGTAATTGACTACTGAAATACTGGAAAGTAATTTATTTCAGTAACATGTTATTGATAATGCATTAATGCCCAAAACTGCCAGTTAAATGCTGGTTAAATTTGCTAGTTCTGTGATGTTGGACTCATTCTGGCCAGCAAATAATGACTGACTGTTAGTTGATGAGTGTCATTTGCAGTCGACTATTGATAAACTGTACTTACATATTTCACACATGCATTAGCTGTGTTACTGATGTTTTTGGACGAAGATGCATGACACAGCATGTTTACGAGCTTCATATTTAGGTATTTATTCGAGAAAAATATTAACTCGAATCACAAAATAAGGTGAGAATTTTTGTCATTAAATATAGTCAGTGGCCTTTGCGTGGTTTGCACATTCTGGGGATTGTTTACTATTGGTTGTGACATAGGCCTACTACATTAGTGCAGAAAGATGTTACAGCTGCTGTAATGTAGTACTGTGGCATGATGCTAGCCAGCGTAATTTGTAGCATATGAGTAACTGATTTCATGTATTCACTGCAGCCAGTTTTATATTTGAACCTATGCTACGACATGGCACAGTGGAGCACAGTCTGAATCAGCTGCATATCCCGGCACATGATCTTATGGTCAGTCAGTCAGATTTGATGGCTTTGTATTGTTAGGCCACACTGCATGCGCAGCATGGAGCAGACTATTGCTGCAGATGGAGCAGTGTGGTCTGCGTCTTCCTGTCTGTTTGCCACAACCAGGACCCCTGCAAAAATGGCTGAACTGATTGAAATTTGGGTTGAAGACTTGATTGGGCCCGAGGAACCGTGTATTAGATGGGGATGCAGATCTTCCCAGGGTAAGCGCCACTTTGGGGACATGTACCTGACACCAATAAGGTCAGAGTCAGAAGATGGGCAGTTCCTCCCGATGTGGTGTGGTGCAAATTATCATATATACAGATAACCATGCAGCACCTCATTACTCGATTTTACAGGCCTATTGCTCTTCATGACATCCAGCCAACAAGCACCAAAGGTGCGCCATAAACCTTGGCATTTATTATTTATTTGTTTATTGTTATGGACGATGTTAGCAACGGAGTTAACAGAATTCTCCTCAACTAGTTGATATCATAACTTTCTTGTGATATTGTATGGAGACAGGATGCATGGAGACAGTGAAGATAACACTGTTGAGGACTACTCCAGCATCTTCTCCCTAATCCAAATCTGCTGGTTGCCATCAGCAAGGGCATGTGGGCAGTAAAAATCTTTACACCAACAAAATCCTCCAGTTCTTAACTGCAAGTGCCGGCTAATGCAGGTTGACCTGTGTAATGGCTGTAAAATGGTGGCCGGGTTGTTGTGTTGTGATATCATTAACATACTGGAAGCTTCATGCACAGTTTTTAATTTTACAGTTCAAATGTTTTAAATCGGAACTCAGTTTTACAATTGATATCATTTGCTATATTATTGTACATTGCACACAACGGCTGGTGTATTTTGTGTTGCAGCAGTTATTACTGTGCCTGACCTTGACTGACAGTAAGCTGTCGTTGGCACATGTCGAACTGCTGCATTCACACGTCACTTCTCTCTACAACATTCGCGGTCTGTTAATCATTGTGATGTATCCGTATTAATGTCTGACTTACTGTGTCACAGTCAGCTGTTCTAATGGAACCTTCAGTCTCGTGCTGTTTGTCTATCGTCTCTGATTGTTGTTGTGTTATGACTAATCTGCATCTGGTCTTCACTGATTCTTACTGTTAATGAAGAACATCGTTGAGCTATAAAATTGTCAATAAGTGAGGTTTTTGCTGTTGCACTTTTTAGTTATTTTGTTGTACAGTAATTGTGCAGTTAAAGGGTACTGGCATTTGAGAGCCAGCATGAAGTCAGCAGTGCCCTTCCTCGGGAGTCTGGCAGTGAGTAGACCAAGAAACAATGAGGCCAGTGGGTGTTTTTTACTATGGCAGTAGTTGCCCAGCACTGAGGCCAATAGGCTTATCACCACAGGTGTTTCGGAACAGGTGGAGGAAGAAACCTGCATGGAACTGCTAATTCAGGTGCACCTGGAAATAGCCATTATAACAGAGATGAGTAGTTGAGCTGTTAACAGTTAACACCTGCTACATGTCATTCTGCTCCTATCTATCAGCTTGCTGCTGCTGCTGCTGTACAGTGTGTGCCTAGTGATGATGTTGGTAGAGAAGTCTAGTTGTTGGCAGCAGACTGTGTGTGTGTGTGTGTGTACTGTGCTAGATGCCAGTCAGTCAGATGTCAGCTGGTGGTCATCGTACCGCGATGCGTGCACTCAGTCACACGTTCTGTCAGCTCTCATCATGGCTCTCGTCGGCCGCAGTATTGTCACCGAGTCAAACTCAAAAACATCGGTAACTGTATGCATTCGTTGCTATTTGATGAGTGTTTCACGTGCTGCTTGCGGCTGCTGCTGGATTATTTTCATAGTATTCTGCCGTCTTCACTGTGGTTCAAAAACCGAACCCCTGAAGTAATGCACATCCTATCATATTGCGTCTTTCAACGACCTAGACTGGCTTTCAAAGTAATGCATCAAATGCAAGCCTATAGTGTGATTTTTCCATACAATTATGCAGCAAGTAACGAGATTTCAGCTGACAGCGGCATGTTGCATGGTCTGATTGATATCTGAGCGTTTTGCTATCTACTTCGTTTGACCATCACAAGTTTATGACACTGAATATTGCCTTCATTTTTAACATGCTGACACTGAGCATAACATGTTTTTTCTGTGGCAGTTGAACCTCTTATGTACCACAGTGTCATTAGAGTGCAAATTTGGGGAGCAAATGTGACTGTGCTCCATGGTATTCCAAGCTACAGCATCAAGAAGCTGCAGCGAGTGCAGAACAACGCAGCTCGGATCATTCTCGGGGCTCCAAGACGATCCCATGCCAGCCAGTTATTCAGGACGTTACACTGTCTGCCCGTTCAGCAGAGGATCGAGCACAAAGTGGCTCTGCTGACATTCAAAGTCCACAGCACATCGACGCCATCGTACCTCTGTCGCCTAATCCAGGATCGAGAACATGGCTACAACCTGCGATCGGCCACTACGACGCTGTGTCAACCTTTCACGACGACAGCATTTGCGAAATGCACTTTTCGATGCTCTGCATCAGCAGTCTGGAACTCA
>Ga0126332_10000649_pt1 | contig 11939 bp, 7 predicted proteins | sample InaspJWI42metaG_FD_94482 | JGI IMG/M metagenome (GOLD analysis project Ga0126332, IMG submission 94482) | Marine gutless worms symbiont microbial communities from Oahu, Hawaii - Inanidrilus sp. 2 OAHU.JWI-42 metaG | ecosystem: Host-associated > Annelida > Digestive system > Unclassified | place...
GATGAATGAGTGCTCCCTAAGTGGGCGTGGTCAGGGTCACGTGAACAATTTCTACATTGTGGACTTAGAAAATTTCGCCACAGCAAGTCGTCGGTATACAGGTGATATAACAACTCGACTGTCGTCGGTTTGTTTATGACACCTGAGACAATGTGAGCCGACTCGGTCGCGTCATGGTTGAGTGCACATTGTCTATCACGCATTGCCTCCGACTAAATCTCCAACTTCATATCATCGATTTGGTCAGGACTTGTCGTCTAAGTAGTTTCTGCACTGTTGCGTGGCAATTGGCAAGATTTCAATTGACACGACGCATCGCGCGGTCCCTCGGCGATAGCTGAGCTTCTTGTTATTCGTCATTGTCGTTGCCGTCGCCGTGTGCCCATAAATATGAGGCGTCCGTCGCCGTAGGACGCAATGGGCTGTACACGCGCTTAATATATACTCGTACCTACATACGACGACGGCTGAATTAAGAGTATTTTTACTGTTTACCGCGTACGATACGATACGATACGACTGATTATCGTCATCGTCGTCATCAACAACTTCAGTTTATTACGCCCGAATATAATATTTTTCATCTATTTTCAATTTTTATGTTATCTTGCGCTTTCGCTGTGCATAGTTAGTATGCACTTGACACGTTGTGCTCTTTGATACGTTGTGCGTATCTTTTCCTTTGTTTTTTGTTTTAAATTTCTTGTTTTCGAAGCTGCAATTTATGCGAATAAAGATGTAGGCCTACCCCATAAAAGACGACACAATCGCTGAAAACTGAGCCTAGAAATAAAAGGGAAATAGGCTACATTCTTTGCAAAGTACACGTGTGGAAATGGCCAGTCGTAAAATACAAACATCAAAATAAAGCCAACATTTTGTATACTATTTATTTTGTGTTTGACTTGGACGGTGAATGCATATTCATTAAAACGAAACATTATAGTGATTAAACAAATATGTTCTTCCTAGCTGCCACCTTGGTTGGATGAATAGGAGAGGAGATTTTGTTTACAGAAAGGTGGCAGCCAAGAACATATTTCTTTAATCACTATAATGTTTTGTTTTAATGAATTTGCATTCACCATCCAAGTCAAACACAAAATAAATAGTATACAAATTCTTGGCTTTATTTGGCATGTTTGTATTTTGCGACTTGCCATTGCCACACGTGTACTTTGCAAAGAATGTAGCCTATTTCTCTTTTAGTTCTTGGCTCAGTTTTTAGCGACTGTGTCGTCTTTTATGGGGATATCATTTTCATTGTGTCGACAGCATCGTGCTTCAAATAATTCTGTGATTCCTGTCACTTCCTGGCACGTGTGCTTATTCTGGTCTCCAAGACGTCGGCAACCGCCACGATGTATAGGCCTATTCAATTGATAAACGGTCTGTTTCAGTTGTCGATATTTAGTAGTGCTGGGAATGTCTATTCCAAGTTGCAGCTCTATAAACAGCACAATTAAAACAGCAAAATAAACAAGTGGTACGAAACTCGTAGCCAGAGGCGAAATCGCTGCTGCCGCTTTGTGAATAAGGTTGAGAATATGGACTGCAGGTAAGTCTGAGTATGCCCGATTATTATGCCGTTAAGCTTACCATTCCCCAAATAGAGTGCATACTGAAATGTGGCTGGCCGGCCGGCAATGCACATTGCGGCCGTCAGCCATCTTGGATTTGTGAAATTCACATTTTTAATGGTCGGAGCGGTTAAGAGACCCGTTTTGCATCAGCGTACCAAATTTCGCAAAGATCGGTCAAACCGTCGCGGAGATATCGCGATTTTTGTGATTTTCAAGATGGCGGCCACTGCCATCTTGAATTTTCAAAAGTTCGAAATTTTAACGGTCGGTCCGCTGTAAGGGGCGAGTTTGCGTCACCGTGCCAAATTTCATCAAAATCGGTAAAACGATTGCAGAGATATGGCGATTTAACGCTTTTCAAAATGGCGGCCGTCCGCCATCTTGGATTTATGAAATTCAATTTTTTAACGGTCGGGGCGGTTAAGAGACCAATTTTGCATCAGTGTACTAAATTTCGTAAAGATCGGCCAAACCGTTGCGGAGATATCGGGATTTTTGTGATTTTTCAAGATGGCGGCTGCCGCCATCTTGGATTTTCAAAAGTTCAAAATTTTAACGGTTGATCCGATGCCATGGGCCATTGTGCGTCATCGTGCTAAATTTCATCAAGATCGGTCGAACGGTCGCAGATAAATGGTGATTTAACATTTAACAGTTTTTTTTCAAAATGGCCGCCGTCCGCCATCTTGGATTTGTTGGGCGCCTACTAGGTCCACCCACGATGACCACTTGGTGGTCTCTATTGTTACGCCAAATTTGGTTAAAATCGATGCAGTAGTTTCGATAAGATGAAACTTTCAATATTTTGCCCGTTTGGCTTAAAAACGCCTATTTACGCCCCAAAAATTGGGGTTTTTGGGGGGTATTTCACCCCCAAAATGGGCAGTAATATCAATAAACCCCCAAAAGGCACATCTGCGGGTCGTAACGGTTCTAGCGGTGTATCAATTATGTCTGTATCTTCAATAGTTCCTGAGAAATCGCGTGAAAATAAAAAGTGTGACGAGGAAGAATTAGAAGAAGAAGAATTAGAAGAAGAAGGAGGAGGAGGAGGAGGAGGAGGAGGAGGAGGAGGAGGAGGAGAAGAAGAAGAAGAAGAAGAAGAAGAAGAAGAAGGACACATTTTGGCCTTTTTGGCCTCACTGTAAAATGGCCGTGACATGGTTATATGCAACTCTTTTGATATCTATATGTTCATTCTGTCGAGGACAGCACGCTGATGCCAATATTTGATTAATTCAGCTTTTCTTTCGTTTTTCTGGGGTTGTCAAAAATCGGCCCTAATCGCTATACTTAAGACTCCTTCCGGTAGCATCTCTTTTAATTCTTGGCTACGATGCTATCGCATCGTCTAATATATAAAGATGCACACGGAAGGGAGCCGTGTATTGTGATGGGCGTGTCAGTTTGTTTTTATGTGTCTGTCTATGTGTTTGTGTGTTTGTCTGTCCGCGAGAATGTCTCAGGAAGTGCGCGTCCAATCTTGGTGGTCAAATTTTTTGGGCATGCTACCTGTGGTCGTGGCTCGGTCCTCTTCTGGCGGCGTAGCGATACGTTATGTACTTTGAGTGTCATATTTCCACACAATGGTCAAGAATAGGCGTAGCGAAACAGCGTATACTCAAAGTGACTCAACAGGGGGCAGATTTCTGCGAGGTGGTTTTCGGGAGGGGGGGGAGAACGGGCAGGTGTCACTGTCAGGAGGGGGGGGGCAAATGTTCGGTCACGGTGTCACGAACACCAGTCGTGTTCAGTGCGACGGCAAGTATAGCGATAAAGAAGTTTCCGTGTTCGCTCGACACTCGGTGCAAATAGTAGTGCACCATAGTTAGCAAACGCTACACGAAAAAGCACTTTCGTACGGACTGCAAACTGTGCGCAGTGACGCCTCATTCTGCAACCGGCGCATGCCGCGTGACCACAGTTCACGCAGTTCCACCGTTTTGTCTGTGCAGCTACAGTTTCAAATGTCCATTTACATTAGTCGCTTAAATTGAATTTATTATTATTATGCGAGTACTGCAGTCGCTGTAGATTCCAGCCATATGACTGCGTCATCATCCGCTTTGTGGAGTAGATTCAGTCCGCCTTCAAAGTTTGTAAATGGGCACGTGTCGACAATGTGGTTCATGGTCTGTCGCTGGCCACAATCACAGAAAGGTGATTGGGCGAGACCCCATTTGTGAAACTTAGCACGACATGCAGGGCCTTGACCTGCCCGGAAACGGTTCATCACAGACCGTGTATGACGAGGTAGATCGAAACCAGGCTGTCGGATAGTTGGGTTGGTAACAATAGTATGGTTGAGTGGTGTTGACCACAGAAGCCGACGACCAGTCCTCTCTCCACTGAGTAATTGTGTCGACAGATGTCATGCCTGACCACATCGGGCGTCGAGATGCAAGCCGTGGAGGTGGATGCTCAAAGACATCAGCATGCACAGGCCGATGGAGCTTCGGTGATTTGAAGCATATTGTCAGTTGCCGCTTTACGATGTAGAGAAGGAGGTGCAGCATTGCTGAGCACTGGCAGCCACGAGAGCTGCGTGGGTTGCAGACAGCCTGAAATCAGGCGCATTGAACTATGAAGTTGGGTGTCGATGAGATTTGTGTAGCTGGATCTAGACCACATTGGACAGCAGCATTCTGCGACAGAGTAACAAAGAGCCCAGGCTGATGTGCTGAGGGTGCTTGCGCTGCATGGCACCCCGTGAAGTACCAGTGAGTTTCGCATTAGAATAGTCCTGCTCTCTCTTTAGCTTCGCTGCACTACGACAGGTGTTCCCCGCATGAAAGGGTCCTGTCTAAAGTGATACCAAGATACACTGGGTAGGGGGTCGTGCTTCAGAAGTTGGCCATTCATGTGAACATTCAGTTCACGGCATGACCTGTTGTTATGCAGGTGGAAAACACTTTTCACAGTCTTGGACATGCTTGGTTTCACACGCCATAGCTGACAGTATTTGGCAAGATGAGCAAGATCAGCAGTCAGAGTGCACTCTATCTCGGGGAAAGTTTCCGCTTGGAGAGCACAGCAAATGTCATCGACATAGATAAACCTACGGCTACGTGTGACAGTAAGGTCATTGGTATAATAGGTTGAACAATGTCGGAGCTAGGACAGAGCCGTTCGCCTGATGCCTTCGCCAGGAACTGACATCGTCTCCCACATGGACCCGAAAACGGAGGTTTTCTTAGCAGCAGTTCCGCTATCTGAACGCACTAGAAAGGCAGGCACTTGGACAGTTTATAAAGGAGGCCAGTGTGCCAAATGGTGTCGTATGCAGTAGTTTGGACCAGGAAGACTGCACCGGTCTTCATTGTCTTCTCAAACCCATTCTCGATGAACGTTGTGAGGGCTGTAACTTGGTCGCAGGTGCTGCGGCCACGGCGGAAGCCAGCCCGATCGACACTGAGAAGGTCTTCCACGGTTGGGGAGATTCTCTGCAACATGGTGCGTTCCAGCAGCTTGTAACATACGCTCAGGAGCGATATGGGTCGACGACTTGCGGCAAGGTGTGGATCTTTGCCAGGTTTAGCCAAGGTTACGATCTTCGCTTGTCTCCAGATCTTTGAGATTCTCTGTTCCCAAGACATTGTGATGCAGAGGTCGGCTAGCCAAGTTAGTTCTTTGGGACCCAGATGTTTTAGGAACCGTGGGTGGACAAGGTCATATCCTGGGGCAGTTCCTAATTTCATTCGCCCAAAATCACTGACCACTTCGCCTGGCGAGATTGCCTGAGGATGAGAATCTGTTGCAGAGTTTTGACGTGCCTGGTGCCATCCATTGCTGGAGGTTTGGCGACCTGGACGAGATGGGATGCCACTTTGTTTGCTGAGACTGGTGGTCTGGCGGATTGAGGAGGGTGCTGGCAGCACCGAGACGGTGGAGAAGAGCCCATACCGGCTGGAATGACTGAAGTTCATTCTAGCTGATGACTCTTCCCATGTGGCACGTCTCGCAGCGTCCAAAGACTCAATACGTAAGGTGGTCAGCAATATCTGGATCTCCTGATTTTTTTGTAACATAACATAACATAACATAACATATTCGTTTATTGCGAACTGTCAAACCGCAGTTGTACACAAAAATAAAACAAAGCGCATCTCTAAAATATATAAAAGTCAATACATATTTCGGTACAACATTCTGACAGTAAAATTGTACTCGTCCAGTAACGCCTCGTCCATACATAGTACGAACTCCCCTAGGGATAGTGGAGTGAGCTGCTTTGGGCATGGCTCTGATGAAGCGGCTGTAAGCTTCATCGACTGGAATGTCGTATACCGGGGAATGATGGGAATGCTTCTCAGTAGAAGCTGAGTTTCCCCAGTTCGCCTTCCGGAAGTTCCATCGTTTTTCGACCGTGCTGACTGCTGCGTATGACTGGATGTGTGAGACCTACATGCACCAGGCTTGATCGATGTTGGCTACGTGGGAAGTCGTCTAGCACTGTCTGCCAGTGAAAGAATTTTTAAAAACGCTTAACATTCGGGGAAGTTATCGGCAAGAGTTTAGTGTCTTGTTTTTTTTGACTCACGGTGTAGTTTTGTTTCTGGGTGTCTGTTACTATCTTGGTTTCTGCGTTTACTACCCATCGGCAGTTGATAACGCGTCATTTATAAAGATCGCCACGACGAATGGCGCCATTATCTGAGCATAATTATACATCAAACTATCCGGTCCGCGGGCAGCTTAAGTTGCAATTCACTGGCAGTCGAACAGACAAACGGAGCGGAGTCTAGATGTAATACGCTTGGCTGAAATAATCCGCGGGCGAGCAGCGATGACTGAGGAGAATGGCCGAGAATCGGACGGGTCGGTGGCAGAAAGACGCCGGCCGTCACGAATGACATCGCGCTGATGTCCGTCTGTCTGACCGACCGTCTGCCGTGCCTGTGTCTAGCCCGCTCCGTCACCAGTGATGGGCAACTAACGAAAATATCTCGATCAAACAAAAACTAAACTTTAACTCTAAATTTTCAGTCGAATTTTAGTTGATAACTATTTTACGATACGATACGAGATGCTATTTTAACGTGCGCTCGAAAGCCGACATGAGTCAGCTTAATCTACCGCACGGAAAACTTTACAACTAGAAATCGACGACAAGCCGGTCAGAGAATGCTCCGTTCGGATGCACGCACAGACACACGTACGTACGCACGGACAGACGGACAATCGGAAAACATAATTTTTCCGGCTTCATCTCTTGGATGGGCGGATGCTTAAAATAGTTGACTAAAGTAAAATATTTACTTAAACTTATATCCAACTAATTTTAACTTATTTATCCGTGACTCACGATGTTGATACTAATATACAAACAGTAATTTTCAGAAGTATTCGATGTGCTACAATGCCTACAACGATGAAACTAAGTTATTTGTTGTGAAACGATAATAAGTAAACTGAGTGTTTTGATCGCTGCAGAAGTTATACTTCGGTTATAAGCTTACAGTAGACTTGTGGTAATAAATTAGTGATATATGCAAAAATGACATGTCAGTGCAATAAATACGTTTCGCTAATTATTTCTAGTTAATCGTGTAGTTGATAAGTATTTTAAATTTAGTTAAACTACGGTTCTAAGTTTTTAACCAAACTACACCGTGACTCAAAAAACAAGACACTAAACTCTTGCCCATGACTTCCCCATGACTATTTTTTTTGTATTTGGCAGGTTTCTTGGTGTTGAAAAATAAAGCTTAAGGCAGTTCTGATGTGGGTTATGATTTCTGACTGGATGCGGATTTTCAAAATGCTTTCGCTGACAGACTCAACGGTAAATTTGCAACAAATTCACATTTAAATATCCCACCACATCTTAAATACGTCGCTACACTACCTTGTGAAATATGTCAAAACACTGGCGGCAATCTGAAATATGTATTGTGATTAACAATAAACGACAAGGTAGTATAACCAAGCATTTAAGTTGTGACGCGTTGCGTCATTACAAATATATCATTTAATTTGCTCGTAAAGAATTTTTAAAATCGGTGAACATTTGGCAAAGTTACAGGCGTAATGGTTGATTGTGTCGTATGCCCCATTAAACGTTTGTCCACAAAGATGCTGAACTCGCCAGATAAGTAAATTAGCTTGTGTATAACAGACCGAAACTGTTGCCAATTGTTGTTATATTAATAGACAGATCAATCTGAGTTTATTATCAGCAAATATCATACTGTTCTAGGCCAGTTTTGACTTAATGACTGACAGATTGACGCCATCAATAACTGACCGACTGCTGTTGATGTAGTGCGATGTGCGGCATATTGCTGCAACATCACGTCTTTATCTTTGTTACAACAGTTGTGTACAGTCGATAATGGCATTTTTTATATGGCCGATGTGAACATGTTTTTGTTACTGACTAAATGATAAATATTTAACCAGACAAATACTTTAACAGAGATTTTTGAGTGGCTAAGTCTTACATGGCAGTTTGCTTCAATTTCTTCTGGAGCACGGTCATTTTTGGAACACAGATATTTCACAAGGTAGTGTAGCGACATAGTTAAGGTGCGGTAGGAGTATTTAAATATCAGTTTGTTGCAAATTTACCGTTGAGTCTGGCAGTGAAAGAATTTTGAAAATCGGTTAACATTTGGGGAAGTTATGGGCAAGAGTTGAGTGTCATGTTTTTTTGACTCGTGGAGTATTTTAATTTACTGAAGTGAAGTAAAGTAAACGGAGTTTAGCGGTTTGCAACTAGCCTCGCCGCTACGGGAACGGGTTTTCCCATGTTTTTATTGTGTTTTTTTCAGTGATATTTTATTGATCTATTCATCTGTATAGCTGCCAGTCTGTTTAATAAACTCACTTACTTACTTACCTCACATTTAGTTAAACTTGTGGTCTAACTAATCACAAGTTTGTGTTCACCTACCTACCTACTGCTCCCATTCGCCCGCCGCATGCCGCTGCTGCAGCAATCGATAGGTATCTACTGCCCGCAGGGCCCACAGCAGAAAACCTGCAGCGGCGGGTTTGCTGATGTGGGCCTATGCCGGGACAGACAGACGGACAGACGGGCGGACACCGTACCGTTTCATAGACCCTGCTGCGCATGCTATGCCCGCAGTGCCAATAGTCAGTGTAAGTTGGTAACTTTGGCCCATCACTGGTGGCTACGCTCGCCGACTGATACCCGGGCTCGTCGTCGATCGATGGCCGGCGCGCATCTGGACGCCGCCGTCGGTTCGATCGCGAGCGGCGGGGCGGGCGGGCGGGCGGCGCGGTCAGTGGCCGCGGGACGCGGCCGGTGGGAGAGGGAGGACGAGCGAGCGTTTTGCCGTGGGCGCGGGCGAGCGTGCAGTAATGTACGGCAGTACGATGACGCATGCGATGCGCGACCGAGCAGCGTTCGACGTACGCTAGCGTAGATCTGGCGAGAACGAGCGATTCACGCGCTAGTGACGATTACGACGACGACGCACTTTGCTCAGCCGCGTCGCAAACTCGGCGCGAACTACTCGTCCGCCAGACGAGTTTCACTAGACCACCGGCTTGTGCCGGTACGACGCTATCGGACATGAGGTGAGCACAGTTCGCGACAATAGCTATTATTACAGCGACTCTTCTGCAACTTACTACACTAAATAACTTTTTTTGCATTTCCCAAGGTAAAGTCGCTACAGCTGACAGGTGAGACGGACAAATCTATAAGCTGTTGATGTCAAATTTGGTCCGATCAGTCCGGATTTCACGCACCAAGATATAAAATCGTTTAATTTTTGGCAAAGTGTTCAAAAATAAAAAAAGAGATGTAATAAAGCTGTAGACCCGTGTCCTGCAGCTGAGTAGACACGTTTGCATAAAAAATTTAGTTGGTTTGTAAATGTTTTTGATCGGCAGGACAGACAGTTCAAAATGTTGGTCATCATATAGGCCTACGATGCTCGAGTTGATGTTATGCACATACAGTGTATTTGATCATGTCACAAAGCAAATGGATAAAATTATTATTTCACCGAAAGATTTTTAGAACCGACTCGACTATTCGACTATACGTGTAGATTGTGGATTATTTTCAATTCACGTGTAACTATAAGCTATACAGGCGCGGCGCCCGGTTTTTGTAGCTGGGGGTCCAGTTTTATCCAGTATGAGGCTTGGGAATAGTGACCTATTTGTCATTGAACTCAGGTATCATATATTTTTTAATGTCCACTGCAGGAGCCAAAACGTGACACCCAAGGCATCTACCGAGGTGCCCAGAGTTTAGTCGGGGTGGGAAATTTCTTCCCATATCTCCGTCCCCCTTTCTGTACCTCCCTGCCATTTCCGTCCTTCCTTCCCCTTCCTGTCCCCCTCCCCATTCCCGTCCCTCCATCCCCTTCAGTCCTTCCCTAATATCCACTTCCCCTCCCTCCATAATCCCAACCCTCGTCTTCCCCTTCCCATCCCTCCCCATCCCCTAATAACAGCTGGGGGATCTGGTAAACGCTATAGCTCCCCCAGCGGGTCCTGGCTGAGCCCGGCCGCCTAACGCATTTTGGTGCAATTCACAGCCCAAAAATTGCAAATCTGTTAAGGTTTTACACACGTGCACAAGACGCCTATGCAACATTTTATAACTTTTTTTCTGGAGTACAGTTAGGCTACCAAGTAGGCCTACATTAGTTACATTTTTGAAGCCAAATTTTCATAAACGGCGCTATAAATCAGCCATTTTATTAGAACACCCTAGTCGAAAAATCCTATAGGAAATCCTGTGAAAATTTACTGTAGGAACGCCTAAACGATTTTCTGAAACATGCATATAGTATAGCACTGCGCTATTATAATATTCAGCCTCCCACTAGAATAGAACTTTTCCGCGACAAACTGATCGTCGTATAAAATAAGGCTCTATAAAATATGTTGTTCAGCGTGTTTTCTTTCATTATAGTAAGTTTAGTAGAGACTGTAATCTAGAACTGTATCAGACATTGTGAAGTACATCGATGTCATCTGCATGTTGTATTGGTGTTGCTGGAGCGGGACCGGTAGGTTCGACCACCAGCAGCGCCAGAGTCTAGTAAGCAGGGGGACCAAAAAGAGTTTTACGGGGGCACATGGCGAGCGTCGAATCCGAGACGCCGAAGGCGTCGAGGGGGTGGGGGAAGAGGAGGGGGTATCCCCTCCCCAGCCGACTATGGGGTCTGGGGGAGCGTCGTAAGCTCCCCCAGCGGGGTCCGGAGCAGAGTCCCGGCGATAAACGATTTTACTGCTTTCTAAGCGTATCAGAACGCTTCTCGTTGCAACTTTTGTTGAAAATTAACGTCGTTCTTCACAGCCGACCGCTGGTTGAGAAAAATGGGTTTGCTCAATGGGTAGGTTCTGATCCCTTCAGGCAACCGAGGCAACTGCCTCGGTAATTTTTTTGCAGTTCTTGCGTTGGCAAGTTGACAGAATAGATTTAGAGAAAAAAATTGGAGATATTAAATGCGATTTTGCAGTTTGGCTATTTTTTTTGTATTTGGCAGGTTTCTTGGAGTTTAAAAATAAAGCTTAAGGCAGTTCTGATGTGGGTTATGATTTCTGACTGGATGCGGATATGACCTGAGCTTTGGCTATGAGTATAAACTTTATGAAAGTTTAAATTCGGTTTGTCAAACCGCCGGGGAAAATTAGTTCGCTTGATGGTTGTTTGCGTCGAATACGACCGTTCCAACAGGGTATGCATAGAAGGACAGGTAATAGGCCTTCCCATGCCAATTTTTCTATAGGGGGCCAGACCCCCGCTGGCGCCACCGCTGCCCCTACCAAAATTTCCAGTCACTAGTGTGGTTCATTCTCAACCAGTGGGGGGTTAAACCCTCTAACCCTCACGGCAAATCGAACACTGAACACATGAACACCGCGAAGCCCGTGATGCGTGTGCACTGTGTAACCCCTCACGCATCACCCCACTCGGCTCACTGCCAAGCAACCCTGCCCTGCTGCTGCAGCAAAATTTGCGGCAAACCACTAATCGCATTATCGTAGCCACAGCATCAGCAGTCAGCGAGCCTGAGCGAGGCAAGCGAGTGAGTTGTAGGCTACACCTAGGTCATCATCAGGTCAACGTCCATCATCAGGTCACTGCCCAGACGCGCTGTCTCCAGCCGGTATCTGCAGGCAGTTACTTTACAATAGGCATCACGTTACACTGTTCTAAATGTTACAAACGTCCGTCAGACTGCAGTATATATGTTTTGAACAGCGTTATCGCTCCCCCACCCTCCCCCCTTACTACGAAAAAAGTCCTCGAATTTAGATGAATCTTGCAAGTCGTCCTTGCCGTGGCTGGGGGGGGGGGAGGTCCGGACCCCCGAACCCCCTCGGCCCGCGCCGCGCCTGGCTATATGCCGCTGACCCTAACCC
>Ga0126332_10000650_pt1 | contig 11937 bp, 6 predicted proteins | sample InaspJWI42metaG_FD_94482 | JGI IMG/M metagenome (GOLD analysis project Ga0126332, IMG submission 94482) | Marine gutless worms symbiont microbial communities from Oahu, Hawaii - Inanidrilus sp. 2 OAHU.JWI-42 metaG | ecosystem: Host-associated > Annelida > Digestive system > Unclassified | place...
AATAATTCCACAAGCCACCATGTGCATATTGGACTGTCTATTAGTGTCAGTAACCATATTTTATACGAATAAAGCCAAAATATGAATGGGTGTCGTAACATCTTTACAGTGATTCATTGTGGTAGGTGAGTTTACCATCACTTGATATCACAGATTAACACACACACACGTGTGCACGATTAACAACCCCTTTTCCGGGACTACCTGGGTGAGCTGGTACCACAAAGGTAAACCAGACCTGGATTTTACAAGAGACAGTAAGTGGGAGTGGCATTAGCTGGGCCATATTGCAAGTCTGCACCTCGCTCCAGACCGATAACCATGCCATCACCCTACCATTCAGTTTTTGCAGGCCAGATGCCCTTCGTGCACCCAACCAACAACGTCAAAGCACTGAAGGCAAAATGTCACAGATTAACAGAGGGTTATAACATAAAGTACTTTCCAAGCCACGTGGGCCCATAAGGCAGCACTGATCTTGGTTTCTGTAACCCTCAGCCAGACACCAGCATATGCTGCAAGATCACAGATATGAGGCTAATGTATATTGCGTGGTGTGCCTGTTTGTGCCCCAGCTATTGCTCATACCAAATTATACTGCTTGATGAGAGAAGCACAAGTTCGCACAAGAAGGGTGCGAACAACTTGCCCACAGTCATTACGCTGTTACACTGGCCGAGGTTCGAACTAGCAACCTCCTGATCGTAAGTCCGATGCCCCAACATTGTGCCACCATGCTTTCCAGTTGCATTAATTCCAAGCTGCTGCTGCTGTTGTTGAAATGCGTGCAGCGCGGGTTGTCATCACTCAGGGAGCGTCGTTGAATCTGAATCTGTTCAGCAGTCGTGAGGCTGAGTATGAGCAGAGAGCACAGCTGCTGAAGCGACTCAGCTTCACTATTTACTGCAGTGAAGTCGACCAGTACCAGCGGCACATGCCCGACATTCAAGGTACTGTTGTCATGTCTAGTGTACCTGGCCATGCAGTTTTCATGCACCTCATGCCTTTTTTGTTATCCAGTGAACAGCATCAGTGCACCAAAGGAAACAGAGCAATCATGCAAAGCAGGTAAAATCACTCCATCACTTCTTTCTTTATCCGCCACCAAACGTCTTTATGCTGGCTGTTCAGGTAAGGCAAAGCTAAACAGAGTATAGTAGTTAGCAACTAGCTAACTGGAGTTCTGAACACATGCTTTCCAATGGAGCTGTTCACAGCAGCCAGACTGAACTGAACTGAACTGCAGTTTGTGAACTGCAGTGCACGTACTGCAGCCAATCAACTTTGTGATGCTGATGCATGTGACCAATAACACGTCTTGTAACTGGGTCAACTTGGTGCAGGTCAGTTCAGTTCAGTTTGGCCACTATGAACAGTTCCATTGGAAAGCGTGTGTTCAGAACTGCAGTTTGATTACTGCAGTTTGCAAACTCCAGTTAAAGAACTCCAGTTTATTTCACCAACTTTCACTGTGAACACTTCCACAGCAATACATTTCCAGAACTGGAGTTCAGTTCAGTTCAGTTCAGTTCATCTGCTGTGAACACGACTTAACAGTGAGTGACAGTTCTGTCTGTGTTAACAGTGTGATGTATATTTTGCACTTCTGTGATTATTCTAAAGTAAAGTAAATTAAACAGTGTATATCAGTTTGCAACTAGCCTCACTGCTATGGGAACTCACGTGCCAAATGGAATAACAGTTATACCTGCTGCCTGGCAGAAGTGATATTACTGCCTTTAACCCAGCAAGGTGGTACTCAGTTTAGCTAGATGAGTTGACCAGTTGGCTGGTAACAAACTGAGATGATATGCCCGCCGAAGATGGTGTTGGTCACACATCCCAGTACTCACCCGGCTCGACATACAGTAACTTTGTTGATATGTTGAATGCCAGTACTGCTGTTCCTCACCGCCAGCGCCAGCCTTGTACTGTGATGCTGATGCTGTACAGAGAAGCTGGCTGACTGCCTGCGTCTGCCGGCCGCACTGTCACTGCAGGCTCAGGTCTTTCTGTGTTTCCGCGTCCTGCTGCTGCGTCTCTCTTCACAGCATCTCACTGCGCTCTGGCCGACTATCATCACTGAGCTCGTGAGTTGAATTAGGATGAGTGTGAGAGTTTTGTTTAGTTATCACACAGTTGGCATATGCGGCAAGTGTATTAAAATGGTAACATGTCTGTCTGTCTGTCCCTGGGGCAGTGTGCACCGCAGCAGCAAAGCCATTCAGTGGTGGGCGATGTGCACCATCAGCAGCTGCATATGACATGGGAGCCATGGACCGCGTAAATTTTGGTTCAACTGTAAGGAGGTCCAACATGCTTGTTTAGTGGGGCATGTTAGAGTGTCTTGATAATAACGTAACACAGCAATTGAAGAAAGTGCCCATGATGCTGAGGTGCAGTTTGTCAGCTTGTGTATTATTCTGTTTGTTTCTCTTTACCAGGTGCATGTCATGCTGCAAATAGAGCAGGAGTTGACACCTGACAATGAACTTGACACAAACGGGTAAAGTTTTGTCCACTTTATCTTACTGACACTAAGCACTGTATGCAGTGATATTCAGTGTTTTACACTGTTGTTAGTTACTGTAACACTGTGCTGTTATCTATCATAAGTGCAGTTTTGTTAATCATTTTGTTGGCATCAGGAAAGATATCTGGCTTGTAAAAGCCGTGGTCCAAGCCCAGTCTGGAATAGCCGCAGAAAAGAAGAGATGTAAACAAAAATTGAAAAAAAATTGATAAAGTTGTGTGAAGCTGTAACGTGTATAAAGATGATGTTGCTGCTTGCTATGATGTGTGGGAGCAGTTCACGTCCGCGATTGAAACCCAGGTACACTGTTGAATGTTGCCGTTCTGTGTTGTGACTATGCTGCTTTGTTTGTTTATTGTGGTCATTGCCATTCATGTCTCATGTAATTGAAACAGTCCAAGAAACGTGTACAGTGAAAAGTGGTCATGTAGTAGTAGACTCTGAAACTGTAACTGACTAACTACTGAGTACGAAAGCATGCAAGAGCCATGCAGAAAATACGACAAGTTTTGTTTTTTTTCACAATCTCAAAGTTTCGTTTTTTGAAATCTATTTTAGAGTCTAAAACCAAACATTTTAGATTTTAACATCAAAATTTTTTCTCTAGATTTTGAAATAAAAATTTTTTAGATTTCGAAAAACAAAACTTATGGATTTTGAGAAACAAATTTTTAGATGTGGAAAAAAAAGAATTTTTAGATTTTGAGAACAAAACTTTTAGATTTTGACAAATGAACTCTTAGATTTCAAAAAAATAAAACTTGCCATATTTTTTGTGTGGCTCTTGCATGCTTCTGTAAGTGAGTGTTAGAAGGCACAGAACATTAATAGCAAGATCGTGATAGTACTGATGGTGCTGTCATTTTGGCACACCCATTGTACAATACAATACAATATAATAAAATCATTTATAACACACACACATGGTCAGCCGGAGGGCCAAATCTGAGGTGCGGGCATGTCGCCTGGGGGAAAAACGGTGACAGTTTACTTTATTAATACTTCATTTGTTAAACATTAAACAGTGACAAATGACTGCCAGCCTGCAGACCAAGGCCAAGGAAATGCAGTGAGACAATGAGTCCACCTTTCGGCTGCTGTGCCTGACATCTCAAACCATTAGTCATTTCTCAATCCATAGACATAGACAGGTACTCCATTCCGAGGAGACTACATAATGGCGTCTGCCTTGAAGCTGTGCAGTCGCATCACAAGGCTGTGTTGAAATGTGGCAAGTGCACAGCTATTCATTTGTGTAACTAGCTGGTGTATATATTTACCACTTGTTTTGTTGGTTGCAAAAGCCTGCAAGGAAACCATTTGGAGTTTTCTACAATAATTATTGCAATAGTTGATAATGTTAATGATTAATTTACTTTTACATTAGCTTTTGGTAGCTTCAAACAACTGTGAAAAACATGTGCACAAACATATGAACTCTACACGATGCTTGTTGCACTCTGGTTTTTCATCTGCTTACTTTTGTTTGATGCATTGATGTGGCAGTTGGTTTATATTCTGTCTGTGATATCTGTTGTTCATACCCTTTGTGGTATTGTGATCATGATTTCGTCTGTGTTTCTTATCTTTCCCCAAAATGTCACTACAGTGAATTAATCTAAATACACACACACGTTCAACAGCCCTTTTTACTGAAGCAAGAATGAGTGGCAGTGGCATCAGCTGGGCCATATGCAAGTTTGCACCTTGCTCTAAACAGATAACCACACCAGCACCCCACCATTCAGTTTTTTACAGGCCGGATGCCCTTCCTGACACCCAGCCAACAGCTTCAAAGCACTGCAACACGAAGCACTGAATTATTCTAAATAAAAGGAAGTTATCTATTGCAGAAAATGTGAAATAAATTGATTCTGTTGACAGCAACTTGCTGAATGTTTACTTGTTGACTATTGCAGTGACAACAGTTATTAGTAGCATAGTTACAATGTACCTATGTACTGTACATTTCTCTGATATCTGTAGCCAAATTAATTCCATACTCTGTAGTATTCACATCAGGGCAGTGTAGCAAGATGTTAGCTGAAATGATTACCGATAGCGATAGCGAGGAAGTTGCACATGTAGGTCGTCTTCACAGCTCACTGGGGATTGAAAATCAAGGTCAAAGGTTACGGTTAAATTCAGCAAAGATGGTAACGTGGCCAGTTTGATTTCGATCCTCGATGCAATCTTACTTCATCTAGTTTTAGCAAATGTCAGGTGATTCTGGCGGTATGCCGGTTTTATTTGTCAGTCGTGTTTGTGCTTGTGTTACCTAGTAGAAGTTCTGTCATTATGTCGTCTGTTCCTAATCTCTCTCAGCTCATTACTTGTAAATCTGTCTTTTACCTTAATGCCACACATCCACGTGACCATTCTCATCTCTGCTCGCTGAAGTGCCACCTCATTTCTTTCCTTACAGGCCATGTCTCACTGCCATACAACATACTGCTTCACACACAGCTGCTGTACAACCTCCCTGTCATAATCAATGATACGTCCTTATTGGTAAGCAATGGTACCAACTGCCTGAATTTATTCACTCCAGATTTGCAATGGCACCAATATCTACACTGGTGCAACCTGCACGGGTTACCCGATTCAGGCAACCTCTAAAAATAAATAACTTCATCACTTTAGACATGCTACCCTTTATACCACTACACTTCTTGTGTACCCATTTCTGACAGCTAGTACACTGTATTGAATTACTACTAACACCTCTACCTCTACCTCAGACCTCATGTGGCCATCTTACAGCGTTCTGTGCTTTGACACTGTTGGTTGGGCGTCAGGAAGAGCGTCTGGCCTGTAAAAATTGAGTGATAAGGTGTTGGTGTGGTTATTTGTCTGGAGCAAGGTGTGGATTGTTTGCATTTGGTCCAGCTGATGCCACTGCCATCCAAAAACCCCATCATCTCTTGCCTCATTTAAATCCAGACTGGTTTTACCTTTGTGGTACCAGCGTACCCTGGTTGTCCTGGAAAGAGGCCGTTAAACGGTGTAATAGTAGTAGTAGTAGTACGTAGCAGAAGTTAACACCAATAATGACTGTTGTCTGGTAGGATGCAGACGCATTCCAAGCTAGTGAATCTGGACTCGTCATGGACAGTGACTGGTGGCGGTATGGCAATGAATCAGCCGTGGCTACAGCTCTACTTGGCTGCATGCAAACTGCTTGACACTGCTCTCGTTCTGCCTCCCACAATTCACCCGCAGTTCCAGCTGTAAGTCGCGCCATTGCTGCAGTACACTCCACAGCTAGAGACTTGTAGCAGTGTGTCCACTCGGTCGATCAGTTACAACTGATTTACTCAACACTATTAATCCTGAATGTGTTGCCTGGTGGTCAAATGGTTTGGGTGTTGGACTTGAAACTTGCAAGTTGCGGGTTCGACTGCTGGCCATTATGCCCACAGCTAACATCTTTAGGCAAGTTATTCACACATGCTTGCATCAGCAAGCAGTATAATTTGGCACTGGGTCTGAAGACAGTGGTGCCGTGTTGCTGAGAAGGTCTAGCATCACACTGGTGATTTGACGGTTTCACGGTAACTGTGTTGTCATTGTGTGGAGCAGGTATAGTTGTGCATTTGTTGGAGACCCAGGCAATGTCGATGTTGATAACTGTGTTGTCATTGTGTGGAGCAGGTATAGTTGTGCATTTGTTGGAGACCCAGGCAATGTTGATGTTGATAACTGTGTTGTCATCGTGTGGTGTAGATATCGTTGTGCATTTGTTGGAGACCCGGGCAGTGTCGATGTTGATAACTGTGTTGTCATATGTGGTGTAGGTATCGTTGGGCATTTGTTGGAGACCCAGGCAATGTTGGAGTTGAGTCAGAGAAACGTCGACATTTACGTGACCTTGCACCGACCTTCATGCCTCACGTTCTGCGCATTGCTCGCCGGCTGTCTGCCCGAGTACGTCACTCATATTCTTTGCTGACAAAGTAGCTTCTCCTGTTACGTTGTTGTTTGAAATATCTACTTTATTGGTACAATTTTTTGAATTTTATTTTTGTCAGTGTGTGTTATATAGTTTTTTGGACAGTGTCCCTGTATTAATGAAATAATTAACTACTTAACATTCTATACTGTGTGTAGTTTTATAACTTCGTATTTTGCTTGCTATATCTAGTAAGTAACAGACCAATGATCTTTCGGTTTGGTCATGATTTCTCACTGACTATAAAATGTGCTAATTTTTCATAGTGGTTATTCATTTTGTGTTTTGTCAAGTTGCATATTGCATTGCAAAGTAAGCATATGGTTAACAGTTACCCCCTGCACTAAGCATTCAACTCATTGACTGGCAACAGGACTGTAAAAAAATTTTCTCTGGAACAGTGCAAAACATTTCTTTCTCATGTATGTTATGAGTTATAAGAAGGTGGTAGGTTAAGAAGATATGGTAGGTCATGCTGTTGACGAGAACTCTGTCTTCTTGAATGTGCTAGTTGCTATCAGCAGTGGCATGTGGGCAGTAAAACTTTGCATCAACAAAATCATTCCGTTCTTTACTGTTGGTGCAGGCTAGCACATGTTTTCCTGTATTATGGCCATAAAACAGTAATAGTTATATGTTAGGAGACACAGAGCTGAGTGAAGTGATGTTAGAAGCTGATGATGCAGTGTTTGTCTGTTGTAGTTTGGTGAAGTGCCGCTGTTGCCGCGTGTGGCCGGTCGTCCTCTGTTGCAGTCCACTCGGCCTGCGACTCTCACTGACTTGTGTGGTTTCTTTGTCACGGTCAACGCAGCTGTGACAGACAGCGGTGGCACGATTGCAGCAGCAGCAGCAGCGCCGAGTCAGCACACTGATGCACGACTGACGCCGGTCTCATCTCACTCCCAGACGTTGCCTCGTGCACGCTCCGCACCCAACGTGTCTCTGTCAGAGCCACAGTCGTCAGTCTGGCCACCCGAACTCAAGGACGACTCAGCCTTGACGCCGATGGAATATATTGAGAAACTAGTGCTGACTGATTTTCTGGAACCGATGCCCCAAAATTGATTGATTTCATGTTTTATTTGTTAGTTGGTTGTGGCGAAGTGATGTATATGCTGTTTCTGTAATGCATTCCACAGCTGATTTCTTGATGTTTAGCTAATGTTCTTGATCTGGTGTTGTTTTTCCTTTGCCACCCATCCTGTGCGCTAGAGTGACATTATGTTTTTGACTTTTCTGTCATTTGTTGCTTACATGCATCTGTGTCTGGGTGAAGGCATTTTCTTGAAGCTGTGGAAGAAGTTGTCTGTACTTTGTGGGATGCCATATATAAATGGGATGGGAAATGGAAAGTAGGATGGAAATGCAACAGCTGTATGTTGCATTTCGTAGATATTCTGAATTTTGGCTTTGTGATAGCACAGATGTACAGAATGATAGTACATAGGCTTACCACTTGTCCAGAAAGTGCATAGAAATTATCTGGTCAATGAAGATGATAAAATGATATAAAATAACCACGATGTTTCATATTTCAGTCCATTCATTCAAGTTATTTAACGTGTTTTTTGCAACTGATTGATTGACATGCTGTACATGTTGGCAGCAGCTGACTGGAAAAGTCAAAAGGAATCTCATAGTGCCTATGGAGTGGTCACTGTGTTGTACATGTAGCGTTTATATACAGTTGTTATTTACATAGAATAACAGCTTTGTGTCGCTGCATATTTTTGAGGTGTCCAGTGTACATATTTATCATCTGTGATGGGCTGAACTTAGAGCCAGCAGGACCTATGTCCTGCATAACTTGTCTTGGTCATTTGGTTGCGTGTTGATTATTAATGATTTTCTGACAGATGTGTTACGATGCTTAGTACCATCTCATATATGAGGAAGTTACGGAAGTCTGTGGCAGAATTGAGGAATATATGGTGTGGAAGCTTATTTTAGGTAAGTATAACATCATATAGCAGGTACAATGCAGAAACTGTTTTTAAATTACATATGTTTTAAACTCAGTTGTGCAGAGTACTGGCAGATGTTACAGCTAGACTCACCATGCATGCATGCATGTGATTTTAGTTAATGTTATGAACCAAACAACAAAACATGCATTATATTATTTCAGACATCTCAGAATATTTTGTGTCACCATCAACATTTGATCACCAGCTCATTCTTTTTTATTAACAGAATTTTTTCAGCTAAAATGTACTTTCGCGTGTTAATTGTACTACACCCTGTTTTAATTAAAAACATGTTAACATTCCCTTGTATTTTTTGTTCTAACTTGTGCAATTGTAGACTGATTTTCACAATTCTTTCACCAAAAGATTCTGAAGTAAACTACCTGTGTATCAGTGACAGAAACTTCCGCCTCACTTTTACCATGTTGCTACACTGCCTTGAGAAATTTGAAATTCAAAATATAAAGAATATGCAACAAGTGACTTCAACATTTCTTCCTCAAATGCTAATAAACTGCATTTCAGCAAATATGAGTATTGTGCCAAATGCATGTTTGAAATGTTCTGTGTCATCTTGCATGCAGGCTTGAAGTTTCTTGCACTATTTCTTGATTGCAGTGTCATCCAGTCACTGATCAAGATCGTTTCACTCCTCCTCAGTGCGCTGCCACAGCTCTTCCACGTCCTTGATCTGGTTCTTGCAAACATGGTCTTGCAGAATCCCCCACAATGCATAGTCGATGGGGTTTAGATCTGGACTGTTGGATGGCCACAGAGACCATGGAATAAAGTCCAGTGTCATTTGCTTCAGCAGATAGATGGTCTCCTGTGCTCATTGTGCCAGAGCCCTGTCCTGCTGTACAGTAAAGTACTCAGAATATCTCTCAAATATTACAAGGTAGTGTAGCAACGTAGTGAATGCGAGATGGAAATTTCTGTCACAGATAACACCAGCAACCAGTTTTCTTGGGAATCTGTTAGTGAAAAAAAATTAGAAAATCGGTCTACATTCACGTGTTATGACAAAAAATCAAAAGGGTTGTTTATTGGAACACAAGTGTATGTACATTGTCTAAGCTATATTTTTTGATCATAGCTGTGAAAATTGTAATATATGATGCAAGGATTTATTTCACAATAATTCTACTTATTTTTTCTAATTTGCATTTTGCTTGTTGATCGGGTGTGTTTTCTTAAATAGTTAACAATTGTAATATTCAGACTGCATCTCTTTGCTGTGATGTCATTCTTGAAACAGTTGATGCTGGAAATGTGCGTGTTACCACTGTTTGTGGTTTGTTATCATTCTACATGTATAAAGCTTGGTTAATTATTTGTTTTTGTCCGTTCTTATTCACAATGGCTAGCTAAATAGCATGCAGTGTTGATATTATTTGAAAGCAGGATTGTTGGCTCTCTGATGCTTTTATAGTATCATTGCTGCTTCTACATGTACTTACTGTGAGAACGACACTGAATGAATCTCTTCAGCATTACTCATTATTGTAGCTTCTGCTGGTAGTAATGCTGTGCACATTATAAGCCAACAACATCATCGGTCGTTTAATGGCCACTTTTCCAGGACAGCCTGGTTAAGCTGACACCAGAAAGGTAAACCAGGGGTAGACATGGCATCAGCTGAACCATATGCAAATCATTTATGCCTCACGTCAGAGAGATAATCGTGCCCATCACTAATTCTTGTAAGCCAAAAAATACTACTATAGTTGCTTTGAAAAAGCTTGATTCTGCATGAAATGAGATGATAATGTATTTAATTATTAGTAGGCCTAAATTAGTGTCATATAATTAATTCAACTCTGCAACAAGATCTTGTCTTTGATGTTTAGATTTGATTTCTGCATTTGTTTTATTTATGCCTGACTTACTGATGATGTGTGGTGAATTGATGTCATTGTTGACATTGTAATTAATACTGAATGTATGTTTTAACAGATAGGTTGGTGACAGTGTAGCAGATGTGATGTTATTATTGCATTTTTGATGTGAACACATTATCAACACTGGTTGATGTAATGTTCTTTGTATGTGAACCCATGCAGGCCTGGGGTACGTGAATAGGCCCATTTCATTTCAAGGCCAGATGTACAGAGTTTATTGTGTTTATTTCATGCTGTAGTGTATTTAGTATGTAATGTTTTCGTTGTGTTAGGTTTATGTAGTGTCTTTGGCCCCATATGACTGTCTGGCTGTAAGAATGGGGGCTGCTCCATTTCAAGTCCAGAGATCATAGCAAGCAACCAGACCTGGTTTTAGTTTCTTGTGTTCATTTTGTGTTACTGTATATTTGTGATACTGGTGAATGTTTGCTTTTTGCTAAGCCAAGAAAATGTCTCCAAAATGACCTATTTTATGTTAAGTGGGACTGGGAGAGATATCAAACCTGAACTAAATCAGTAGTCAGTCTGGACATGTGGAATGTGAGTTATTGCATTGGTGCTCGGCATAGTAGTAGTGGTAGTAGTATGTAGTGGGGGAGATGTGAAACTGTATGGACAGCATACTTGAGAAGGAAATGACAAGTTGCTAATGACAAGTATGCTGTCAAGAATGATATGATTCACTAGAAGTCTTCATACATACGGGGTGGCCCCAAAAAGTTGTACAGAGTTCAATACACCATATCAGTGCAGTCGTTCAAGATAAGATGAAATGTATTTCACAAAAATGTTCCCATAGTTTGTGAGAATAATGGCTAGGTTGCAGTTTTTGTGTAGCTGTTACATTTTCTTTACAAATTAGTTCAGCCTTATGGTAACCAAAAAACGCTGTTTCCAGCAGTTCAGCTGATGATATTTTTGCTATAGCTGTTATGCAGTCTTAGTCATTTTTTGCCGTTTTTTTCAAAAACAGCCATGCATAAACACACTGAAACATTGTTCACCACCGCCACATGTTAACTATGTGTCATCTTACATTGTTGAGTTAGGTACTTTTGAAATGACTAACTTTCCATAAATGCTAAACTGTTTCGCGATAACTTTGTTAACGGTGTGTTCACCTGTTTTAGTTATTCTTTCACTGTTGTGACAAGGAATGATTTGCACACAGACCTGTCAAATTTTTTTCACCACATGTTATCATTACCTAAGAAAATCACTAGTATAGTAATAATATCAAATGTGACTAACTTAACAAGGTTAGGTGACAATACAGTTGAGATGTGGTGGGAAATGCTTCAACAAATCATTTCTGATATTAAAATAAAAAGATTGAAGACATTTACCTCATATTGCAGAGAGTTATTGCAAAACAACTTCCAAGTAAAGATATCTAAAGTTGCCATTTTTGGTATAATAAGACTGAGATAATTTGCAAAGAATATTCAACAACTACATTAAAACAACAACAACAACGACCGTTTAACGGCCTTTGATCCAGGACAACCCGGGTAGGCCGGTACCAGAAGAAACATTCACCCACTCACACCCATCCAGATCATCGTGCTTCCTTTATCACCTTTC
>Ga0126332_10000651_pt1 | contig 11926 bp, 8 predicted proteins | sample InaspJWI42metaG_FD_94482 | JGI IMG/M metagenome (GOLD analysis project Ga0126332, IMG submission 94482) | Marine gutless worms symbiont microbial communities from Oahu, Hawaii - Inanidrilus sp. 2 OAHU.JWI-42 metaG | ecosystem: Host-associated > Annelida > Digestive system > Unclassified | place...
CCTTGGCCTTGAGGGTCAAGTCCTTGGCCTTGGCCTTGTGAGTCAAGTCCTTGGCCTTGCCCTTGGCCTTATGAGTCAAGTCCTTGGCCTTTGAGTCAAGTCCTTGGCCTTGGCCTTGAGGGTCAAGTCCTTGGTCTTGGCCTTGTGAGTCAAGTCCTTGGCCTTGCCCTTGGCCTTGTGAGTCAAGTCCTTGGCCTTGTGAGTCAAGTCCTTGGCCTTGAGGGTCAAGTCCTTGGCCTTGGCCTTGGCCTTGTGAGTCAAGTCCTTGGCCTTGCCCTTGGCCTTGTGACTCAAGTCCTTGGCCTTGAGGGTCATGTCCTTGGCCTTGGCCTTGTGAGTCAAGTCCTTGGCCTTGAGGGTCAAGTCCTTGGCCTTGGCCTTGTGAGTCAAGTCCTTGGCCTTGGCCTTGTGAGTCAAGTCCTTGGCCTTGAGGGTCAAGTCCTTGGCCTTGGCCTTGTGAGTCAAGTCCTTGGCCTTGAGGGTCAAGTCCTTGGCCTTGGCCTTGGCCTTGTGAGTGAAGTACTTGGCCTTGTGAGTCAAGTCCTTGGCCTTGGCCTTGGCCTTGTGAGTCAAGTCCTTGGCCTTGAGGGTCAAGTCTTTGGCCTTGGCCTTGTGAGTCAAGTCCTTGGCCTTGGCCTTGTAGTCAAGTCCTTGGCCTTGAGGGTCAAGTCCTTGGCCTTGGCCTTGGCCTTGGCCTTGTGAGTCAAGTCCTTGGCCTTGAGGGTCAAGTCCTTGGCGTTGGCCTTTTGAGTCAAGTCCTTGGCCTTGAGAGTCAAGTCCTTGGCCTTGGCCTTGGCCTTGAGTGTCAAATCCTTGGCCTTGGCCTTGTGAGTCAAGTCATTGTTAACAACACTGGCTGCAGGTTCAGGTGATTTCGTGGGTGTTGAGCGACAGAACCCATCAGCTGATGTCATATATTGGCAGTCTGTGTCTCTTCCTCCAGTGCTCGATGGTTGGTGGCATCAGAGTTTCTGTGCAGTGCTTGCACCTGCGATGGTGGTGCTTATGTCACAAGTGTTGTCATCGCATGGTCCCTCTGCAAAAATCTTTCTTGGCCATCAGGAGGGTATAAGGATGTTACTTGCCAAGTTTGGTCCAGGTCCACTGAAAACTGGCTGTGCATAAGGAACAGAAACAGATTTGCTTTTATATATACACTGTGTTGCAAAAAAAGTATGTCGCCTTTGCTCCAACTATAATTTCAACAGTAGTTGTCAGATTTCAATCATTTTCTGTACAGTTATTGCTGAGTAAATACAATACACAATGCTATCTTACCGTATGCTCAAAAGCTGACATAAATCAGCTTAATCTGCCGCACAGAACCAAAAACTAAAAAGCACGAAAAAACTGATATGCTTAGAAGTATCGGTTAGCACTCTGAGAATCCCTCGAGTCTGTCCTGAAGAAGGCTACGGTGAGTCGGATTTGCTGAAAAGGAAGGTTTTGAGTCTAGAATGAAAGAGTAAAGTAAGGTGTGACGGATGATGAGACTGTTGAGTCCCTGAAATTGATGAACGAAGTGCCACTCATAGGACTAGGTGAGTCAGAATTGGAGAGATTGGTGCGTGGTTGTGCCACTGAGAGGTGGTTTAATTTTTCACCACCTGTTTAATGTACATGCCATTACCTTGGGAAACTTTAAGACCATAAAATCAGTCTTAGTGCTAATGAAACATCTTTTTGAGAGTAAACAAAGTTAATTTCTCTTTAGTTATCCATAACTTTTTCAGGGTCATTGCAAGCTTACAGCAAATGTTCAAATCATTTCCATTGGCATGCATGCAGCTCTCAGTTGCTTTCTTCACTTGTTAATCACCACGTCAATAATGTTCTGCTGTAGACTCTCCGGGGATCAATCAACAAAGTACTACTTATAGGTCAACTCAGCCTTGCATCTCTCCAGGGTCACTGAATCGAGTACCAGCTTCGGCTGGGTTAAGGGCGGGAATGTCACCTCTGCCGGGTGGCAGGTAATGATAATAATAATAATAAACAGATTTGTATAGCGCCATAAGGTCGTAACTTCAGAGGCGCTGTAACACTGTGTGATCCCATGTGGCATGTGAGTTCCTGTAGCAGTGTGGCAACTGTGCGAACTGCTATACACTTGTTACTTACTTACTTACTTACTTACTTACTTCAGCTCGTCAAATTTTTTCGTAAGATATTTGTACTCACTGTTGCACAATATCTTAGACCTCATAATCTACCATATTTAGGCATAATTAACATTTTTGTGTTAATTGTAGTATCACATTTAACTTTAACATCGTGACGTGAAATTTGAGGCTAAATTTATGACTATTAGTGTTTCAAAGTTTCCCAAGGTAAGGTATGTACAGTAAGCAGGTGAGATGGGAATTTAAACCACATGTACATTAAACCACATTTTGATGACACGTTTACTCAGTAACAATTGTACCAAACGTTACTGAACTCTTGACAACTATTGTTAAAAAGATATCTTAGTAAAGTTTGGTGGTATACTTTTTTGCAACACAGTGTGTATAAGGTTGCTGCTTGTGTGTGTGTGATACAGGTACAGGTGATTCCGTGGGTGCTGAGTGACAGCAACTATGTGCGTCAGCCGTCGCAGCGGCTGGAGCCGCAGAAGACAGTGTTTGTGGGCGCGCTGCATGGCATGCTGAATGCCGAGGGACTGGCGCACATTATGCACGACCTGTTTGACAACGTCGTCTACGCAGGCATTGATACTGACAAGCACAAATATCCCATCGGTCAGTGCCACCACTGTCAGTTCAGGTCATCCTGTCAATGTTCGTACAATGACCAACACAGTTGTTTCATTGTTCACTGTATTTAGTGCAGATTTTGTCGGAAAAATCTCTGTAGAAATATCCTAATATCTCTGAACCTTATAAGGTTGCACTTTAATGCCGTAAGATTCCACGTTGTGGCATCATGTATTTTATAAATAGTTTTTCTTTCTTTCTTTGCACCAAAGTGATTATGCTGTGTCTAAGCCCTGCTGTAAGTGCTCAGCTGAGCCTTGCTGATCCTGTTGTATAGGTTGCATCTTGTAGTTGCTGTTTAATTGCTGTGTGTGCTGTCTTTAGTGAATTAGTGATGATGATCTTTTAAATAATAAATTCCACTGCTGTTCCTTCCATACACACACACACACGCACACACACACCCGTTTAACTGCCCTTTTTCCGGGACTACCCGGGTGAGCCGGTACCAGAAAGGTAAAACCAATCTGGATTTTACTGGAGCAAGAAACAGTGAGCGGCAGTGGCGTCAGATGGGCCATATGCAAGTCTGCACCTTGCTCCAGACAGACAGCCATGCCACCACCCCACCGCTCATTTTTTTTACAGGCCGTATGCCCTTCCTGCCGCCCAACCAACAGTGTCAAAGCACTGAAGGCAAAAGTTCCTTCCTGTTCCTTCCATACTTTGAGAGTTATTAATTTTTTGAATGCTCATTGAGTTCCCTGTCTCCTCTTTTAGACTTGGGCTGGAAACTCTCCAGTATCCCCCTTAGTTGTTCTTTTCTGAGATGACACCCCCAGCGTCTGACCGTAATGCTAAATGTCAGTGGAATGGCTGTGTTACAGGGTCAGGTCGAGTGACATTCAGTTCGTACAAGTCGTACGTGAAAGCCGTATCAGCAGCGTTTGTTGAGATAAAGACGGCAAAGTTCACAAAAAAGGTGAGTGGGATGTTTAGCACATCAAATTGTTTCACTGCTTTCCAGCTAAAATCTGTCTTTTACTTCGCTGATGCTGAATTAAGTCAAGATGAAGGGAATATTCAAGCTGTGACACTGGTCAGACACTCTGAAACTTGTCACCTGAGAGAAGTTGAGTTGCTGGATGAGACCAGTTAGTGTTTCATTTATATAATGCTGAAAATACTGAAGTTTGGTACTTTTTGTGTGGTAGTTAAGGAATTAAGGGTAAATCAAGTCTTAGGACTAGAAAAAATGCCATTAATCAAGGATTGAGGACAGACTGATCAAGTTACTACCCTTGCTAACCTTAACCATTGACCTATAATCTTGATTTCCAATTCCTGGCAAGATGTCGTCATGACCCATATGCCTGCGAAAAATCAAGGTCACAGGTCAGACAGTCTAAAAGCTAGAATGGAAACAAAGCAGGTGGATGAACACGACCGAATTTTTTAACTATGCTGACGTGATCAGTAAAATGTGCATTAATATTGACCACAGAAAATCTAAGAGAATATGCATTAAACTGTAGTTAATGATTGAACTAAGGTGAAATAATAAATGTCCCATCTTTCTGCTGTGCATTCCCTCTCCTCTCCAGTAGACATGCTCTGAGCTATGACGATTGTACAGAGGGAATGTCACCTCTGCCGGGTGGCAGGTAACACTGTGTGATCCCATGTGGCATGTGAGTTCCCGTAGTGGTGTGGCAACCTTGCGAACTGCTATACACTTGTTATGGAGGCTAAGAGAAAAGGTAATAGCAGAACTGCTTCGTGCTGTTTTGCACGACATTGTGTGCAATGATAGACACATATTTTTGGTTAAGTGGGGCATGGAAAAACCTGTAACTTCTGCGTGATGTTTGTGTCTGGTGCGTGTAGATCCAAATTGACCCGTACCTGGAGGAGTCTGTGTGTGACGTGTGTGCACGTGAGCCAGGCTCTTACTTCTGCCGCAACTTCTCATGTTTCCGCTACTACTGCCACACGTGCTGGCAGATGAACCATCGCTCAGACACGCCTGCCTGCTACCACAAGCCACTCATGCGCAACAACAGATCGTCGTCAATGGCCGCAAGAGTCGGCTACAGTGCACAGCTGGGCGCTGGCTCGCTGTAGAGCATGATGTCGGGAAAAACCCTGGCCTCTGACACCGGGAAAACCCTGACTCATTTGTTTGCCTTTGGCTTTTTGTTGTGTGTCTTGATGCACCTGCTTTCTTTGCATGCACAGCAATCACACATTTGCATTTTATGTTTCTCGTTTTGCTTTTTATGTTTCTTGCCCTATTTTACTTTCGTCATAACGATGCTGTTTGCATAGAGGCTGGACATCAGTGCATCATGGTTTAAATCATGTCTGTGAATTGCAGCCTTTACTAAATTATGCTGATTGCATATTTTAAGTTATTTTCTAGATATCTGATAATGACATCATTTCGCACACTAGTCCTAGGTGGGTGGGCTGTTACAGCAAGGATTGTCTGAGCAGGCTGCTTGACCTTGCAGGCAGTCATTGCTGTACTGCGTGTAACAGCTCAGTAGCTCACCTATTAAGGGCCACTGCATTATCGTATGGACTCAATGTCATTTAATAAACATTATAGTAAACCAGTTTAATTTTGTTTTTTATTTTTTATCAACATTCTGCAAATTTTTGTGAGCCGTCTCATTTTTCTTGAGTGTGTTTCCATAACTATTATTTTCATGAATATTCAGTCTTTTTTATTTAAAGGTAATGTAAAAAGTATTACTGGTTTTATTTTGTTGAATGTATATTTCATACATCAAGCTTCAGACTAATGGTGCTTCACAAATCTAGACTCTTTTATATTTTGTTAGCTTTGATCAGCGGGTTCTGTATTTTTTGGCTTTGATCAGCGGGTTCTGTATTTTTTGAAGTTCAGTCTGTATTTTCATCTAAACTTATTTTGTGATATTTTATGCATTCTATAAATGTATTTTCTGCCTTCATTGTGTGTTTATACTTCCATATGTTTACTGTGCCTTTCGTGTGTTAAACACCGATTGTAGGAAATGGTTATTTTGGCCAAAGCTGGTATTTATTTGGTGGTTATTTATTTGTTTTTCCTCTTATGTATTTGTCGTTGAGATACTACTGGTGTAAATAGCTTATTTATATATAGTCCAGCTATAAATGTTTAGTAATATTGGTTGGAACATTATTTTATTTTGCTGTTTGATATACCATAGTTCACATTTACCATGTTGCTGTAAAGTTTCGTAAAATATCTGACAAATTGTGTCAAAGTGTATGATTTTAATAGAAAATTTGAGTAACTCAAAACAGCGCCAATGCATGAGTTTGGTTATCGAATTGAATTTTATGAATTTTATTGTAAGTTGTCTGATTTCAATGAAATTATAAGACATTAATGGAGGATGCAATAAACATTGTTTATGACGTTGATTTTAGCTGTAATTTGGACTTCCCTAGCCTTCTATGATGTCAGTCTGCTATGTTATTTTGAAAATTTATAGGCTGAAACTTGCGTTTTAAACTTTTATTATTTCTGCCGTTCACCTTATTGCTTAAATATGCTTAAGATTGTTCTCTCAGATGTATTTTTATTCTTTTACTTAGGAGGTTGAATCTACTTATTCCCTATTAAATATTTTTGGGGACATAATCTTCATATAAACAGCTAAATGTGAATAATTTTATTACAGATGAAATAAGTTATGCAGAATGTATTTTGGCCTGTAATTTACTGTGCTAGTTATTGGTTAATTTCTTGCCTATCATTAGATGCTATTGTGATGCTATGTTTGAAAACCATTAGAGGTTTGATTGAATTCACTTGTGCTTATAGTTGGTTTTATAGTGATAATAGAAGATCAGTATTAAGTGGATAACCAGGTCAGTAGAGTAGACAGCAAGTAATTGATTTTTGCATGCAATGCTATTACGAAGCGCACTACATTCTTGTTAATTCCATCCATCATCAGACTGCCCTTCTGTTTGCTTGTTACAAATACGCTTGTTACAAATGCATTTGTAAAATGAAGTTTTTGGACTAATTTCTCAGACTACTTTAAAGTAGCTTTCTCACATGACAGGTTGTTGACTCTGTAGTCGAGTGGTTAGCGTGCTGGACTCAGGCGCAGAAGGCGCGGGTTCAAATCGCAGTCGCGACACTGTCGAGTAACAGTCTTAGGCAAATTGCTCACACCAATTGTGCCTCTGTTCACCAAGCAGCAAAATTGGTAGCAACCCTCTTAAGGGTTGCGAGGATAACTGCAGGCCTGGCAGAAAGTAACGGCAGCCTACCCCTGGGTTTATGACTGACGTCACCTGCAGGCCGAATGCCAAGAACTGGCATCAGCTCCGGAACCCTATGCTCAGTAATCGAGTATGGGCTACCTTTACCTTTTTTACGTTGTTGAAATTTTTGCATGGTAACCTGCAAGGGAGTCACAAAATGACTTGTTCAGCTGTTGCATGCAACAGCTGAACATGTTGGTTTGATGATTAAGAACATCCAAACACATTTGTGTCACTACCAAAGCCGTTTTGTTGTTTGTGTCACAGTTGGTGTCAAAGTTACAAAGTGTTGTCACATCCTGTCGAGAATTTTTACGGCCCAGAGCCTAATTTTTCTGGTGCTATACTGAGCAAGTTGTGGTCATGAAATGTTGCTTCTAGGAAGGTGGTGTGATAAGGTGATTGAATTGTGATGCTGACCAAGAGAGTCGAGACGTTGAGGCAGTTTGCCTCTGAATGCCAAGTTGCTTCTTAATTGCCATCGCTGTTTGAAAGATTGTTTGTGAAGTTTGATTCTTTGTCGCATTCCATTCCATTGTCTATGACAATTGATTCATTAGTTCACTTTCTGTTGTATGCTGTTCTTGTGTTTCTTGAGTAAGACGTGCCCAGCACATTGTCTTGTTGCATATCATTTGTTCCTAACCCGCTGTAGGACGTCTGCTTAATATCATGTCATTCTGGATGACCGTGCTGTAACATCCATGCTTGTATGCTTTTTAAATAGCTATAAGAAACCTGCGTTTTAGCTTGACTATGCACTGCGGCTTTTAAACCTGCACAGAAAGAGATATTTGTTTGTGTAAAGAGACTGGTGCGCGGTGAGGTGTTTTGGTGCAGTAAGAAGTATTGTGCTTGCTTGTTGCTTTCATTTGCCAGTTGAATTGTATGACGAATGTGTTCTGTATTGCAGATATGATAGTGGTCGTATTACCACTATGGTCGAACCAGCGACTTGATTTATTATACGGGCATTTTAAGTTTGCATTTTTATGTTTATTTTTTGATATTTTTGTTTTGCCCGTCTGTGGCTTTGCTCAGAGAGTGAATAAAGCATGGCAGTTTGTATACTGAGTCGTGTTACTGCAGTAAATACTGTGTAATCAACACCAATCTCATCTAGTACTTATCTAATTCTGGTTAACCTGGAGAAGGCAGAAAATTAGAGGCGAGTAATGGAAATGACACACACACACACCCGTTTAACGGGCCTTTGTCCAGGACTACCCGGGTGAGCCGGTACCAGAAAGGTAAAACCAATCTTGATTTTACTGAAGCAAGAGACAGTGAGTGGCATTGGCATCAGCTGGGCCATATGCAAGTCTGCATCTCGCTCAGACAGATAACCATGCCAGCACCCCACCACTCGTTTTTTTACTGGCGGATGCTCTTCCTGCCACCCAACCAACAGCTTCAAAGCACTGAAGGCATAATGGAAATGCCAGGGTAATTATTTGGCTAGGAAAAGTGGTCAAAGGCCGTTGCTTATGTCGTGCCATTCAGTGTTTCAGTAATGACATTTATTTTAGCTTAACTAAAAACATTTTTTTAAAGTTACTAAACTTGTGGGCTAATTAAAATAGTTGTAACTAACTTAGTTAACCATTACCCGTCACTACAGTGTTTTCACAGCTGATCGAGTGCAGCTCAGCTGTGATGGCTATTACTGTGCAGGAGCTGTCACTGTCACACCGAGATTAAACGTGCCTTTTCACTGTAAAGTTACAAAATTCAATAATAAATTAAATGGACTCTTTTCTTTCTACATAATTTACAAATATGCATATATTTTTTCCAATTAAGTTCATCAGATCTGCTGCAGAGTTTGTCTCCATAATGCACGTGAGTTCTGGTGAAGTGTGACATATCTGCCAAAGTTCATAGATAACTGCCACTGCAGTCTACAAATACGAGCTCAAATTTACAATATTGGTTCCTGGACCAACATTTTCTGCACGTGAGATATGGCGGCTGGGCACACCTAGTTTACATCACATGAAAGGATGGTTGTGACAAAACCTGGAATTTTCATTGACATGGTGCATGCGAATACAATGAAACAAGTATATTAAACGAAAACAAAACTAGAAAACAGCAGCAGCTTGTGAGTAAAGAGTGTATTTCATGTCAACAAATAATACATAGCGTAAAATATGTCCTACATATAGTCATAAAAATACACATTATCAAAAGACATAAAATATACAGAGATTCGCGACTGCTAAGCACAACCTCTGTTATATTGTCCAAGCAGTCGCGAGAAATGCAGAGCATAGCGTTGTATGTCAATCGTTGAGTAAACAGTCAACAAGCAGCAACACATGATCCAAGCAACATCAACCGTTATATTACGCACGCGGTAAACAAAACTACTACAGCTACTAGCAGTGGTGGATCCAGGAATTGGTCACAGGGGTGATTCCTCCTCTCTCTCTCTTACCCCTTTTCTCCCTTCTCTGTCCTTCCCTGCCGCAAAGCAGCCCCCTTAAATACAGCCAGGGGATTTGAGGGAGTGCTGTAAGCTCCCACATGGGCCTCGGCAAAGCCCAGTCGCCAAACATTATGCACTTTGAGTAAAAAAATTGCTTGTGGCTGTAGCTATTTGCCAAACATACTGCAATACAGTGTTTTCAAAAAGTACTTGATTTGCAGTTTGTTGCTTTACTTTGGTTTTCACTGCACGCACGCACACACACACACCCGTTTAACGGCCCTTTGTCTGGGACTACCCGGGTAAGCCGGTACGAGAAAGGTAAAACCAGTCTGGATTTTACTGAAGCAAGAGACAGTGAGTGGCAGTGGAATCCGCTGGGCCATATGCAAGCCTGCACCTCGATCCAGACAGATAACCACACCAGCATCCCACCGCTCAGTTTTTTACAGGCCGGATGCCCTTCCTGTCGCCCAACGAACAGTGTCAAAGCACTGAAGACAATAATTTTGGTTTTCACTGCATTGCATCAAATTAAGTAAGCTAGTGACTGGCAAAAAACTGGAGTTTGCCGGTGGGGGATGAATTCCCCTCTGGATCTGCCACTGATTACTATTCAATTGATTAATTTATTACAACTGTACTTCGAAGTTCAACTTCACATTTGCTGAACCAAGTAAGAAACATGATCGCTGCAAATTTTACAACACGAAAACGTTTGATTCGTTTTTTAACTCGAAAAATGTTTATGTGTGGAAGTACAAGCAGAGGTAACAATAATAATAATAAGCAGCTGAGCAGTAAACTATAAAACACGAGTGATATGCCACTAAAAACATTAATCATTTTGAACGAAAATAACAACTTTATGTGTGCGATTACGATTTTGCTAAAATATCATTCTTTGTTGCTCCCACTTTGAACCAGAATCGCAAAACAGAACACCCGAGAATAAGTACAGCAGACTGCAGAGCACGTGTTTATGGACCGGATGCTCATCCTGTCGTTCAAACCAAGGCATCAAGGCACTGCACACTCTGACAGACCAACAAATTCAACAACTGCATCGACAGGGAATGAAATGCGGTCGTGCTCATCTGCCAGTTTCAACTCTAGCTCCTAAGCCGACTGACCCTTGAGTTTGATAATTTCCATGTGCACGGCTCATGACCATAGCTTGCCATGGACTAAGAGTTAAGCGCATAGGTCAAAGTCAAAGGATGGTAATGCAGTCGATGTGACCGAAATCCTTATTGAGATAAAACGTAAAGTGTGCCATGCCCCATGAATAGTGTACGTGGGGTGCTCATCTCCATTACTCCATGAGACTGTATAGCTGAATAAACCACTGAAGTATGTGTCGCACAGTCAGTGCAAAATCAGACCCACTGTTGCCTTCCCAGCCACTGGGCATTACAGCCCTTTGTTCAGTACCAAAATATACTGCCAGGTTACGCCGGCTGGCAGGTAACTGTGTGATCCCATGTGGCATGTGAGTTCCCATAGCGGTGTGGCAACCTTGCGAACTGCTATACACTTGTTACTTACTTACTTACTTACATGTGTGAACGGCTAGGACTTGAAGCCGTGGCGTTTCCAACACTCTAACCACTACACTATCATCAGGCGACACTGATCAAGAGCAGTTTGTTTTCAGGTAGACTCTGTCGACATCAGTTCAGTACGCTGGGCGGCAGTCAGACGTCGATGGCTTGCGTGTCGGTGTTGAAGTGAATGGTGGCATTGCGCTGCTGTCGCACGTCCGGCGCCGAGCCCTGCCGTCCACCAAGCACCGCAGCACTGTAGCCAGGCAGGTACGAGCTCGCGTCATACGACCGGTTGAGACGCCGGTCAGCTCGTTCACCAGGTGGCACCACCTGCACCAGCCATGCAAGAAATGTTAAACAGAAAAGTTAAAAAAACGTTTTAAAATGTCGAAAAATAGCATATGTTTAAACATATGATAGAAACGTTCACCATCTGTCAATGTAAAATAACGTAACGTTCTGCATACTGTATTACTGTATGTGCTTTATTTATTATAATTTTACAATGTTGCACTGCCGATCTATTTTAATAACAAACCAAACAATACAAAAAGCATTAAAGTACTATGTCAAGTTACATTTGTACTTTGTACTGACTAACATTTTTTATAATAAAAATGTTCAAAAGTTTTCTAATCATTAAAAAACGTGACAAGAGTAAAAATGTGAAAAATGCTTTTAGACCTGTAGGTTCTCATACGACCGCGCTCCACCACCGCCGGCGCCACTAGGGTGCATGGGCTTGCTGCTGGGAGCTGGAAACAGACGGTCGAACGCCGGGTTATCAATACCAGGAGCACGGGCTGCGGTAGCGTCGTCGTTAATGAACGGTTTGCTTGGCGGAGACACCACCAGGTCGTCAGGTGCCACGATCTCAAACGACCTGCAACAGATGGACTCAGTGGTAAAAGTGGACCGAAGGATCAGGTGGCACTACACTACTACTATACTTCGCCTTCGCA
>Ga0126332_10000652_pt1 | contig 11910 bp, 8 predicted proteins | sample InaspJWI42metaG_FD_94482 | JGI IMG/M metagenome (GOLD analysis project Ga0126332, IMG submission 94482) | Marine gutless worms symbiont microbial communities from Oahu, Hawaii - Inanidrilus sp. 2 OAHU.JWI-42 metaG | ecosystem: Host-associated > Annelida > Digestive system > Unclassified | place...
AAATTATTATTATTATTATTCAATGTATGCAATTACGCTGCATCACTTTGCCTTCAGTGCTTTGACGCTGTTGGTTCGGCGACAGGAAGGGCATCCGGCCTGTAAAAAACTCGAGTGGTGGGGTGCTGGCAAGGTTATCTGTCTGGAGCGAGGTGCAGACTTGCATATGGCCCAGCTGATGCCACTGCCACTCACTATATCTTGCTTCAGTAAAATCCAAATTGGTTTTACCTTTCTGGTACCGGCTCACCTGGGTAGTCCCGGAAAAGGGCCATTAAACGGGTGTGTGTGTGTGTGTATTATTATTATTCAGGCTCTTAAACTGGCCTGTTTTGCTGCAGTTCGTCTAGCTGAAATGAACTGCAGCAACAACAGACATACAACTAATTGTGAACCACCAAACTTACCACCGATAGTCTTCAGCGTTCAGCAGGAAGTAGGCGCAAACGATGGTAACACAGACAGTGACAACTGCAAGTATGATGAAGACGAGCAGCATAAACCCATACACGTAGTAAATCTTGTATGCCCAGAACGACGTGAATATGAAGTACCTATAACAACTGCAGTCTGTTAGTGACCATTCTCACTGACACTGACAAAAACATGTGACAGAAAATGGTCAACAGCCTGCCTATCCACAGGCTATGTAGGAACAGCCTATCCTAACTACTGGGTAAAAGTAACCAAAGTTAGCAATATTCACAATCACACAGTACAATACAAAGTGTGACTAACTAAACTGAACTGCAATCGACTTTGTTTTTGTTCTTACTACCAAAATGTTCTTGCTGAAGGCAACTAATGCATTTACACACACGCGCGCACACACACACAACTGTTTAATGGCCCTCTGTCTGGGACTACCCGGGTGAGGTGGTCAATTAGAAGAAACATTCACCCACCCACTCACACCCACGAGGAAGAAGGATTCACACAGACAACAAGGTCTACTGCATGGGAGCTCCTCCCCTTTATGGTGCTTTGAGCCATCGAGGGTTGTTAGACCCAATTCATCCAGTTACGCTAGTGCATTTAGACTGGGGGAACACTGGAGTCCTTGTGAACTGTCTTATCTACATCTCTAAGTACTGTGTAGTATAAATGAAGTGAAACGACAATTGCTGCTGTCAAAAAAAACGATTTACATGTTAAATAAAATGTGAGTTGAAAGTGTGTTTTTAAAAAACAAATGCATACATCTCGATGAAGATCGATCCAAATGGCAATATACCACCAACCACAACAATGACACTTGGCTCCATGAACCTAAACAACAATGCAGTAAACACATAGCAATTACTTAGCCCGCCTTTTGCTAATGTGTTCTTACATCGGTGTAAGGTGCAACTGACAAAGCACACATCACAAATTTAGCCATCAGTGTAACAGTAAAATAGTACTGTTTCCTGTCATAAAATCATACATCTTCTATTTTCTTACTTCAAGCAATGATTACACAACTGAAGTCAATGGCAAGCCAGTCGGAAAATGTCTCTACCTGAGCACCGATAGGCAGGAATGCATGTACACATGAACAGACAACCTAAAAACATAACGCCTCTGGTCCATCAACTGGAAGGACAGACGCATAAAAATCCCGTATCACAGCTAGTGCATACCATTTCTTCTCTGGAATTGGACGTGGGACTGCGTTGATACGACATGGATAGCTCGGCTGACCAGACAAATTACGTCCGAGCACGGTACCAACAAGATTCAGAGGCAGAATCACAAACATGATGATGCATGCAACTGCCACCTAGTGACAATAGCACACACCAAAAACATACAACTAAACTAGAACTCGACAGCTATCTGACTGCAGAATGCCTTCATCCAAATGCACATGTTTGCAGATGGGACCTAATAACATAATGATTCCAGTACCATCCATAGAATGGGAGAAAACATACAAAAAAGTAACAGTTTAAAAGCAATGCAGTATTAGCAGAAAAAAAGTGTCAAATAGAATAGTCTGTGACTTTAGACAAGATATCTTAGAGCCCAAATTCTCTTCCAGATCGAAGGCCAGACTCCCAGAAACCATGTAAAATGTAACAAGACTACAGATGTGCCTCAAAACAACAGCCTGCTTAACAACTTTTTATTCAGTACGACCAAGGTGACCTGGTACCAAAAAATTATATTTACTCCTCACTCCTATCTTAGTCGTTGGTATACAATATTTAATGACAATATTTTAAATTAAATTCCTTCATTCATTATGGTCCACAACATACTCTTGCTTAGCCGTGTGGTACTACAGAGTCTTTTCCATAACTTCTTTCCAGGTTTCCTTGGTCTGCCTCTCCGGGTCTTACAACATCCACTTTGTAATCCATGTGGTCTTCATCCAATATCACGCTTTCTTAAACCACTTGCACATCACCTCAACGTATAACACTGTGGAAGTTACTTACATCATCTATTCTAAGTCTCTCTCAACTGTTACTTAACACCATATATACATCTAATCATTCTTATCTCAGACAATCTCACTTCTCTGTCTTCATTGGGCAGGTTTCACTACCACGTAACGTGCAACAGTACAAAGTAAACACTTAAACATTTTGGTGGTGTTCGAAGACACAGATTTATTACTAAATTAATTACTAGTCATTCACAATGCAATCTGCAGCTAAATCAGTTTTAGGCTACAGTTGATGGTTAAAATAGATGTCAATCTCAGTCTCACCATAGACGAGAAAGGAATGGCTCTGGAAGCATGGTATCCAATGGCTATGAAGTTGATGAAGAATGCAGTGCCACACACCAACAGAGGCAACAGTAGAGAACTCAGCATCATCTGCTTGATCCACAGCTTACCTTGATTCACAGTCGACACAAAAAAACATTCATTACATCACATCATGAACATTATTCCATTCATAAATTACTTCACGTATCTCGAGACATACTGTTACCAGGAACTACATCGTGAGTCAAAAAAACAAGACACCAAACTCTTAGCCATAACTTCACCAGTGGGTCATGGGATTTTTTATATGGCCGCTGTAAACAACTTTTTGTTAGTGACTTAAATAATGCTTATTTCTCCAGACATTTATTTTAAAACAGTGTTTGAGTGGTTATGTCTTGCATAACAGTTTGCTTCACTTACTCCTTAAGAATGGTGATTTTTTGAACACAGATATTTCACAAGGGAGTGTAGCGACACGTTTAGGGTGTGGTGGGGTATTTATATATCACTTTTGTCACAAATTTCCTACTGAGTCAAACAGTGAAAGAATTTTGAAAATCAGTTAATATTTGGTGAGGTTATGGGCAAGAGTTTGGTGTCTTGTTTGTTTTTGACTCAGGTATAATACTGTCTGAAGAAAGCAGTGCCAAACAACAGTATGTGTTGGTGCTATGTGAAGATAATGCTGGATAATGTGTCTGCAGTAAATATGGTACTGCTCGGAAGACTATGGTAAGTGATTCAATACAGATGATACTAACACTTTTGGCTTAGGCTGAACTGACCAAGTTCTCCTAAGTTTCTTCAGGTATAGGCTTGGTCCATGAAACTGACCTTTCAGATTTCTGAAGCAGGTTGTTACCACAATCAGAAACACAAAGATGAAGCAATCACTCACTACATAATAATGACTTGGTTGGTTGTGGTAGAGTTTAACGCCCCACTCGACACAATATAGGTCATTTTGGAGGCGGTCTTTACAGCCAATCACTTGACTGATACTGACAAACAAAACAGTACAGGAAAATACAGATAAACAAACACAATACAAATCAGAAAAAGTAAACAACCTAAAATACAGCAAAACAGAACTACCCTGGTTCAGTTGCCTCGTACAACACTCGGCCAGGAAACGAGGTGGGCTTATTCTACAATGCCCCCGAGCCCACACGGGGCACAATAATGATGCAAAAGTACAAGTTTATTTGCAGTTAATAAAACAATGAACAGAAACTCTGACACAGAACTAGCAACTACCTCCCATCTTTGCATACAGACTTCCACCGAAGTATCCATTCACCGGTGTTGTGGCTGCATACAGGAAGATAGCAGTGCTCAGAAGAGAACCACGCCTGCAAACACAATGAAGTCTACTTACATTCAAGTTCCTAGAAAACGTAGTTTTACATCACTAATAACTGCAACAGTTTCATCAAACTGCAAACGTGTTAATCATAGCAACATAATTTAAACATAACATAAAACATCTAGGTTAAGTTTGTCCCTAGACCCATCTACAGGAGCTTATTGTTCCTCCTTTCTTTCTTTTTTCCTTTTTTATACTCTCCATAAGGGTGCAGATAGTGAAGGCCACATACTGTGTCATCCTGTCTGCTATGGCAGCCAGCCTGAGCCTGTAGCCACAAGGCTTATCTGTCTATAGTGGAGTTGAGTTCAAGTCCAATCTGCTGCACATAGGCCCACTCAGTTTTACAACTACAAATTTCTAACATGCAACAACTATACCAGTATAGTGTGACAGCTGTCAGCCTGCCACTGACGTTTACACTTACACAAACAACAAATCATTGGCAAGATATCGGCTTAAAATGCATAACCTTGTACAGCAATAAATTCAAGCTTACTATGCTATTAAATGATAAAGCACCGATAACCCTATCAACCATTAAAGCATATTTTAGAAATCACAGTAAACAAGACTACTTTCAACAAACAGCAATGGCTCTGTAAGCTGCATTCTCTAATAAAACCTCCCACTATCCCTACAGTACTACAATGCATTGCACACAAGCCAGGAAAGACTACCCACTCAGTGTACAGCTCGCCAACGATAGCAAATGTGATGGTGCACAGTGATACGATAGCGACGTGGTAGCCAGTGCCGATCAACGCCGTAAACAGCAGGCGATGTGTGGCTGGGCGGAATACGTCGCCATGGATCTGCTTCCAGCCATACTCATCACCAAGATCACGCTCCTGACACAACAGTTTGAGGTACTGCATTCACACAGACATCCTGCTACACATTCTCAGCTTCTACAACATAAATTATCAACTAGAGTTCAACTGAAAGCCAGAGAATGCCTCCCCCGGGCATGCAGGCATGCAAGCACAGACAGACGGACAGGTCGAAAACATGATACTGCTACCACCCATCCCATGAGTGATGCTTTTAAAGTTAACTGTTGTTTAATTCATGGCACACTTCAGTGCAAAAGTGAAAGCAGAAAATGTAAAAACACACTCGAAAGGTTGAGAATGGAGCTAATGGATTCTATAAAACCACTGAAAGGTTCTGTAAAACTGACAGCTTTATCTGCAGCATTCTGACATCACAGGTAGCATAACACGCTCTGTGTTAGTTCTGGCTCACTTTCAGCACTGGTGCTTTAATGTAAAGTTGTAAACATGGTCTGCTGCCATAAGTCATAATGCATTACATTATCTCTTACAACAGATTACCAGTTTCATACAGATCGCTCATTTCCTGACAGTCAGATATATAAAGATATTGGCAAAATCTGCTTGCTAGCTGCCACATGAATGCTAGCTAGTGAGAATAAATGATCTTATATCATGACAAATATATGGTAACATAAATATTACCATATCATCTCCATCTTCCTCCTTGCTGTATCGTGCATAGTCTTTGCGCAACGTCCGCATTAAGATCATGCTGACCAAGCCAACAAGGAATATGACCATCATAAATGAGTTGAAGATTGAGAACCAATGAATCTACGAACAGAAACATTGCACTGCTGTGTCATGCCATCAACTGTCAAAGAATGTAACTTTCAAACTACGACTAAAAGTCGACAGAAGCTGGTCAGGAATGCCTCTGCCTGGCATATGCATAGATGCATGCACATATATGGATGGGTGGAGAATTTGAAAACACAATGCACAAGACATAAATGTACCTAACATATAATGTATGTGCATTTGTGACTCTTACACTTACAGCCGGTTGTACAGCCAGCTGTATGACTGGTTAAAGAACCAGTTGGGTAAAATATGCAAATGAGCCCAACCAAGCAGAGATTGAGCGGTCCAGCCAGGATACTTATGATGTCGTTAGGTTAACGCACAGCAAGGCAGTTGTGTGGACAGTAGACAATGTGGTGCATTCAATCGAATATTTAAAAAAGAATTCTTATCTATTTATTTAGTTTTTTTACCATCAGTAGCATATGATCTGGAAGGATGACAAAAATTAGATCAATTACAAAACTCTACTCTATTTATTTATTATATAAATATTCAAAACGTTTCATCCAGCAAGTTGTACAACCAGCTGAAAAGTGTAAACAGACTTCTAGGAGTAGATGTAGTGTAACTAAAATGTTTAGTCTTTATAATTTCAAGTGATACTTTCATATGAAAGTATCACTATATGCCTTCAGTGCTTTGACACTGATGGTTGGGTGGCAGGAAGGGCATCCGGCCTGTAAAAAACTTTTGAGTGGTGGGGTGCTGGCATGGTTATCTGTCTGGAGCGAGGTGCAGACTTGCATATGGCCCAGCTGATGCCACTGCCACCCACTGTCTCTTGCTTCAGTAAAATCCATTTGGTTTTACCTTTCTGGTACCGGCTCACCTGGGTAGTCCTGGAAAAGGGCCGTTAAACGTGTGTGTGTGTGATACTTTCATATGAATTCCCTTCATAATCTGTGTTCATGAGCCACCACCAGCAAATACATGCAGCAATAAACTTCACTAAACAAAATCCCCAGTTCCTAATAGCCAGCTCAACACAGATTGACCTGAATGGTGGTCGTAAAATAATTGCGCAACTCTGTAGTTTGAACACTAACTGTAAACAGGCAACAGCACTATTTGACACAATGCTTTTTAACTACAGTCACTATTGAAAATACAGTTAAATAAGCATATCTGAATGACTACAAAATGCACTGTGCTAATGTAAAATGACACGAAAGAAACAACTGGCAGCATACGCACATGAAAATTAAACACTATCATCGCACAGTATAACACAATCAATTCATACAGAATGAGTCGCAATTCATTTTGAACAATAAACCAGTTACTTACTCGATGTTGAAAGAAATTAGGATCCAGATATTTGTCAAAACGATCAGCAAAATTAATGCTGGACTTCTGCCATTTTGCCTAACACATTACCAGTAAGCTTCATTATTCAGAGTCAGACCACAGTAACACAGGCATTACCAATGCAATACTAGTATGACACCAGCTCATATTAGGAAAACACAAAATGCAATCTAATCACATGCCAAAAGATATCTAATGCCACATAACTCATTTGTAGATAAAAGCTGTTTATAGATCATAACAACCAGACAACAAATGACTGACAATTAGACCAGATATTGCATCTTCTCACACAGTTATCCAAATTACGATGACAGCTACACCTCTTGGCTTTATTTGCAGCTTGTTTCTGGGTGATTCTCCATGCACGGTAGTAGATACTGGGTCAGGAGTAGAAATTGCAACAAACTTTATTTTGGTTTTAAAAACTGATTCACGTATAAAATTAAAAAAAGAGTTCAAACCGCCAAGAAAGTAGTTTCTTTAATTAAACTTTGATGATCGCAAAGCAAAAGTAGTCTACAACTAAGACATAAGTACTACTGTGCACTGAATATCCACAAATAACAGTGATGCTAACATGCATCTGTGAAAACACCATTCCTGATCAGAGATCACTACCTATGTCCATTTTAACACGCGAACTTGGTTTAGCTGACCCCCTCAGTTTTCTTTATCCACTTGCTTTGGAACAGAACCTTTGGAAATCAACAGCACAGACTTTTTATCAGCCAGATGTCATTCCTGCCTCCCACTCAGCAGACAGTGTCAATGTCAGCACAATAAAGCACTGATCTCAACCAGTGCTGTGGTTGCATTCTTTCTTCATCTACCACCAGACTCTTAACAGAGGCACAATGTTGCTTTTTTGCCACATCTCTGACATCAGAACCAGCACAGATCCAGCTCACTGCCAAAGGTCAATCCATTATTGCATACACAGACATATTCCTTCTAAAAATTCCATTTTAAAAATCAATCCACACCATCTGCAGATGCAACGATATTGCAACATTTCAGTAACACTGTACACACAGAAAATACCTCACAAATACCTCATAAGTGAACTTCAGTTGAATATTCGGCTGCAACTTGACTTTAGATTCACTGGTCAGGTTGACGTCGACGATGTGCTTTCCATTGTAGCCAATGTCCAACTTCTTGTGTGTCCATATGTACACATCTTCTCCATCAATCTCCCCGACGATACCTACAGTATTACAACACATCACAGACACTTCATACAGGTGTATTGTGCCAAAGCCATGACTATACATTAGTCTACAGTGACCCGCAATTTTATGCAAATAAAAACATGATAATCTGAACTGTATATTAACATAATAACAAACATCCAATTTACAGTCACTTTTCAGGTTCACATATCTCCCTGGAAAGAACTAATGAAAGAAGGAGTAGCATTCTTCTACAGGCCAGATATCTTTCATGGTGATATACAAACAGTGCCCGAGCATTCAAGGCATTACTGGTACATGATGATAAAAACAAATGCAAAAATCTCAGCTGCCATGGCAAACATAAGTTGACATTATAAACAAAATGACAACAGTCATAAATGGCTGTAATGGGCTCAAAGCATGTTTTGACCATCGTGAAAAATATATGCAATTATACCCCAAAACTGAGTGGAAATGATACACTGCACACTCGTTAATACGCTCTTCATTACAACATGAATTCTGTTACAACTCAGTCATGGGTCCCACTATATCAGCAACAGACATTCAAGTCAGCTGTCACCTGCACTAGGGCACAATAGCACCACAACCTTGACGACCAGACTGGACCATGTCGTCCATGATTCTAGTGAACAGATGTAGAGGCTGAGAGGCAGGGGTGTTTCATTAACGTAATCCGATACAGCAGCATCAATAACCACTGGTCGAACAGGGGTGAGGAGAGTGCATCCACAGACTATTGAGGTAGAGCAGCGTGTGATCAACTCAGCACCATGAAAGACAAATTTAAAACAAAAGATGCTACATATAGTAATTCATACATGAACCGACATTGCGTAAAATGGCTGATGGTTGTACACTATGCCTAGTGCTCACAGCTACTACTACTACTACTACTACTACACCCATTTAATGGCCTCTTTTCCACGACAACCCGGGTAAGGCGGTACCAGAACGGTAAAACCTGTCAGGATTTATATGAAACATAAGATGATGGGGTTTGATGGGGTCCCCACAACAGATAATAAATACTGCCAGTCAATCTGCATCATGCAGTACTGACTACTGACACAACTAGACAGAAGGGGGGGGAGCGGGTAAGGGACTAAGGGAGAGAGATAGAGACAGAAGTGCAGTAGCTATGAACATAGACTGTGTGTTAAATGACCGACACACTGCTTCAGTATCTATCCAGCAATGCCAGTGCTGCCGATGGTGCACAATGACAGACATGAAATGGGCACTTTTAACTTGTCTTGAGTGAGTACAACGGCTCCCTCGCTAATGTGGCTTAGACCATGGTGCCCAACTATCGCATAATGAGACTGCAGCAAATGTAGTATTCAGTACGTACAGTCTACTAAAAAATGCTCATACAGTCAAGTACGAACCCCAGATTGGCAGATCGTCGATATACATCTGATACCAGTAGTGATTGCGAATGGCATAAAGAAATGCCTGGTAACTGTCATCATTGAGTGTAATGCTGCAGTATTCTGTACGAGGACAGTCAGCTGTTACAGCAAAAACATACGGAATGAATCGCAAACCCTGATTTCTCTCTACATTTGTTTGTTCAAGACCGAGACTTGTAGACCAAGACAAGCTAGTTTCTGTGGAACACCTTATGCTCAAACTTAGCAATTAATTAGTAAATGTAGAATATAGGGATGTTAACGAGACTCGAGAGTCTCGAGTCTCTATCTTTTCTCTCGATCCCGATCACGGGGGAGGGAATTTCTCAACTTCCGACTTCCGAGAATCGAGACTAGCAACCGCTGGACAATAGAGCCTATTGTGAGCGGAAAATTGACACCTGTCACTCTGCGCTTACTATCAATCAATATGATCGCTTGTTTGCTTGACCGCGGCCACCCGGCATACCAGATGCAGGGACGCTGCGAAACAAAGGACAGTGGCGTATCTAAGCGGTAGGGGGCAGATGTTTCTGCTGCTGGGCGCAGATAACCCTAGTTACGCCACTGCATTGGCCCGGCAGTGCAAATGAGGCCGCTTTAGTTTGCCTCCATAGGAAACAAGAAAGATCACTGTTCACAGCCGCATTAGAGCAGATATCAAATGTGCCGACCGGCTGCAATGTCAGCCAACTGTCAGGCCGCGTCCGACGGCGGGCCCCTGGTCTCCAGTACCCGGCACACGGGGGCCGGTCGTCGATCGCACCCCCACCCTCTGTCGTGTTCCTGTGTTTCGACCACTGCCCACCGTTTTGCGCGCCCATCCTGCCCACAATGTCGACCAATTGTCCAGCGGCGTCGGACGAATCCCTGGCCCGTCGTCCGCTCCCCCTGTATCCCCATCCCCCGGCTGGCGATGGGGTCCCGGCATCGGGGGCCAGCCGGCGATCGCCCCCCCTCGCGTCTCCACCGGCGATCCAACCCTGATCATGCCGGAAGATGGTACGTACTTCTGCGAAATCGAGAGTCTCGATCGAGACCCGGGAATTGCGTCTCTCGACCCGGGAAAGCGATTTCCCGGGAATTAACATCCCTAGTAGAATATTAATTGTGATAACCAAACTGAGATCTGAAGATTATCTGACGGAGAACAGAAATGGCTCATACACTGCTTTGGCATATAATAAGCTCTGCTAATGCAGACGAACTGTGTGACGCGATATGTCGGTCAAAATCTTGACAACTGTAGAAATAAGTTGTACAACAAATTCACTACAAATCGAAGTAATGGAGCTAGAGGGATACAGTTGACCGACTTGTAGATTTGTAGTAAACAGCCACGACTCATCGACTGTCATGTAGGTGTCAACAAACTCAACCAGCAACAATGACGACGAGTTTTGTTGACAACGCGATCAACTGGCTGTGGCGAAATTTTATATGTCCAGAGTTTGGGACAAAGTTACACAGGGGACTAGGGAGTACTATAATTTTGGAGATACCCAAATTTCCATATAACACAGTGTGGGATAGGTGGAAGAAAGCCTCTGTGCCAAAAACCAATTCAATTTGTCCAGTCGTTTCGACACAATACCGGGTTGTAACAGACGGACAGACGATGACAGCAAATGCCACGATAGCATAGCGTAACGTGGCAAGAAGCCATCAAAAAGGCCTTTTATAGACTGTTGATGTCGTACTGGTGACAATTATTACTAATTTCTACAGAACTATTGCTGCTGGTTTCAAGCAATACATATTTGAAATACACCTACAGAAAGTAACAGTGAAGGCAAGCAATTAACAATTAACGTTACAGAAAAATTAAATCGTAATATATATGACACTGATTTGATTTCAGTACGATATATAAATTTACTGACCTTTGTAGTCAATATCAAGACCACTAAAGACGAGTTCGACACCTTGAAGTGCCTCACTCAAGGTCTCATGGTAATGACTAATATCCTTCTTTGGTCCTTCACAGAACGGCAGTGAGAAGTATGAGTATGTCTCCTGCCTATTGTGATATGGACCAACAGTGTTCATCCATAGAACTACTTCTTCACCATCTTCATACTGTACACATAATACTCACAGCTCAGTGATAATATTACAAACAAACCAGAACATATATTACTACATACCACCATAATCATTTCTTGTATAACGTGTCTGATTTTCCAGAATTACTCCAGGTTAGTTTGGCTCCCCGGTCTCCCACCCAAAAGTATCTACACTTGAACCTTTCCAAACTGCTTCCCGAGAGGGA
>Ga0126332_10000653_pt1 | contig 11899 bp, 15 predicted proteins | sample InaspJWI42metaG_FD_94482 | JGI IMG/M metagenome (GOLD analysis project Ga0126332, IMG submission 94482) | Marine gutless worms symbiont microbial communities from Oahu, Hawaii - Inanidrilus sp. 2 OAHU.JWI-42 metaG | ecosystem: Host-associated > Annelida > Digestive system > Unclassified...
CATTATGTACCATTTTCACATTTTCATTTTCTACATATTTCTCCCGTTCTATTATTGTACGTCGCTGCGTTCTGACAGCTTCTAATAAACGAATATTGTATTGTATTGTATTGTATTGTATTGGGATGGGATTGGGAATTAAGTGCACGGGAATGGGAGTTAAGACGTGGGAGTTGGAAAAAAAACGCTGCATACTGTACCTAGCAAGCACTTGCAACAGTGCTTGTGTTAGCGTTGTTGCATAATCTACGCCCCTACGATCATTACAACTGACTAAAAGTAATGGATGACAAATGGAAATTACCAACCGCACTGGTATATAAAAAAAACCGTCCTGGACGGAAGTCAGTTTCGTATCCATCGGCATTCTAGTATTTTATTTTTATCCTATTGTAGGGAACCGGCGTGTACAAAAAGTATTCGTCCTCTAAAAAGTACGAAAAGTCTTCGCCCTCTCCTTTCCTTTCGCGCGAATCGTCTGTCTATCTGTATTCGCCGATCGATATCCTGCGTAAAAACTTTAAAGTCGCTAAAAATGCTATTGCCGCTCTAAAACACCTATAAAATGGCGGTGCATAACGTATTACTAGTTAGTAGGTAAGTACTTATTGCTAGGAAGTAAGTAATTAAAACTTACAACAACTTGCGAATAATTACTAAATAAGTAGTAGTTATTTGCGGGTTCGTGCCCCATAGGAACCTTAAGGAATGGAAAACCCCTTCCAGTCTCGTCGGTTTTTATCCGATTTGTTTCTATGTCCCATTTTAGATATTTCCCTTCAGTGTCTTTCTGCGCTCCAAATGTCAAGGTTCTCGCTCCAACCGTTTTGGAGTTATGGCCTGTCAAACTTTCATTTTTGGGATTTTTGAACCCCAATTGTGGGCTGAGTTCTGCACCTATCGTTTCAGGGTTGGTGCCCAATAAAGTTCCTGCTAATGACTACCATCACAAGAAATTTGACCTTTCTAGCTCAAACCGTTCCCGAGATATTGATTTTTGAAGGTTTTCTATGGGCAAAAGTTTGACCCCCAATTTTAGCGCTGGGTTTGCCCCCAGCGCCCCCAAAAAGGTGCGCAATAAAGCCGCTGAGGTAGACTATCTACACAAAAATTTCAGCCTCCTAGCTCCAACCGTTACAGAGTTATTAACGATTAAAGTTGAAACTTTAACCCCCAATTTTGGCGAGGGACTTGCCCCTAGCGCCCCCACAATGGTGCTCAATAATGTTCCTACGGAGGACTATTTACAGTAAAAATTTGGGATAATTAGTTATCGCTCGTCGCCGCCATCTTGAATAAAGTTCCGGTGCTATGGCATCGTTGAGCTATTGCATCGACAAGTGCGAAGTTGCTTTGGGATTCAAGATACGTCCTGCATCCTGTCCCCTTTCACTTTCGTTTAGCGATTAATTTGCAGTCCTTCCTTTTGGGGTATATAGTTTTTGCATCGCCGATAGTTGTCGATTGTCGTATTTATCGTTTGGTATTGTCGGCCATCTTGCACATTGGCTGCCGACAATAAGTAAGTAAATTTATCGTTGTCTGCGACTGTGGGACTTTGTCCATATATGTTGATCGTTGATTGTCGGTTTCTGTCGTTGAATGTCGGCTTTCTTCGTTGATGGTTGATTGACTTTCCGTCTGACTTCATCGCTGTCGGACTTGCGCTTCCATTGCGAATATTTTTTGTCGACTTTAGTTGTCGGTAGTCATCGCCATCTTAGTTGCCGATTGACTCGTGTGTATTTGGCGATAGTTGATTGTCGGATATTTAATTGTCGACTTGATAATTAACTTTAGTTGTCGCCGCCATCTTGATTTGACATTAAATAAGTAAATAATTGTGTTTGAACTTGACTACTGTCGTTGACTTTCTTCGTTGTCGAAAATGGCGTACCACTTTACCCGTTCAGGAGCGCGTAGCGAGTTAGAGAGTATGGTATTGAACAGTCGCAGTCTATTCCAGTTAGTATGGGGCGAGCTGTTTCGTCGCAGCGTCTTGCGTCGCAGCGTGCTAGGTCGCAGCGTTCACCTAGCTTGTCTCCGAGTCAGAGTACCTTTAGCTGTGGGGCACCTAGCCCCCCCCCGATAGGCTCGGACATCGAGGTAGAGTACCTTGCGGCTAGGCCACTTGTGTTCCAGCCTAGGTTGAAAGTCGATGTTGATGTTGATGTTGATGTTCGCCGGCCTGGGTTCGCCACTGGCCCACGCCTACTTGAGTCGGCGACGTCTGCGTCTGGGTGTGTGCCTTCGGCTGCCGTGGCCCAGCAAGGTAGTCTTGATGTAGTGTCTGCGCGTACGCATACGCGCTCGGATACTCCGATGCCGCCGAGTGATATTAGTAGTATAGGTCAGCGTGGCTTAGCTAGGCCTACGTATGTTGATGTGCCACGCCCACTTGAGTTGACTTCGTCGTCTGTTGTTGATGTTGCGCACCCGTATGCTCCACCGTCGGTTGATGTAAATAGGCCTACTAGTGTTGATGTGCGTCGGCCTTTGCCCACTATGGGCGTGCGTCAGTCTAGGTCGATGATGAATGCGGATGCGGATGAGCCTTCGGCTGGATCGTCCCGGCCGATGCGTGTTGGTGATGAAGGCCGACAGGGTCTGGGTAGGCCTATGTCGGTTGATGTCTTGCGTCAGCCCCACTCGTCGTTGATGGGTGTTGATGTTGTTAGACCTGTGCCTACCCCACGCCAGTCCAGCGTGGTTGATGCTGTGCACCCACCGTCGACGGGTGTTGATGTTACTAAGCCTATGCCTGTTGGTGGCGTGCACTCACCGTCTATGGGTACTGGTGTTGTTGGGCCTATGCCGGCCCATGTGTCACGTCAGTCTGGTACTACTAACGTTGCCTACCCGCCTGGTTCGCAGTCAAGTATTGGTGTTGGTGTTGCGTCGGATATACTTAGGCCTACGTTGGCTGATGTTAGTTACCAGCCACCCACGTGGACTGGACCCAAGCCAGCGTATGCTAGTCAGTATGCTGCGGTATGTACAGGCGTACAGGTGCAGACATCGGTTGAGACTCTTACGGCCCAGTCGTTGTTGTTGTTGGGTCGTCGAACCGCGTCGCTACAGTAGTCACCCCACTCTAGTGTGCATGAGTGGCTGCAGACGTCTCGGACAGCCACACCCCCGCCCAGCCCGGCTGAGTCAGTGTCGTCCAGTAGCTCTGAGCTACAGCAGGTATTCGCCTCTGGTGCTGATGCAGCGATGGTGGTGCCACCTTCCGCTCGTTCGTCGCGTATGTCACGTGCGTCTCGGCGTAGTGTAGCTTCGTCGTTGGCGATGGAAGTTTTCGGTTACTCGAGGGATATGTCGGGCCACTTGATGCAGATGGTGGGACAAATGCAGGCCCAGGTCCAGGCGCAGCAGGAGCAGAGCCAGAACCAGATGAATCAGATACTGGCCCAGGCTGAGGCCCAGCGTGCCGAAGCTAAGCAGAGAGAGAAAGCTCAGCGGGCTGAGGCCCAAGCCCAGCGAGCTGAGGCTTTGAAAAGAGAGGAAGTGCAGAGAGCAGAAGCCAAAGCTCGCGAGCAGATGTTAGTCAAGATGAAAGCCGAGACTGATGAGGCTACCGGAAAGCGGGAACAACTCTTTATGGAGCATGAACTTAAAAGACAGAAGGTGTTGGTTGATGCTAACACAGCTCTTCAGCAGGAGAAGCTGAAGGCACGCACAGGGAGATCGCCAACTTGGAGACCATAGAGAGAAGAGAGGCTCAGTTCCAGCAGCTGCAGGAGAAGGAGCGAGAACGTGCAAGGGATGCACAGCTAAAGCTACGGGAGCTTAATGCCCAAGACTTAAAGGAACGTGTCCACTTAGAGCGTGAGCTGGTCAAACAACAGCAGCAGAATCTACTACTGCAGAAGCAGTGAGGAATAGATCGCCTGGAGATGCAGGCAGACAGGAATCTATTTCAGCAGAGGCAGGTAAGCTCTGGTAGGCCGGCCCCTAAGGAACAGTTGGCCACGGTACGGGAGGAAATTGCGACTCCTTCGCCCGAGGCTGCCGTTACTGAGTTGACTGACTGCGACACACCCCCGCCTAGGCAGAATAGGCCCAAGCTGGCTAGGACTCCAGTTGTTGTTGATATTAGTATGCAAGGTGTCCTGTGTCTGCTAGTGAGCCACCTGTCTTGGGTGCTGCGTTGGTTAGGGGGAGTCAAGCACTTGGAGCGGCTACTGTGATACCACTGCCCACTAGCCATGGCCCTTTGGTTATCCATAGGGGCCCGGAAGTTGCTGCTACTCCATTGTCAAAGGTCAATCCAGAGGTGGGGCAGGCTGTATATACTGCGGGTACTCACTTGGTGACCCTGTGTCCCACTTGCCCCTAGGCTTGGCTACTCACCCGGCCTATGCCCAGCTGATTGTGGTGCCGCCCGTGTCAGTGCAGTCGCTTGTACCGAGTAGTGTGTTGTAGGTACCCGCTGCGCAGCCTTTGTATGCTGGATCGACATCGACTTGTGTTGTACCGACGCCACCTGCTGGTGTTGTTGTGTCAATGCCCATGGCTACCATTGGGGCAGATACTAGGCCGACTTCTGTTAGCCTAGGCGTACCTTTGTCAACTGCTGCACCGATTGTGGACACTAAGGCCGTGCCCCTTGCTAGTATTGCGACGTCGGTTAGTGTCCCTCCTACTTCTCAGGAGTCAGCTGTCGGAAGTTCAGGACAGATTTCAGGTATGGCAGGCCCTGTTGCTCTCCCACCTGTGCCAACTGTGGTGATGAAGCAACCGGAACCCGTCCGTCCTTATACAGGCACGACCTCGTACAAGGCCTACAAGGAGTACTTCGAAATGATTTGCGTCTGCAATGAATGGAATACTCCGACCGAGTGTGCTCGTCATCTTTTGGTGGCGATGGATGGAGCTGCATCCGAAGCTGTTCGTGGACTGAAAGCCGAGAAAGACACGGACCTGGCTTTGATGTGGGAAGCCTTGTCCCGCCGCTTTGGCTTCGTCGATGAGCCAGAGCGGGCCATGCGCCGCTTCGAAGTTAGGAAGCAGCTGGAGGGAGAGACACTTGCCGTCTTCGAGCAGAGCCTACGGATGCTACATCGGGAAGCCTGGCCGAAGACTGATATCAAGTCCCAGGAGGCAGATTCGCTTCTTCGACGAAAGCTCGTCGACGGCATCTTGGACATAGAGCTCCAGAAGTACCTTCGTCTCCATGCCGCCAGTGATGACTTCGCCACAACGGTGTCCAAGGCGAGACAGTTCGTGCATGCCATTGCGAAGAAGCCAGCCCTCCGTACCAGTGTCAACTACCAGACCATCGTGGACGGCATGAGAGAAGTTCTTGACGAAGTTTTCCCAGACCGAGGCCGTATGGTAGAAGTCAATACAGCCCAGGCGCCCAACTCTACTGCTACCACCGGTAACAGGAACAAGTAGGCACCGCCCCTCCAAGGATCACCGACTCCAAGCAACTCGTCCGCCGGAAGTTCCTCCAGCCGTGCCTCATCTACTGGCCGCGCCGTCAAGTTTCAGGACCAGGTGGATACCGGGTCAAGCAACCAGAGTTACGGCTCATCTGCCAGGAGCCGTTGGCAGGGCAACCAGTCTCCACAGGGAAACAACAAAGGTCCCCGGTCATGGGTTGATCATCGTCAGCCAGGGCAGTTGACTCCTCGACCTCAGCCCCCATCGTTGGGATGGTCGCCACGTCAGGGTGGACCGCGCTTTCCGCCGCCACAATTGGGAGGTCAGTGGATGCCAGGGCAAGGGGGCCCACGCTTTCGTCCCTCGGCCCAGGAAAATTCAGGCAATTGAAGGCCAGGATGGAGGTCATCGTCACGTGATCGTGGTGGTCCGTCGCCGGTTCAGCAGCAGTATTCGTCCGGACAGTGGAGCCAGAGCCACTCGTCCATCTACGTTTGTTCATTTACCAGTCGACTCCATTACGGATCCACATCCGTCTGCCGTTGATGAAGATGCACCAAGGTTTGACGAGTTCTCGTGCGGAAGACCACCGGAGTTCGAGCTGGATGAAGAAACTCAGCTCAAGGTACCAGTGCCGAGCCCGAATCCAAAGGAATTCGAGCTACCGGAGCATGTCAACGTTCTCTTTTTGCAAGCGGTCGAAGGTGTAGACCTTCCGGCAGATACAGTCCATGGTCTAAAGTTGTTACTACACGACCACCGTGACACGTTTGCATCATCTTCAGCCGACTTAGGGTTCTGCCCTCTTGTGGAACATGATATCGATACCGAAGATTCCAGACATATCAAGCAATCACCGCGTCAACCTCCGATCGCCGCCAGAGAAGCCGAGGATGAGATCCTAGATGAAATGTTAGCAACAGGAGTCATCGAGCCGTCTACGAATTCGGTCTGCCTCGCCAGTTGCATAGCGACTTAGGCAAAAACTTCGAGTCGAAGCTGTTTTATGAACTGTGTTTGCTTGCGGGTGTTAACTAGTCGCACACGACGGCTTTCCATCCGCAGAGCGTCGGACAGACCGAAAGGATAAACCGTACCCTGCTCCATATGCTTAAAACCACCGCCGTCGATAACTCGGCCACGTGGCCCAGCGTCTTCCTACTCTCATGGCGGCCTACCGCATGACAGTCCATAAGACCACGGGTATAACCCCGAATATGGCCATATTGGGCCGGGATGTAATGTTGCCCGCGGCGCTGATAGCGCGTCCCCCTGGGGAACCACACCGCACCACAGTGCCTTTTGTCCGTGACCTCAGGGACATTCTGCGGGACGCCCACCAGCGGGTACGAGATGCCACCCGGTCGTCGGCTAGGACAGAAGGCCTGCTATGATGATAGGTCTAAGCCGACCTTAAGGGGGCCAACTTGTTTGGTTGTTTTGGCCGAGGCCGCCGGTCCGCCAGAGATTCCGCAAGCTTCAGCGACTCTAAACCGGTTCTTGGCGGATTGAGTTATTTAAGTCGCCACTGGTGGTGGTGGTTAAGCCTTCTGTGAAGCGAACGCGGCAGACGGTCCAGGTGGACCGCCTCCTGCCGTGCAACACACCACCACCAGTCGTCCCTGAAGCGGACTCGGGCCCCCTTCCGACTTACCGACTCCCACGGATGGACTGGAAATTCCCGACGGGGATAGCCAGCCCCTCCGTCGGATGGAAGAGGACAGCCAGTCCTGGGGGACACTGAGTCCCAAACCCAGTCTGCTTCAGGTACGTCGCGACATGTGCGTACACGACGGCGTCCAACCGCATTGGAGCCGTATATCGTGGGATAAGGGATTCTGGATGGAGCCTTTGATTCGCTCCACAATCCCATTCCGTATTTGTATACACTGCATTGTTTATTTTACGGTATTAACTTTGTCTTTGTATAATATTTGTGTTGTATGTTGTTGTACATTGTGTGGACACCTACACACTGTGTTGTCTTATTGTTGTCTCTTTTGTAGACACGACAATAGTTGTGTCGTGGCTGGTGATAGCTGTTCAGGGAGGAAACCCTCTAGCTGCCACCCCCTGATGTCATCGTCATTGGCGATTGTTCGTTCCATGTTGACTTGTCACATATTTGCTACCATTCCTCTCCTTTTGACTGATGATGCTTTTGAACCAGTTGGTGAATCTTCTTGTTATTGCCTACTCTGCCGGACGTAGACTTCTTTAACCAATTTCTTCTGATACTCGCCGGGTGTGAACCTCCTTTACCAGATGTTGATTCTACTTGCCGAATTTGGAACTGAGAGAGAGTAACGGATTATGGATGGGGCCTCCATTAGCCCCACAATTTATCCCCATTTGTGTATATAGTGCTTTGATTATTACTTTTGCTTTAATACTAGCAAGATGTTTCTAGTATATACACATAACGATTACTGTGTCTTAGCTATTAATAACCACTTACAACATACAGTGTAACAATGCCAAGGGTATTGGCTTAATTATTTATCTACTTGGGCAGGATAGTTATTCTTTAGTTACTGTTTGTATTTGTTTCTTTTTCATATTAGCTAGCGCCAGGGATGACACAGTACCCTTGTGTGTCAGTTAATAGTTGTATCTATTTTGTATGCGTAAACACTTTGTTACACGCATTTGTGGCACACCTTATGTGTGCATGAACATTATCTTAATATGTGCAGAAGTGTTATTAACATGCTTAAACCTCTTAACAACGACTGCACATTGGGATAGAGAGTGCCTAACGGTACTCTTCCTAAATTGGGGAGGGTCCCCACTCCCTCATGGGGAAAGCAACAAGACCGCACAAGAAGAGAAGACAATGCTGGAGAGATGTGCATACTTGTTATCATCCTTGTCCGATGTCGAACCTAGCGACGTCGCCCCTGTTGTGGCGACTTCTCCTTCCCTTTCTTCTGTGAGACTGAGTGTTGCGGCCGTAGGAGGACCCGAGTCAATGGCGATTGAGTCGGCTGGGCCCGTGTCCGTCCCCATCCACCCCTCTCCAGCGGGAAGGCCTTCCTTTCAGGACGGACTCGGTGTGTTGGGCCTGCGGTTCTCCTCAAGTGGGGGTTTCCCTGGGACACCCCAGCGGTCTAGCAGGCCCGTCCGAGTTGCATGTACGTGGTGTTAAGCAGGTGTCGTCTAGCATAGCTACGGGTACAGCCACAACACCACCACCACCACCTCTGCCGCTGACAGAGCAACAGCTAGTGTTGCGGCAGCCGCCGCCGCCGCTGCCCGCCGCCGTGACGGCTGCCGCTACAAGTCTGACAAGAGAGATAGATAGATAAGCTTACTTTCATAACGCCTATAAATTCAAAAGAGACACCAAGCGCTTCTGTCGCCAAATAAATGAGTTTTCATAGATTGTCTGAAGGAGTCGAAGGTAAGTCCCGGCCGCCGTAGTCCAGGTCGACTGTTCGTTCCACAGTCGAGAAACTCCTATCACCACGTGGCAACTGAAATGGCAGGCAAGCAACGTCACAGCAAGTGTTCAGAGTGACTACATGCTTCCAGTCTCTTTCGACACTGATCAGTCGCTTTGTACACCACGCTGTGCTGAATTCAGCCCGTGACGCAACAAGCCGCTGCCGCAAGCCTGAACATGTTCATATCAAAACATGCGCTCCTCCTGTAGCGTGCTCCCGACGTAGTACTATGGCTATACAGATAATAGGAAGCACTAAACAACAGCAAAAAAGCTGCAGTACAACAGTTGCTATTTATTGTCTTCTGAGGTAACGTAAATAATCTGAAGTATATAATAATATGAAATAATGAAATAATAATGTTGAAAAATAACTGTTTTGGATTTCCCAAGGTACAGTGGCTACAGCTGACAGGTAAGGTGGATAAATCTGTAAGTTCAGATGTCAAATTTTCTCAGGATTTAGCATACCAAAAACTGTTAAAAATCGGTAATTTTGACAGAATTATTCAAAAAAATAAAAAGGTGGACGTTTTGGGGGACACAGGGTAGAAACAGTAGGCAACTTCAAACTGCTTTGCTGCATGGCTGCTGCAAAACCTGCTGGAATGCCATACTCATACACCTCCGCAAAATGAAAGGGGCACAGGGAGGGAAGGGAACGGAAAGGGAAAAGACATAAAGGAAGAGATGAAAAAGGGGAGAAGAAAAAGAAGGGAAGTGTACGGGGGTGGGAAGGGAAGAGAGTAGGGATGGAAAAGAACAGGAATAGGAACGGGTAGAACAGGAAGGGAGAAAAGGGGATCGAGGGGAATGTAGACAAAAATGACAATAGAAAGGGCCGGAAAGAAGGACGGAAGGGGAGGGAAGAGGAGGAGGTGGGAAGGAAGGATTGCTGATGACCCTGACCACCCCAAGCCACCGTCTTTCATGTCTTCGTAAGCGAAGGCAGATTCTTCAAATTTCGTATATAGGTTGACCATGACACGTACCGCCTGACGATGTTTCACAAACCATCCCTGGAAGGGACGTGGTCATGGTCACCTGACACATTTCTGAATTTCTGAAGGGCTCCCATCATAGCTTCCGAATGGGTGAATGGAGCGGATGAAGCTAGACAGTTTAAATGTGATATGCGGATTGATCTTAGGCCTATCTGTACTAGCGTACCCTGTCGGCCTATGGGATGTGTTCTGGCCTCTGGGTTCTGTGACCTCTTAAAAGTTTGGTACATACCTGATAGTATCTTGGAAACTGGAAAATGCACAGTTTGGGCCATTTTATGTTTGTAGTTTAATTGCATTTATTGTCATTTTGTCTGTTACACTTCGTTGCGAACAAAATGTAGGCTGATAATAACAGGCCAAAGGTGAATGCCCAAGTGCTCTAGTAATCCTCTTTGATTGTGTAAAGACTGGTTCACAGGTTCACTTGCTTTGATTCTTTATTTTTTTAAAAACGTTCGTAGGCCTATAATTTTTTTCATTGTATTCTGTATGTATGTTTATACTGTATTTTGTACGAAGTTAAGACGTGGGAGTTGGAAAAAACGCTGCATACTGTAACTAGCAAGCACTTGCAACAGTGCTTGTATTAGCGTTGTTGCATAATCTACGCCCCTACGATCATTACAACTGACTAAAAGTAGTGGATGACAAATGGAAATTACCAACCGCACTGGTGTAGTAAATAATAATAATATATGCTTTCGTATTTATTGGCTGGAGTGGTTCGATAGCCGAGTGGTTAGCATGCTGGACTCAAGCGCAGAGGGACTGGGTTCAAATCGCAGCCGCGACGCTGTCGGATAACAGTCATAGGCAAACTGTTCACACCCTTCGTGCCTCTGTTCACCAAGCAGTAAAATTGGTAGCAGCCTTCTTAAGGGTTGCGGGGGTAACTGCAGGCCTGGCGGAAAGTAATGGCAGCCTACCGCCGGTTTATGACTCACGTCACCTGCAGGCTGACTGCAAAGAACGGGGAGCCGAGAAAGCGGCACGATCAGCTCTGGAACCCTACGCTCGGCAATCGAGTATGGGCTACCTTTTTATATATTGGCTGCATCGCAAAATGGCCGATTAGTGTTATGTATTCCAATGTGTCTATTCACAGTGGATTTTGCGAACTGGAGTTCCGTTCATGTGCTGTGAACAAGCCTTATGATCTTTATTATAGTCACAGTGTACGCCAACAATCCCTTACAAGTTGGCTAAGGTCACGCACAGAAGTATACTGGCAGTCAGTCAGTTTTTTTTCCAGACACAGTAATTATATGTGGAAAAAAACTGGCCCACTACACGTTGTCACTTACGAACTGAATATTGAGTAGCTATGCCTTCGTGTCTGTGTCAGTCCATCTGTCACAAGTCGGAGTTCTATCGAGACAACTATATACACAACAGCAAGCTGGTTTATTTGACATGGAGGCTTCCTTCGACCTGTCCTACATTCATTGTAGGGGGGGGGGAATTCGGGTCTCCAATAATAAAGGTACTTTCCTCTGGAACATTTTCCTAAACTCTGGAATAAGAAAATTTCGCCACGGCACGTCAATCGTCGCAACGTAATGTCTACATAGCGGAACTAAAGTGGACGCTCAATGCTACAGTGTGGACCGTAGTCGATCGAACTAAGTTGACAATACCTGCGACGGTCGACGGCCAATTTGTCACAGTGACTGTACAGTGGGTGGGTGATGGAATACCAATAATACTAAGTATGACTGTTGGCAGATAATGACCGTATAAGATTCTACAGTAAAATGCTCTGCGCAACTGCCATCAACACCTCTAACACGATAAGAACACAGACCGCTGCCGCCGAACGCTAATCCAGCGGTCTTCTGTGTACTAATTCGTGTTATTATGTGATTTCTATAGCATTCGACTAAAGAAGCCTACACGATATGAAAAAAAGATGTTATACTGACATGATCAAAAGGCCTACATGAGTCAGATTAATCTTCAGCATGGAACAACAACTAACAGTGGAGAAACAGGAAGACTAGAGAGTAAAAACGGATATGCTCAGAAGTATCGGTAAACAGTCCGGAGAATCCGTGGA
>Ga0126332_10000654_pt1 | contig 11899 bp, 12 predicted proteins | sample InaspJWI42metaG_FD_94482 | JGI IMG/M metagenome (GOLD analysis project Ga0126332, IMG submission 94482) | Marine gutless worms symbiont microbial communities from Oahu, Hawaii - Inanidrilus sp. 2 OAHU.JWI-42 metaG | ecosystem: Host-associated > Annelida > Digestive system > Unclassified...
TTTGTAACAGATGTCGTCTTGTGTGCGTAAAATTTTATTTAAATCGGAGCAGATTTGCGGTTGTTGTTGCAAAATGTTAAGGGGCTCACTTTTTTGGGGACACGTGGTAGTTCTCTGACGCCAAAGATCTCCACTAAATTTGACCCGGGTCACCCTGTAAGAGGGCGCCAAATGCAGGTGGGGTGGGTTAAAATCGGCGAGTTCAGCTGACAAGTTCTCTTGAAACCGGAGAGGTAAAAGTCTGGTATTCATTTTAACGTCACTCAAGTAAGCCTAGCTCACTGATACAGCATTTAGCAAGATTTAATGAAATTTTATTCACCAAAATCGTTTTCGTTTTAGAAACAACGCTCTTCCAGTTAAAGGCTCCAGACCTGTGTTCCCCTTTCACCTCAGTGCATTCAGCATCTCGATGTAAGGTCCAGTTTCTATCACCTAGCAAGCTTCGTCAGTCAATGTGAATGTAAAGCAGCTGCATAATAAAATTTTGCTCATCAGTAACAGTTTTAATGGTCAGAGTGTAGTTATCACTATTTAACTGACTAGCTATTAGTGTGGCTCACTACAATATTATTACCTCATGTACTCTGCGTGAAGGTCGTATTTCTTTCGTCCGCCGATGCCGATCCAGAAGAAGTTGGCCGGCTCATCACCCTCACTCACAATCTGAATGCTGTGTGTCGCGCCGTACATCTCCTCAGCTATCTGCTCAGCCAGCCGCGCGTCTGTCAACAAACAAGTGCGTTCAGCTTCCTATGTCAGCTGACAACGTGGCACTGCCCGCATTTGCTGCAGTATGCGGCTGCTTCAGCTGACCGGCGGCCATGAGTCAATCGATATCTCCTGGCTGCTGGGCCCACAGCAGCAAACCTGCGGCAGTGGCTGGATGGGATCGATGGACAGACACCGTATTATTACATATCTCCTGCCACATAGTAGGCAAGCAGAGTAAAAAGCTGTAACTTCATATATGTACATCTGCTACCAAAAATGAAATCACTAAATCATGGAAATCACAGAACATATTTTATTAAGTGTCATAATAACGTCAACAGTGAAACTGTGAGTATATTACTGGTGGTGGCACATGCCAGCCAACCCACAAGTAGACGATGCCTTGCTGGTCGCTGGCAGCAAACCCACGGCATGCATGACGGGACAGACAGACAGACAGACGGACGGACAAGCAGTGTCAATATATTACCAGTCGCGGTGGATCTCTTGCCAACCCACACGTAGACAATGCCTTGCTGGTCGTCGCTGTCAAACGGAACTCGCAGTATGAAACAGAACTCAGAGTTGAGCAGTGCCGCGTCCATGCCCACCTGAAATATGAACCAATCAGTGTACAGATGTATTTCAACTGCAAAGTACCAACTGGGAAAATATTTCAATTACTTCTCCATAAAGTGACTGATGAGGTGTTGGAGTGGTTATCTGTCTGGAGCGAGGTGCATAGAATCCAGCTGATGCCAATGCCATCCCAAAACCCCATCATCTCTTGCCTTATTTAAATCCAGACTGGTTTTATCTTTCTGGTACCGGCTGACCCAGGTTGCCCTGGAAAAGAGGCCGTTAAACTGGTGCAAAGTGGAGAATTGGTATTTTGTAGCTGAAATAAAGTAAAATAACAGTTTTAGATTAACTGGTCCCTCTCTGAACCAATTACTTTAAACGTGTAGTACTACTTTAAGTACAAAATAGCAAGTAAGTAAGTTTAATAATGTTGCAGAACATAACAATGCTAGATTTCAGTGAGTACTTTACTGAAATTCAAATTACTTTACAGACAGCTCAAATATATTCTCGATTATTGTCGCTATGAAAGGGCAAAATACAAAACAGATTTTTAAAAAGTAATTTAGATACCAATATTTTTACATTTTCAACAGTCAAGAAAGATTACACAGTTCAGAACCACCTTATAGGCTGTATTCTGCACTACCATTCTTTAGTTAAAAATTCAAAAACTCAGAAAGCCTGTGTGCATAACGGTTCCTCTATACATGGCTCCTGTCTGACTCAACATATAATCATCAGTATTTCAATTATTTTACTGTCACAACAGCGCCGACCTGTATGCAGCGGGTAGTAAGCGGGCTGCCGTTAGCCCTCAGCTGAAATAGTTCCACACTCGACGCAGTCGGTTCAACCGCTTCCGCAGCACGCACTGACTGCACTTTCTTGCGCCGAGAACCGCGGTGTATGACGAACTTGAGTCTGAAGTGTGAGAGGAACTTGAGGTTCTCCTGCTGCTGACGCATCCGCACCACCTACAACCGGATGGCTTCATATGTGACTTACGGTAACTGACACGTTCACAATTCTGAGACAGCTTGAGGACGTAAACTATCAACCTGTTTACACTATCTAATACAGAATTACGAAGACATTTTCCAAAGTAATGTAAGCCAAGATTCAGGTCGGTTTTAAGGAAATATAGTTTTTCTGAGAGAATCGTTAATGAGTGGAACAAATTAGACAGTACCACATATTCAAGTCAAAACTGACAAATATCTTGAAAGACGAATCAGGTCAAACTGGTGCTGCCCACATGATATGTGCAGAAGGCTATGTGCAACGATCGGGGTCCATTTGTCCGTCTGTCTGTCCCATTGACCGACAGCAGCAACGGCGGCTGGTGGGTTTGCTGCTGAGCGCCAGTGCCTGCAGCTGTTGATCAATGTCAGCGGATGCCATGCTGCAGACACCAGTGCTCAGCAACAAACAGCATCATGTTGAGAGCCAATGAACTAGGCTCAACACAGACTTGTCACAGTCGCTCTGTAGTCAGTCGTCGCTGGTGCAATGATAAAATGACAAGTAACCTCCAGCTTGTCTCCAAACAGCGACTCGAACTTCTTCTGCAGGCTGAATGTGAACGTGAGCCAGCCCATGTTACTGGCGTCACGGCCCTGCCAGAAGTACACCACGCAGCGGAAATCATCCTCCACCACATCTGGGTCGTCATCGTCCGCTTCCGCAACACTGAACAAGAACAACAACACGTAACAAACTGAACCCCCGGTCCAGTGCTGCCCCCTACCTCCCCCCGGTGTGCTAGCCCTGCCAGAAGCAGACAATGCAGCGGAAATCATCCTCAGCAATGTCATTGCCAGCCTCCGCAACTGATGCAGCAGATCTGAACAACAACAACAACAACACAGATAGATACCATACTCCGCCTATGGTCCAGAGCTGCCCCCCTCTCCGTAAGCAGCACACCGCAGAAATCATCCTCAGCAACGTAATCGCCAGCCTCTGCAACTGATGCAGTAGATCTAAACAACAGTAAGGCACGTGAAACACAACACAGCAGTACTATGCAACAGACAGACATGCGACAGCTGTGCACTAGTCGTACACAACTGCCACAAGACCTAGCTGTCACTGTTGAGAGGTTACTACTGGCGGAAGCACGGCTTGGTGCCAAGACCTGTGATCTTTCAAGAGTTAGCAACTGTCTCAACAACATTTCTCTCACACGTTTATGTAAGCTGTGACAAAAAATCTGGGTACATATTTTGTAATAACAACTGCAAACCTGCAGTGAATGACACAACATTTTACAACATAATGGTCTCACAAAATCCACCTTAATATTAATGAGACATCAATTCTGTAAAAAAAACTCGAACCAACTCTAGATATGAACTGCCCAAATGTTCAAATCTACACACAATTCCGTCTTCCTAGCACGTTCCTCTGCCTCACTGCAAGGATGACATTCCCATGCATGTGCTGAGCACGTAAAATGTTTTTCGTGATACACATATATAGGCCTTCAGTGCTTTGATGCTGTTGGTTGGGCAGCAGGAAGGGCATCCGGCCTGGAAAAAACTTGAGTGGTGGGGTGCTGGCGTGGTTATCTGTCTGGAGCTAGGTGCAGGCTTGCACAAGCCCAGCTGATGCCACTGCCACTCACTGTCTCTTGCTTCGGTAAAATCCAGATTGCCCGGGTAATCCCGGAAAAAAGGCCATTAAATGGGTGTGTGTGTGACACACACATAAACAGTCAAATAAACCAAATCTGCAAGTGACAACTGGTAGAACACAAACACATCTCAGACAGTGAGTCCGTCTGTCATCTGTCCTACCTATCAGCAGCAGCCTGCTGCTTCTCACTAGCAGCAGCAGCAGCAGCAGTTTCATCTTCGTTCATCTCGGCCGGGACCCAGTATCGACACAGGAACACGTAGCACTCGTCCGTGTAGAAATGCCCCGCCTCGTCGTCCGGCAGACGAACGAACTTTTTATTCTCCAGCACGAAGCTCTCCATGCCGTCGAGGTCTTCGTTCCACTCCGTCATCAGCTGGTCGGCCTCGTCCACAGACATTGCTGGCTGACGCGGCATGAACAGCGCCGACAGGTCCGTCTTCATCCGGTCACGCTCAAAGATCGCCTGCATCCAACAAACGCAAATTACACCGCCAACACACACACCCGTTTAACGGCCCTTTGTCCAGGACTACCCAGGTGAGCTGGTACCAGAAATCGGGATTTTACTGAAGCAAGAGACATCAGCTGGGCTAAAGGCAAGTCTGCACCTCACTCCAGACAACCACACCAGCACCCCACCGCTCCGTTTTTTTACAGGCTGGATGCCCTTCCTGCCGCCCAACCAACAGCGTCAAAGCACTGAAATTACACCAACAATGTCACGGAAATACTAAGTATGCACTGAACACCAGCAATTCAGCGAAGTACAAATTACGAATAATATAAATTCATTTTTTCATCAAATAAACTGATGAGCACTGGGCAGTAATTTGTGACATATAATTAACAGGATGTGTATGGCAAAACTGGACTAAAAGTGTGTTATATGCAGCACCCAGAAATAATACACCGGGCATATTCTAGTTTCTAACGTAGCCTACAGGAGCCATTCGACAGAAAGTTACGATGAAACGATGTCTGAAGCAAACACGTGTTTGCTGTTCACGTGATATGGCTGATCGGCGCTGTTGAAGAGCTGATAAATTTAGAAGTAGGAAAACAAGCTAAACTGGCTCGTGTCAATATGTGAGAACATATAGTATATCATTAAAAGGGTTACAGAAGCTGACATGAGTCTGAGGCAAACATTAGCACACTTAGACACCCATACAGATGCACAATGATCAACATAAATGATATCAGACTTAAGTACGACAGCAGTGAAATAACTAATCAGTGTACAACTAATTGCATTTCAATACGGTCACAACACTGGCCTTCAAGTCGACGCCACGTCGCTGTACGGACTCTGACGTGCGTGTAAAGTCCACCGGAATCACGTCGTCCCAGCCCTTGAACTTGATCTTCAGCATCTGCGGCTCGGTGCCCTCCAGACACCGTGTCACCATCGCATACTCGGGCCTACTCAGTATCGCATGGATCTCCTGTGCAAGTTTGATGGCCGCAGCGCGCACGAGGCGCGTCGACTTGCGACCAATCCAGATGAAGACGTCCGTGTAGCAGTCGAGAATGTAGACACCCTTCGTCTCCAGCAGAGTGTTGACCAACACGTTCTGAGGAACGTCCACCTGCAGTACAGTATCAACACGCATAGCAACAATAACAACACTAACAAATTGTAAATAATAATAGTAATAATGACATTTAAATAACGCCAGTAGACGGCTTTTGTCTCCAGCAGAGTGTTGACCAGCACATTCTGAGGTCCACCTGCAGTAGACTACAGCACAATTCACAGGGTCAGCAGGGTTAGCAGAAGGGTTAGTGGGTTCTTACGGGTTACAATGAAAATGTACTGAAATAAAAAATACATTGCAAACTGCTACTGTTGCTGCTACTACTACTACTACACCCGTTTAACAGCCTCTTTTCCAGGACAACTTGGGTAAGCTAGTACCAGAAAGGTAAAACCAGTCTGGAATTTTAATAAGGCAAGAGATGATGGGGTTTGTGGATGCAATGGCATCAGCTGGACCATATGCAAACAATCTGCACCTCACTACAACAGATAACCACACCAACACATCATCACTCAATTTTTACAGGTCGGATGCTCTTCCTGACGCCCAACCAACAGTGTCAAAGCACTGAAGGATGACTGAATTCAGAGATCTCAGAAAGCCTGTGAGCATTTTGTGCAGTCAGTTACAATGCCTCCTCCATATGGCTCCTGTATGACTCACAAAGCATTCAGTTTCATTTGGGTTAAAACAGCAGCTGAAGCAGCAGTTGAAAGCTGAACCACTTTGCATAGCAATGAACACTGAATGATAAAAGCATGTTAGTCTGTTGCAGCTTAGTATCCAGTGGTACTGTAAGCAAATGAATTCACGACACACAGTGAAAAACATGGAACACACAGACGTCATATTGTTTGCAGCTGATTAAATGAGCTAATCAATATCACAGTTAGAATTAGCAAATTTGCCAACTAACGGGAAACAGTAATTAGCTTTCTCATTTGCTAACTGGTTACAATTACAAATGGCAATTTTGCTAAATGATTAGCAAACTGTGATTTAGCTGATCTAACTAGCGACCTAATGATGCCGTCTGTCTGCCTGTCTGTCTGTCTAGTGTAACTAGCAAACTAATAATGAGGTCTCTGTGTCTGACCTGCGGCAGTTCCAGGTAGCCCATGCCGAGCCCCACTTTGTAGAGGACCGGCCGCGGGTACTCAATGTCTGTCTGCAAGCTGTCTTTGATCTCAGCGCCCTGCCGGCCGCCAAACACTGCCCAGAACTCAGGCTCTTCTCCGCCCTGGGCTACCGTCACGATCTCCGACGAGCCCTTCCGCTCGTTCTTGTTCATTTTCTCGGCGACGAGACGCGCCTTGGAGCGCAGCATCAGTGTCGACTTCTTGCCAGTCCAGATGTAGATCATCCTGCCAGCATCGACGATGAACACGTAGCGATGGTCCAGCGACTGTGTGCTCAGTGGACACGCATTCATCGCCAGCGTCTGCTGACCACTCACACGGTACAGACGCGTTGTGTGCAACGTCTCATCCACCGTGTAGAACCCGCTCGTAGTCCGACCTGTGATAACAACAAGTGGACAGAGTGATTTGATGAAAGGCAGCATCACCAATGACACAGATGCATCGTGTGCACTGTCTCATCCACCGTGTAGAACCCGCTCGTAGTCTGACCTGTGATAACAACAAGTGGACAGGGTGATTTGATGAAAGGCCGCATCACCACTGACACAGATGCATCGTGTGCACTGTCTCATCCACCGTGTAGAACCCGCTCGTAGTCCGACCTGTGATAACAACAAGTGGACAGAGTGATTTGATGAAAGGCCGCATCACCACTGACACAGATGCGTCGTGTGCACTGTCTCATCCACCGTGTAGAACCCGCTCGTAGTCCGACCTGTGATAACAACAATAAGTGGACAGAGTGATTTAATGAAAGGCCACATCAGTCAAGAACTTTGAGGGCTCACTGTAAACGTGCTGGATGTCTGATCTGTCACAGATTACAACTCTAAATAAAATGACTACACGTGTGACATGGAACTGACTACTTACAATCTCACAGTGCACACAGAGACACCGCTGTTACTGTTGCTTCACAACTGGACTGGACTGGTGTAACAATATATTTGTATACTTTACAGCATGCCTCACAGTAACCATGTGAATTCAGGTTTTGACAAGACTCCTCACCAGTCTGTATTTAACATGGAATTTGTCTATTGGGGGGGGGCGGAGTAATGAAACGACTACACGCGTGACATGGGACTGACTACTCACAGTCTCACAGCTCAGTACCTGTCAACAAATTGCTGACAAAGATGAAAGATTCTGATTTACGTCAGTGGAAGACTTTACACATGTCTCTCATGATCTATCAAATCGTCTACATCCAAAATATGGCTCACACATACACACCTGTTTAATGGCCCTTTGTCTGGGACTACCCAGGTGAGCCAGTAACGGAAAGGTCAAACCAATCCGGATTTTACTGAAGCAAGAGACAGTGAGTGGCAGTGGCATCAGCTGGGCCGTATGCAAGTCTGCATCTTGCTCCAGACAACCACGCCAGCACCCCATCACTTCAGTTTTTTACAGACCGGATGCCCTTCCTGCCACCAAACCAACAGGACTAAAGGCACACAATCAACAGAAAACCAACACAACAGAAACAGCACAGTGCTGCAAGCAGACAGTATATGCTTGTTCATTAAAGGAGCAAAGTTCGAGTATCTTCAGGTCTGTACTGAATCTGGCTATCGGTGCCACTAGTAGCTGGCATTAGTAATTCTAGTGGCATTAATTTTTAAAATCATAATTAATTCCTAAACGAGCTAGTTGATGTGTTAATTCAACAGCTCTATTAATTACATAGTAAAACAAGCATATCCGACCGCCGGCAATGTATGATACGCCATTCTCCACAAACAAGTCGAGGAATTCTTCTGATTCGTCATCCTGTTCCTCACGACACGTGCGACACTCGGCGCCAAGCAAGTTACGCAGGTTCACCGCATGGATTGCAGAACATGCCTTCAATCATACAGACGCACATGGTTTAAAAATTTACACAAAAAAAGATTAAAAACTAATTAAAACAACAAGTTAAATCAGCGAGTCTTCAAATCTGTCAGGTTCAGAGCATGGATTGCAGACATGCCTTCAATCATACAGAGGCATGTGGTTTAAACATTTACACAAAAAGAGATTAAAAACTAATTAAAACACACACACCCGTTTAACGGCTCTTTTTCCGGGAATACCTAGGTGAGCCAGTACCAGAAAGGTAAAACCAATCTAGATTTTACTGAAGCAAGAGACAGTGAGTGGCAGCGTCATCAGCTGGGCCATATGCAAGTCTGTATCTCGCTCCAGACAGATAACCACGCCAGCACCCCACCACTCAAAAACTAATTAAAACAATAGGTTAAATCAATAAATCTGTCAGGTTCAGAGCGTGGACTGCAGAACATGCCTTCAATCATACAGAGGCACACGGTTTAAACATATACATAAAAAGTGATAAGAAACTAAATAAAACAACAGGTTAAATCAACGAGTCTTCAAATTCGTCAGGTTCACCACCTGGATTGCAAAACATGCCTTCAATCATACATAGGTATGACACTGATGACACCAGGTCACTTCTCTGCTGAGTGAGTGCTGCCTGTGTCATCAATGTCATCAAATGACATAGCAATGGAAGACTTTACACATGTCTGTAGACTCTTCAAGTCTCACAGCATTCAAAAGATTTTCTAAAATGTGTGGATTTCTCAGACGATATGACTGGACAGTCATACTACTATGTGTAGCCGAGGTTTTCACTGTTTTAAAGGCCAGCTGTCAGCACTGTTTTAGCCTTGCTGTTCCTGCTTGCCTGGTGTATTGTGATGTTGACTGTTCTCTTATTCTGGGCAAAATAAATAAATAAGTAAATATTTGCCTTCTTGTCGAGCGACGAGCACTTGCCGATCCAGTACCAGATCAGCCAGTTGAGAGAGCCGGTGTCGTCGACGTAAGTCTTGAGCACAATGTAGCAGTCAGCCTCGTAGAACTTGCCAATCAGCGCCTCGTCGATGGGGTTTGGCAGGAAGTTCTCAATCTCCCAGCAGCACAGGCCGGGCACCTGACCAACGTCCTCGTCAAATATCTCACTGTAGTCTAGGTTCGGCCGCTCCAGCGCCTCGTCCCAACGCTTCGCCTGCAATACACAGCACACAAGTATGCGTTCAGCTTCCTACATCAGCTGACAAAGTGGCACTGCCCGCATTTGCTACTGTGTGCTGTGCTACTGCGGACTGCTGGCAGACCAGCTGTGCAGAGATCAATCAATATCTCCTGCTCACCGGGCCCACAGCAGCAAACCTGCCACAGCAGCATGTGGCAGCCAGATGGGACAGACAAATGGACATATGGTCAGACATCAGTTGTATAGATCCAGCTTGGCATACTATCCAGTAGTGCCAAAAATACATTAGCCATGTAGGCATAGCCAATTGCCTCATCTCAAGTAGGCCTATCATTGTTTTGATCCAATAGACATCTTTATAAATAGTTTTAGTATTTTTTAAATACAAACTAATATCTAAGCACACAGTTTAATCATAAAACGAGTGTAAAATAATTGATTACTTCACATCCACAACACTGACTATCACCAGTTGCTCAGTCTTCAACTCTTTCTGTGGAGTGAGTTCCTTGGCTTTGTCTTGCCGCTTGTAATTATAGTTAATTAACATTTTAAATGCCTAATTAATCAATAAGCATTTTAAATGCTAATTCTAATTAACTGATTGGATAACAGAAGTGGCAGGCCTACATTACCACACTGACCTTGACTGGCTCTGTCTTCTCCTCTTTCTGTGGAGTCAGTCCCTTGGCCTTGTCCTTGGCCACCTGCTGCATGCCCTTCAACACCTTGGCACTGTCTCCAGTCTCCTCCGTGTCGCGGATCTTTCTCAGTCGTCTCAACCGCGCGTGCGTGTCTTTCCGTCGCGGTGCTTCCTCGGCCGGGACCGGCGGTGCGGCGCCCGCCAGCTGCAGTTGATGACTCAGTGAGAAGTCAATGTGATAGAACTCTGCGCCGGCGCCGCGCATCAGCTCCGGAGGCTTGGGTGGCATCACAAGCTCCGCATTGTCACGAATGTCAAGCACCTTGAATCAGATCACACGAAATTCACCGTCACACGTTAACTGTTTTCATCTGCATGGAAAAGCAGTAATACAGTGACAATGTCAAATGTGACTAACTTTACAAGGTACTGTGACGACAGAGTGGGCAATGGGTGGGGAATGCTCATATACTTTTATGCACAAATAATTCCTAATAAAACAGCAAGAATGAAAAAGTATGCCTCTATTTCACAGAGTTACAGTGAAAAACATACACTGAAACCGTCAGTAAAAACATACATCAATACAGTCATAGGCATTGCAGAAGCTGACCAGCGTCCAAGGCAAAAATTGTTTACACTCATAGAGGTCCATATACATGAAATAGATATAGAGCGTGCCCACTCAGCAGGCATCAAAAAAAAATTTCCAAAAAAGTGCTAATCCTGGACATAGTGAGAACATAACAATCAATACCTCGAGGTCCGTCAGCGAGTGAATCGCGTCTGGCAGAGTGATGAGTCGATTGCTGTTGAGTATCAGCTTCTTGAGTTTCCCACAGCGGCAAACGCCCTCTGGGATCATCTCCAGGTTGTTAGTTGAAGCACTGAACACCTCGAGGTTCCCCAGTTTGCCAATACTCGCCGGGATGCCAGCAAAGTCGACCTGGTTGCCGTTGAGATAAATCTTCCGCAGGCTCGTCAGCTTGCACAGTGACCCTGGCAGCTCTGTGAGCTTGTTACGTGAAACGTTCAAGTATTCCAGTCGCTCCCACGTGTCCATCAACGTTGACAGTTCCATGATCTCATTGTTGGACAAGTTGAGTCGAACCAGCGACGACAGTTTGTACAGTGCCTCGGGAACCCGCACCAGCTCGTTGTATGAAAGGTCAAGGTCCTTCAGATTAACAAGCGACTCGACGCCGGCGGGAAAGTTAGCAACGGTGCGCGCGGTGCCACGCATGTGCAACGTTTCCAACGAGACGAGCGACGGCAGTTGTCGTATCTGTGCGTGCATCAGCGGGTTATTGTTCAGCAGTAATGTCTGCAGATTGGTGAGGCGACGAATCTGTGGTGGCAAAGTATCCAGCTGGTTGTTGCTCACGTCGACGTACATCAGGTCTGCCAAACCAAATAACACTTTATTAATGACAAAATGCAAAAATTGTTTGCACTTACAGAGATCCATATACACGAAATAGACATAGAGCGTGACCATTCACCAGGCATCAAAAAAAATTTCCAAAAAAGTGCTAATCCTGGACACAGTGAGAACATAACAATCAGCAAAGGCAAAGAAACAAAAGGAATGCGCAAATGACTTAAATGACTCTGAGTGTCAAAA
>Ga0126332_10000655_pt1 | contig 11887 bp, 12 predicted proteins | sample InaspJWI42metaG_FD_94482 | JGI IMG/M metagenome (GOLD analysis project Ga0126332, IMG submission 94482) | Marine gutless worms symbiont microbial communities from Oahu, Hawaii - Inanidrilus sp. 2 OAHU.JWI-42 metaG | ecosystem: Host-associated > Annelida > Digestive system > Unclassified...
ATACGGCTTACCATCCAGCTGAAATCATCGGCTGAGCAGCAGTAAAACCCAATTCAGAATATATGATGCATTCACCGAAGTTTATGATCTCAAAATATCGATTCAGGCAACAACCCGTTAAGAATTGAACCACAGCCTCGATCAAATTTATCTCACCCGAAATATCCGTATACTGCATGATTTTATCCGGCTCTTGCTGCAGTCGGTTTTGCGAAATCTGCTGCAGTTCCTGCTTTAAAAATGTTTCCGGAGACGGCAATCCGCCGGCAAGTGAAATCGTCTCCGGATCGTTTAACATTTTAAATAATTTCCCAATGGAGTATCCCTGATAGTCTTTAATGTTGTCCGAAAACCGAGACATCCAATTTTGTTGCATGAGATCTCCTTTGACATCGAATCTGATGATGCACTGTATCGTATAGTGACTGCGGATGCAACATCGACAGAATTTTGTCCATGTAATCCCTTAGTCAGGTCAAATCATCTAAATGAGCTATACAATAGCGAATCAATGTTAAAGTTTTGCTGATCCGTATTAATGGCAAGCTTATTGGACTCTATATCGGTGAGAATTGATTTATTGAGATTGTAATTGGCAAATCAAATATACATTCCTGAATATATTTTGCTACATGAGGCCGAAGCTCTGTTGGAACGTGCGATGCATGTTTACCTTATGCCTTGCAACTGCCGATCAATGATGAAGAAATGCACCCAGTCGGTTTATACCTGTTTGCGATTTGAAAACGACCGGGGTGTTGGCTGGGAGATTTCAAAATCTCGTGCCAAAGAAATCGTCAGCCTGGCAAATAAGAAAGGCCTAATGCAAAGTGGGGAAGTGGGAATTGCCGAAGATGGAGGTATCAGCGGAGCAATTTGCAATTGCTGTGCAGATTGCTGCTACCCTCATAGACTGGCCGAACACTGCAGCGCCCAAAAGCTATGGCCGTTGTCGCGCTATGTCGCTCGATATTTGAAAGACCGATGCATCGCCTGCGGCCGTTGCGCCAAGCGATGTCCATTTCAGGCATTTACATCCGAAAAGAGCCGCCAGGCTTCAAAGGCGCAGTCAAGAACAATTCATTTCAATGAAGATCTATGCCGCGGCTGTGGAGTCTGTAGCACTGGTTGCCCGGAAGAAGCAATTGAGATGACGGTTATTGAATGCAAACAATCTTCAATGAATGAAATTCTTAAAAGATTATAGGCCCGCATTGTGACAGGTTGAAATTTGGGTAGTCCTTTGAGAAATCTTTTCTTGGAGTTACCAATATTTCGAGACCCATAGAAAAAAACGCGTCACATTTTAAAACAGTTTCATACCTGTTTTTGTGAAAAGAGTAGGCTTGACCCACTTTTCACTGTGTCTCCCATCGGGCGCATTCTCGAATCATAGGATAATCAGGGTTATTCCGCCACTCCACACATCTCGAACGTGGCGATGTGCTATCATTATTGGTAAAAGGCTTTGGAACGATTCCAAAGTGCTGACCATCCTGTAAGCGGGCCATCCGATCGATGGCAACGATGTTTCCCCTTGGATATTCATACGTGAGTCCAGGGACGGTTGGATCGAAATGGATCTTGAAGTTTACCGTACCGCCATTAACCACATTGATAGGAAAACGAACGACATCACGAATTTGGTAAACGTGATAAACGCCCTGTCGGTTTCGGTTAGAACCGAGATGTGTAAAACGTCTATAGTAGGCCTGTCGCATGTTAACTTCCTGCTGGTATGCCATGACATCTGCAGTGATTATCGCCCGGAACAACTTTTCTCCAGGTCCGATTTCAATCTTTACACCTGAAGCATTACCCCTGTAGACGGCTCCCGACTCTTCGATGTCCACTTTCCTGAGCTTTACGCCGGGGCCCGATTGTAAATCAAATGTGACCGTTGCAGCCAACACGATCCCGGGTATAAGTAATAATACAAAGATAAGCAACAATATACGAAAAATTTTCATTGATAACTCCTTATTAAGTCGGATATTTCTCCGCAACCTGCAACCTTCGAATAATAGGCCGCTGAGCGGTGGTTACCGTCTCTTAAATATGGATTTGCGCCTGCATCGAGCAATGCCTTAACGATGGTGGCATTGCACCGCTGAGCTGCCATTATCAGGGGAGTGGATCCCTGCAAACCATAACTGGCATTAGAACCGGCGCTGAATCTGAGTGCAGCAAGCGCCATGGGAACATTGTTCGATTCGACTGCACGCAGCAAACCGCGGGTGGCAGCCTGCTGGTTGGGTGTCGCAGTACCGAACCAAGCCCTGATGTGAGCGTCGTCAGATGCAAATGGTCCGGCAGCAAGGACGTATCTTACCATTGACGTCGTCAAGCGCATTTCACTGTAACCATTTTCAGAGAAGAAATCGGTTCGGGTTTGACCAAAACCCTGAAATCTACTGGAACTTGTCGTCGAGCCTTCGGAAAATTGGATACCATTTGCCAGGAACGCGCCGATGGCAGGTTCCGAACTACCTAAAGCTGCGAACGCCTTTTCTAAAAGCTCAGTTTGAACCTTCGGTGTTGGATCATCCGCTTTCAGGGCATATTCGCGATGCAGAGCCGCCAGTTCATAATTGCCGGCAGCTTCTGCTTGATCAGCTGCTTTAAGATGATTTGTTACAAATTTTTCTCGGCTCAGCGGTGCCAAGCCAAGCATCTGTTCAATACGGCTGATCATCTGATTATCAGGGTCAATGGTCAGAACGCTGGTCCGTCGTGAGGCTCTCACCGACCGTTGCTCATTGATCGATTGTCTAATGATAGTTTGAGCTGTTTTTCGCCGCCAGTCGAAAAAAAGAAACTTGCCACCGCTGGTCCGAGACCTTTTTACCACCGATTTCAATGCTTGGATCTTGTAACGGGCAACCAGACTTTCCTTGACGTTGATCGATACACTGGAAAAGATTGCCGTAGGTAATTCGAATGACGCTTCGACCTGGAATTCGCCACGTAATATTGCGGCTTTTGAGGCACCATTTGCCGGCACGTGGATCTGGACGACATGTTCACTCGGAATCCGCCCCTGGATCGTCCGGGTAGCTACCAAGGAACCATCCTGAAGGATGTTTATCCGAACACCCCTCGGCCGAGGAATGTTAAGCTGATACTGCGGACTAACATTACTGGGTTGCGAAACAACTTTTGCTAATACGTCATAGACAAAGCTCTGAGTGTCCCCGGGGGGTGTCGAGTCGATGAGGACTGTCACAACGGCCCCGTTATTCCTCGCGGAGACAATCGGCGCCCCGTCAGGATCTTCTGGCCCTCCAATGCGGGGGAAAACATGAATCCTGTTTTGGAAATCAATGGGTTCCGCATTGAATTCGATCCATCCTTCACGCCCTCTAACATCGGCAAACCATGTGAATTCAGCTGAGTAGGTGATCCCCGGCAGCAGACACATCGCAGCCATTACTATATAAAAATATTTTGAAGATTTCATAGCAAACCTCATGGCAATCTGAATATTAACGAAATAATTATGGAATCGGATCCACAGTGTTATTGTCGTTCTTAAGGAGATAAGCGGATATGAATCTATTCAAGTAGTACTTTCTTACCATAAGCGTGTAATTGAGGGTGTCAAGAGAAAAGCCTGGTCAGGCCTACACATTTGACAAAATGGTGGTCCTTTGGTAGCTACAAACTGTTAAAAAGAAAAGAGAGTAAATTTGTGAAATGTGCAGGCCTGACCCATTTATCATTTCCACACAGCTGGTACCGTTTGCTGATTTTAATAAAATACGATGCGTAGAGGGATTTGATCGTATCGGCGCGGAATATCCCACCTATCTGACAGACGAATCAAAATTATCTCCGCAACCCTTTGATTTTCTGTTTTTTCCCATGGACGAAGCCGAGCTTGCGGCTATCCTGAAGCAGATGTCTGCACAAAAAGTTAAAGTAACCATCGCAGGATCGCGCACAGGACTGGTTGGTGGGTGTGTTCCCCGAGAAGGAGCGCTGGTATCCCTTGAAAATTTTGATCGGGTAAAATCTATCTTCTGGGACCCCAAATCCGAAGAGTGGCAGATACAATGTCAGTGCGCGCTGGATTTACGCAGCCTTAATGATCAGATTGTTTCCAAAAACCTACCGGATATCGCAAATTGCGGTGATCGGCGAGCATTGGACGCATTGAAACAGTTCAAAGAAGACCCGACCGCTTACTTCTATCCACCGGATCCAACCGAGATGAGTGCTTCTATCGGTGGTACCGTGGCCACCAATGCCTCAGGCGCGCGTACTTATCGCTATGGACCAACGCGCGACTGGGTAAGGGCAATCCTGGTCATGCTTTCCAATGGTGAAATACTGAGCATTCCGCGAGGTAAATATTTAGCGTCACCCGGCGGTGAGTTTATCGTTTTTGATTCCAAAGGCAACGAACTTAGCGTAAAACTACCGACCTATCGTATGCCGCATACGAAAAATACGGCCGGCTTTTTTGCAGCACCCCGAATGGATCTCATAGATCTTTTTATCGGTTCGGAAGGCTGCTTTGGGGTAATTATCGAGGTGACTGTTGCTTTATTGAAGCGTGACGAAAAAATTTCACTGGTCCAATTTCTTCGTTCTGACGAACAGGCGATTGAGCTTGTGGATACTTTAAGAAATGATGAACGTGTTCAGCTGGATTTCCTCGAGTTTTACTCCGGCAATGCGCTGGATTTGTTGCAGCAAAGGCAGTTAAAGGATCCCAAGTCCGTGGACATGCCGCCAATTCCCGAAAAAACAGGCGCTGCTCTTTTCTTTGAATTTAGTTTCGACGCCATGGCGGACAACCTTGATTATGGTCCACTTGAAGATGCGATAAACAGCTGTGGTGCGTCTATTTCGGATTCCTGGGCCGCTTATGAAAATCGCGAACTTCAGCGCCTGAAAGATTTCCGCCATATCCTTCCGGAAACGATTAATTCCATCATCGCTGAACGTAAAAAACAGTATCCGAAACTGCACAAGCTCGGAACCGACCTTGCGGTGCCAGATGAGCGTCTGCGCGATATGTGGCAAATTTATCATGATGCGCTTGAAACGGCCGATTTGGAGTGGGTGGCATTCGGTCACATCGGCAACAACCATATCCACATTAATATCATGCCGCGGAATGAGAGTGAGCTCCAAAGGGGACTGGAGCTTTACGCGCATTTTGCTGCCAAAGCAGTGGAGTTCGGGGGCACGGTTTCGGCTGAACACGGAATCGGAAAATTGAAAATAAAATTTCTGGAGCTGATGTACAGCCCGGCCCATCTGAAGGAAATGCAGGCGGTTAAGCTTTCCCTGGATCCAAATAGCCTGTTGAATCCCGGCAATGTATTTTAAGATTGAGGCACAAAATGAAAATTGTTGTATGTGTTAAACAGGTCCCTGAAATCACTGACGTGAAGGTAAATCCTGAAACCGGAACACTGATCCGCGAAGGCGTAACCTCAATCCTCAATCCATTTTGCGAATATGCGCTGGATCATGCCGCCCGGCTCAATTGCGCTAATAACGAGACAGAGGTCATTGCCATTAGCATGGGGCCTCCTCAGGCTAAGTCTGCGCTTTATCGTTGCCTGGAGCTGGGTGCCGACCGGGCCGTGCTGGTCAGTGACCGCAAATTCGCCGGTGCCGATACCTGGGCCACTGCGCTGACTCTTTCCGTTGTCATCCGACAGACAGTGCCTGATTTTAACCTGATCCTATTAGGCAAACAGGCAATTGATGGTGACACCGCCCAGGTGGGACCTGAGCTGGCTGAGATATTAAATCTGCCGCAGATCATGTATGGTGCAGAAATGCACTTGACACCCAACAAGAGACGAATTCGCGTAAAACAGGAAACGGAAAACGGTTATAAAATACTTGAAGCCCGTTTGCCGGCAGTCGTTTCTGCCAGCAAAGGCGAACTCATTCGCAGGGTTCCTTCTTTTAAGGATGTTCTGACGGCACGTACAAAAGATTTGCGAGTGATTACCGCCGACGAGCTGGACCTTGACGAGACGGAACTGGGTTTGCAAGGTTCGTACACCCAGGTGGTAAATGTCTTTCCGCCAGCCCAGAAACATGGCGGTACCAAACTGGAAGGCCTTGAACCCGAAGTGGCTGCCAGAAAAATTGCAGCGTATTTAAGGGAAGAGAAATTCATTTAGGCCCTATTAATTGAAATCACATCATGTTTGCATATGATTTATGCCTTAGCCAGATTGAAAATTTTAGGAATTCTATCGATTTAGAAAAAAAAGACAGAGCGAAGCGATACCATAAATCTTCAATCTTCACTCTTCACTCTTCAATTCTCCGCCTACGGCGGATCCAGGTCGGGTCTTAAAAAAACCTTAATTTCACACCATGCTAAAAATCGACAAAAGCAAATGCAACGCCTGCGGACTCTGTGAAACATCGTGTGCGTTCGATGCCATCGCCATTGAAGATGATGTCGCCCGGATCAACGATCTGTGCACGCTATGCGGTGCTTGCGTCAATGTTTGTCCTCAAAACGCTTTAGGTATCAAGCGCCGAAAGGTTTCAGTCGAAGAGCTTTCTGATTACAAGGGAGTGTTCATCTGGGCCGAGTGCGAATCCAGAGGCGAAACCCACGCACCCAAGAAGGTGGCCTATGAGATCCTGGCACAGGGGCGCAAGCTGGCCGATCACTTGGGAGAGCAACTCAGTGCAGTCGTTCTCGGCGATGAGCGCCTGGCAGATATTGACAGCCTCTGTCATCACGGTGCAGATCGGGTGCTCTGCTGCCGGCAAGATCTTCTGAGACATTATACAAGCGATGGCTTCACCAATGTGATTGCAGCCGTTATCGCCAAAGAGAAACCTTCTATCGTTCTCTATGGCGCCACACCCAATGGACGAGATCTGGCCCCACGGGTGGCTGCCCGTATGCGTCTGGGACTGACAGCCGACTGCACCGAACTGGGAATTGATGAAGACAGGCAACTCGTGCAGACCCGGCCGGCATTTGGCGGCAATATAATGGCCACCATTATCTCTCCTTATAGTCGGCCTCAGACCGCCACCGTACGGCCCAACGTTTTTACTGCTGCCGAAGCGGACCTTACCCGTCCGGTGAATATCGAAGAGGTACCGGTGTCACTTACTAAAGCCAACATTCGCACCCGTCTGATAGAAGAAATCCTGTTGGATAGCGATGAAGAGAGAATCGAAGAAGCAAATGTCATTGTCTCTGCCGGCCGCGGTTGTCAGGATCCCGTGAACCTGGATACGGTCCGTGAGCTGGCCCGAAAATTGGGTGGTGTTCTGGCCGGATCACGTGCCATTGTGGAGTTGGGGTGGATTCCCCACAGCTTGCAAGTCGGCCAATCCGGTACGACTGTTGGGCCGGAACTTTATTTGGCCATCGGCATCAGCGGAGCCGTTCAACATGTGGTTGGCATGAGTTCGTCAAAAAAAATCATCGCCATAAACAAAGATCCCAATGCACCCATATTTAAAATTGCCGATCTGGGTATCGTCGGCGACGCACTGGTTATTCTTCCAAAGTTAATTGACGAAATTGAACGTATAAAAGTAAGGGCCTAATTTCGTTGACACTAATTCGGAGTAAAAATCGCGGGGCAGGCCTACACATTTTACAAAATGGTGTTCCTTTTGTGTTTTTGCCACCGATACAGCGGACGGAAATTAAGCGAGATTGTAAAACGGTTTGGCATTGGCCTGTCGGGTGTCACCCAGGCCGGTCGCCGGATAGGCCTGAAGGCAAAAAAGGAGAAAAAGCTCGGCAAACTGCTAAAAAGAATAGAGAATAACTTAATTTTGTGAAATGTGTAGGCCTGACCCGCTTTGCACGGAGGCACCTATGGGGTGATTATGATTTTCCCCCGAGCGTGTCCTGCTTGCAGATAGCGCATGGCTTCACGAACCTCGCTCAGCGGATATGTCCGGTCGATGACCGGTGTGAGCTTCCCTGCTTCGAGGAACTCCTTCAAGACGGCCATGATGTTTTTCTTTCTCGGAGCTGAAGAACGTCGTCGAGTGAGCCGTACTTGTCTTGGACGATTGCCTTCATCATGCTCACATTCTCAGAGTTCGAAGTTAAAGCTTGGCACTTTGTCTGCAACTAACGACATGATTCACTCGTTCTGAAAGCTCGGCTTTTCTTAATCGAGTGGATTTAATGTTTCTGTTTTCGTTTATCTTTGCATGTTCTCTGCTCGGCCTTGCTTTTCGTGCTGCAAGTTCTTTTTTGTAGCCACGGCATAGAATTCCACACCATGCTTGCCGGTCGTCCCCGCCAGCGCCAGAGCATTTGCCCAACCTGTTTCTGCCAGAAACGGGCTGAGTTCTTCAGGGCGTATGCTCCAGATCCATGGCTCTCCAATGACCTTCTGAAGGCACAGCATCAAACCAGTCCATCGACCGGCATCAGGCCGACCATCCGCACCGGTAGGGATATAGGTAAAGGCGATCCGGCTGCCGACACCAGCGATTACAGCACATTGACAAAATAAATCCCTGACAGCTTCGGGAGGCAGGTACATCACAAGGCCCTCGGCTATGATGACGGTTCGTGCACTCTTATCCCACGACTCGTTGGAATTTAGAACATCCACTAATTTCCGTTTGCCAAGATCTTCCGCGATCAGGAATAGATTGTCTCGCAGTCCCATCGCATCTATTCCTTTAGCCTTGAGACGGGCTGTCGCCGGATGGTCAATTTCAAAAAAGTTCACGCAAGAAAACTCCGGCGCCAGGCGCCATCCCATCGTGTCGTAACCGGCCCCCAGAACAAGGATCTGGGTAGCGCCTTCGCCAATACCTTCTCTTACCTGGCGCTCACAGAACGCCTTTCTGTGGGCAAAGGCCTCAAACTGACCCGGCAGCATCCAGTCAAACGCTTCGTAGACAGAGACCATTCGTTGGGAACGGGACCATCGTATAGTTCTTGCTCCAACCGCACCGGAAGCAACGAGCAATTTCTCTGTAGCTTGCACAATGCCGGGAGGAAGAAATCTGTCCATCCCAGATTTCGCCCCCAAGGTAACAACGTTCAGGGCAACCTTGTACGCCGTCCTACTCGGTTTGTCTTTGCGCATGGCAATCTCTGGCATATATCCGATCTTAGAATATTGTATAAAATTACTAATCAGCCGCACGGCTTTTTTCGTCGACTGGAATTGCCTTGTCAGCTGACCTCAACGTTCCTGTACATACCATAATTGATTCTATTGTACGGCTATAACTCGCTGTTTTGTCATATATTCCTATCATCCAGCGATACATTCCAGCAATGCAATACCACCGTTAGTAGGAATAGTGTTGGTTAATGTTATACCCGCTGAAGACAATAAGGCCTTGTATTCCTCAACTGTCCTTTCGCGGCCGCCGCCCATTACCAATACCTCTATATCGAGCAGTTTTGCCACGGAGAAATTCGGTCCTGGCTCTATCAGATACTCTACGATAAGCAGCTTTGAACCGGTGTTCATCACCTTTGCGAGGTTCTCAAGGATAAGGTGGCAAGTTTTGTCGTCCCAATCATGCAGTACATTAACTAAAAAGTAGGCGTCGCAGGAAGGCGGTGCTTCCTTGAAGAAGTCGCAAGGGATTGCTGTACAGCGGTCTTGGAGGCCTGCTTCTGCAATCACCTGTTGCGCGGCCGGCACCGCCTCTGGTAAATCGGAAACAATACCCTTGAGATGAGGATAAGTAGCGAGTATTTCCTTCAAAAAGGTACCCCGTCCACCCCCAATATCGCAGATGGTTTTTAAATCTGAGAAATCGTAGGCTTTCATAACCGCTTTAGCGAATCCCAATGCCTTTATGCCTTGTCCTTGATCATAAATGGTGCGTGCTTCAGGGTTCTCCGCCAGCCAGTCAAAGGCATTTTTACCAAAAACATGATCAAATCCCGGGTTACCGCTTCGCACACTGTAGGCCAGGCCTTCCCAGGCCTTGTTATGCCAGTCGGAAAGAAACATCAGTGCCAGGGGACGCATTGCTTCTGAACAAAGGCAACATGCCAGGGGAGTTAAATCAAAAACCTGATCGTCAATCTCGACAAAAATGCCGACTGCTGAAAGGGCTCTCAACAGCCGATATAGCGTTGGCGCATGCGTTTCTGTTCTCTGCGCCAGCTCCTCAACACTCATTGGCTTATCCCGCAAAAGGTCAGCGATGCCAAGTTCGGCCGCTACGTGAATCGGTTTGGTTATCCATTTGGAAGTAATCCATTGCATCATCTGATCTTCAGGTTTTAGAATTTTTTCAGACATTTTTTCCTCTTTATCTTTCATATTCTTACCATTTGTTTCTTTCTGGGTATAACGTCGCGCATATATGGTCGCGATAGCAGTCCGTATTTATGCCTTTAGCCTGATGGATTAGAGAAGTTGATATGGTAATGTTCATCATGTCGGACTTTCGCAGGCTTTCTCCAAAAGGGAAATTTGCCTTGAAGCGAGCGCCCTGTGGCAGTATTCCAAAGTAACGGTAATAACTCTGGAGTTGGGATTACAATGTCGATCCATAACCCGTGGGTACGAGCTGCCTGGTGGAGCGCATCCAGGTGCTTGGTTATTGCTTCGTAATCAATTTGAAGGTCCCCCAGTCTACCATTGGCGTCGAATTCAAGGTCGTACCCAAATTGTGTCCAAATTGAGGTGGGTAGGAAAACCGAATTTCCTTGACCATCACGCACGGGTGTCAGACTTGTTCTTTGACAATTTGTGGATTTATTGAGGAACTTTTATCATCGGAGTCGCGTAATTGCAAACGCCTTAGGTTAAAGGATGTCATCCTTCGCTATCTTGACTGCGGTGATTTGCATTGCGGTTTTGCAAGTGTCAAATGCCTTGATTGTAATCACGAATATTTGTTGCCATTCTCATTAAAGCGCAGGCATTTTTGTCCATCCCTGGCCCAGACCTGGCCAACCGATCAACTTCAATGGATCGCTTCCTGAGCAATAAACTTAAATCTTGACCTTGGAATGGAGTTAGCCGCGCCAGGGCAGGCATGCCACCCGCCTGCCTCGCCTGATATTGAACTGAATTGGATCTGACCGGCCGGCACGAGCACAGAGAGAAAAGTTACAACAGATTGGGAACGGCATTGGCGGGCAGGTCAGAAAAGGGTTGTGGTTTTTGGGGAGCAATTATGCGAAAAAGTATTGAAACATGTGCCTCACCGACAGTGGGTATTCAGTATCCCCAAAAGGCTGAGGATTTATTTCATGTATGATCGGAGTCTGCTTTTAAAATTGAGCCTGTATGCCTGGAAAGTTTTGAAGCTGTATTTGCAGCAGGCTGTGCCTTATGATGATGCTGTCTCCGGGGCTGTGATTGCTTTGCAGTCGTTTGGTGATTTTCAAAATTTTAATCCCCACCTGCACGTACTCGCCACCGACGGATGTTTTTATGGTCCCGCCAAGGCGAGATTTAAGGTCTGCCCCAAACCAAAAGCCAAAGATCTTGAAGATTTATTTCGGCATGAAGTGTTCAAGCTATTGAGAGCCGGGGGGAAAATCAATGATGCCATCATCGAGAACATGTTAAATTGGCGTCACAGTGGGTTCAATTTTTATTGCGGCAATGCCTTTTGGCCCCATAATGAAGAGGGGTTGGAGAATTTAGCAAGGTACATCATTCGGGCGTCTATTTCACAGGAACGGATGGCGACGTGCCGTCCCTGATTGAATCCGATGCATCATCCGGTACTTTCCGGAAAAACTGGGCGCGACTTATTAAGAAGATATACAACGTTGATCCGCTGATATGCTCAAAATGCCATGGAAGAATGCGTATCATAAGTGCCATTGAACAGGCGGATGTAATTGAAAAGATATTGAAGCATTTAGGGTTATGGTTGCCGGAAAGACCACCCTCACCCAAGGCCAATGGCCCGCCAATAATAC
>Ga0126332_10000656_pt1 | contig 11879 bp, 9 predicted proteins | sample InaspJWI42metaG_FD_94482 | JGI IMG/M metagenome (GOLD analysis project Ga0126332, IMG submission 94482) | Marine gutless worms symbiont microbial communities from Oahu, Hawaii - Inanidrilus sp. 2 OAHU.JWI-42 metaG | ecosystem: Host-associated > Annelida > Digestive system > Unclassified | place...
ACTTTTAGTTTTTTTCTGTTTTTACACTTTTTAGTTGTCGGTTCCGTGCGGTAGATTAAGCTGACTCATGTTGGCTTTCGAGCGCACGTTAAAATAGCATCTCGTATCGTATCGTATCGTACCGTATGCGGTCTGACACTGCACTTGGCAGTGTAATGATCTAACTAGTGCAGTGGTAGGTTATAAAAGCAGGTACATGTCTCCTAAAATGCTCCTTTCCGTTGGAGGGATCCGGACCCACGCTAGTCTACTCCCAAACGGCATCTCGGTCGACTCATTCATTTCTGCATGGCTCATGGTCATGACCAACACGTAGACAGACCTGGCGTCATCGTTGTTCATCCGCCGTCGAACTCCTCGGAAGAGGCTTTGCGCCCATTATTGACACTGCTGAATGAAACTGTCAAGCTGTATGTCCGTCTTTCTGTCTGTCTGTCTGTCTGTCCCATCATTCGTCCACCACACGCCGCTGCGGCGGGTTTGCTGCTGTGGGCCCGACGGCCACGAGATGTCGATCGATAAGATCGGCGGTCCAGGCCGGCGCCCCAGCAGCAAATGCGAGCAGTGGCACGCTGTCAGCTGATGTAGGAAGCTGAACACAGACTTGTTGGTGTTGTAAATATTTAGTAGTGTCGTATTTATAACAGTTTTGTGTGTTAGGATTTACTTGTAGTGGTCTAATGATAATAATGACAAAACAAATGGCATGGTGTAAGTTATACACCGCCTTTACCGCCTTTGCGCATCGTGCACACAATCAGAACTGTGTGGTTTATAGCGTCACTGCTCGGCATCTATGAGAAAGTGCCGGATAAGTTCACAGCATTTCTGCCGAAATTCGTGGAGATCGTGAAACGCGGTGGTGTTGAAGCTATAACTGTCGTTCAGCTGTTCGGAGAAGTGGCCAAGCGAAGTCCTGAGGTATTGCTAGGCCGCATTGCATGCATAGCATAGCACATAGGGGCCTATGCGGCTTATTTCTATGCACGTTTTTACGTTTCGTGTTCTGTCCGTCCGTATATTGGTCACAACTGCAGCGAACCATGCAAACACGGCTGAACTGATCGAGATGCCGTTTGGGGTGTAGACTCGCGTGGGAACCATGCGTTAGATGGGGACACCCGCTATGTGGCGAATGCGATGGATCACTCTGAGTGGGGGCTGCGTTGGAGCCTCTCGATACCATTACTGTAGCAGTTTGTTTACGTCTAGCTGTTCTTATAGCAAAGCAAACTTTTGGCTATTTTTATAGAAATTTCATACACAAATTTCGTTAAATAACAACCGTTAACTGCTGTGAGGTTACAGTTTTTTCTTAAAGTTTTTTTGAACGTAAAAATTAGGTTTAAATTTAGCTTGCAGTGCTGAATTTTTTTCTGCGTTGTGGCTGTGAACGTGTGTAGCTGATAACGAGAGAAATGACGGATGTGATGTCGGCGAGCTTGTCCGACCCAATGATGTCGTGTATGGCGTTCACTTTCTTCGAGAATCTGGCTCAGAAGCGTGTCGCTAACGTACAGCAGTACGACGACAAGATCGTCGACGCCATGAAAGCTGACTCGAACTTCAGCTGCATGGCTTGCAGTCTGCTCGCCAAGCTTGCCACCGACGAGGTATCAATACAATACACTGTCAGTGCCTAGGTCAACTCAGCCTTGCATCCCGCCGGGGTCGCCAAACCGAGTACCTGCTTCGGTTGGGGTAAAGGCGGGAACGCCACCTCTGCCGGGTGGCAGGTAACAATGTATGATCCCATATGGCATGTGAGTTCCCGTAGCGGCTGGTTGCAATGCTTTGCGAACTGCTATAGGCCTACTCCGTTTACTTACTGTACAATACAATATAATAGGCTACACTGCACAAATTTGCAGAGCGCCTCTGTATGGAATCGGCCAGGAGCGTTGGCTCAATGTTAAACGTCAGTGTTCATATGGACGCTAGTCTGAAAAGTTCGGTTATGAAGATGAGATTATCAGCTTCGCGTTTTTGGCTCGCATCGCACGCGTAGCATATATGCGGGCTATTGCTACAGACGGTGTGGCACTGGTGTGGTCTGTCGGCATGTGTCTGTCTGACTGCTGAGAGAACTAGCTGTTGGTAAACGGTGCTGACGAGATATTTTTAAATATTGACCCTGAATCACTGATTCAATCAGACTACTCAGCAACGAACTTTAAGATAGAAATAGAAATTGAACGTTCTGTGCATATAAACTAATAACTTACGTAACATATCCGTTTATTCATCAACTGTCAGAACGCAGTGGGAACAATAAAATGCGTATAAAACATATTTGAAACGAACAGAGTGTGGACAATAAACTTGATAAAATAACATAAGAAACGATAAAATTGCAATCGAATAAACGTGACAAATGATTAGGTAGTGCTCTGAAATACATTTCTTGTAATTGCGCCCCGGCAGGGAAGAAGTGTTTTGCGACGAGCGTGTCTGGCTGTATGTCTGTCCGTTTGACTGTCTGTACGCTCGCATATCTCAGAAACCAGAATGTCCAAACTTCGCCGAATTGTTATGTGTTACTCGTAGCCGTGGCTCAGTTCTCCTATGGCGATATTGGGGTAGTTTTGAGGAATAGTCGCCCAATGACCAGCCAAACCATAGCAACGCAATCATGGTGTCTGTACTCAACGTGACTCACCAGGGGGCATCACCAGATCTGGGACGGAGTCTGATGTCTACGATTGCCTCATGAGTTACTGTGTGTACAGGCTCATCAGCGGAAGTACATCAAGGCGTGTGCTGAAACGCTGAGGCGAGCGAGTCCCGCGCTACAGACGCACCTGCTGATACAGATGCGCACCATGGGCGTCAACTGTCCGCAGATTCTCGCTGAACATCGCACGTTGTTGGAGGAACTGCGAGATCAGGCGGCTCTCAACGACTACTGCCAGGCTGCGCTGGACGTCATCGAAGGACGCAGGTGAGTTCTCAGAGATTTTTACCCTCGCGACGCTATGCTAGCGCGGGTCTAGCTGTGGTCCCGTGTTTGTCCGTCTGTCTGTCTGTGTCTGTCACAAGTCGATGAGACGAAAGGTATGGACGGATTAATCTGGTTATTTGGCACGGAAGCTTATTTCGACCAGTTCTACACTGTTGTTAGGAAATTCTGGTATCTACAAAAATAAGGGTACTTCCCTTCTGTGATTTATTCAACATCACAATCTCGCTGTTTTTTTGTTACACTGACCGATTAGTTTGTGGCCGTGTTGAGCAGTCGGTATGTTGTGTGTCTGTGTGTTCAAATGAAATAATTTTTGACCTAGACATTTGGCATAGTGGTTTATCTTGACTCTCTGTATTAGTAGATGGAGGTCGTAAGTCAAAATCGAATTTTTCCGGAAAATGATACTTTTTGGCTAAATGTGAAAGAAAATTTGAAAAAAAAACAGCTATGATAAATTGGCTGAAAAAAAAGTCTGAACTAGACACCGTAAATTGGTTACACCAGCAACAAAGCGGTCTGTGCGACCTTGACTGAGGGACATTTCTAGATATTAAACAAATTATTGATCTTTTTCGCCTACTTAGAGGCTTGCAACAAATTTGTGCAATATTCATGGCTGTGCAAATTAACGATTAATTACGTGATTAATCTAAAAAAATTCAGGATTAAAAAATTTTAATCGTTAAAATTTCGACAAAATTAAGGATTAAAAAAGTTTAATCGTTAAAATTTCGACTAATGTTATGTCACTACAAACGGACTAATAACTGGGTTATCCCTGTCGCCAGAGAACGTGAATACCTTAGTTTGTCTTTGACACTGGATGAAGAAGAACTGAACAGTTGCTTTGTTGCATAAAATGACGGCTGCTAACTGTTTTATGCACTCGTAAAAGACTGAAAAAATTAACCCGCTGGTGGTCGATTTGTTTCGATTTGTATAATTTTTAAAAATCGAAATTAACTATTAATTAATCGTTAATTTTTGAAAAGGTAACTATTAAAAATTTTAATCGATACCAGCCCTAATTATATTTTCTGCTTATTCGTAGCCTGGAAGGCGTGAGTCAAAGCATCCAAGAGCAGCAGAAAGATATTGAACAGCTGCCGCAGTGGCAAAAAGCATGCACGACACGATAGAAAATGCAGCTTTCTTTTTGTGGATGAAGTACTGGCAGTAAAATTGTGAAACGTAAATTGGAAACTGTAAACAAGTAACACAAGCTACAAAGTGGTCGGCGCAACCTGAAATGAAGACTTTTACAGATATTTTAAAAATTATTTATATATCTATCTGCTCTCTATTTATTTATCAGTGAATCTACTGACTACTTCGCCTATTTAGAGGCTTTATGTCGCAACGAACTGTATAGTATTTTCTTCGTATTCGTAGCCTGGAAGGCGTGAGTCAGAGCATCCAGGAGCAGCAGAAAGATATTGACCAGCTGGACACTAGAGTGAGCAAGACTGAGGGCGACGTGAGGCAGCTGACGAGCGACGTCGACGACACGAAGAAGGACGTGGGCAGGGTCGCGGAGGACGTCAAGAGACAGGAACAACAGCTGCAAGAACTCGGCGACGTTGTCGAAGAGACCGTCGAGAAAGTCGAAGAGCTTGACCACAAGGTCACAGTGAAACTGCGTGCATCGCGCGACGAAGTGTCGTCGTTTGATTTCACTTGCTAGTTACACGCCTGAGTTGACTCGCATCGGCGGTCATTACACGCATCGCAGCACTAACTAGATGCGGCCTTTTGTTGCAGAGGTAGTGTGGTCAGTCTGCATGCGTATGTTGGTCACACAAGGTGAGTCCTGCAAAAACGGATGAACCGATTGAGATGCCGTACGGAACGTAAATTCAGGTCGGCCGATGAACCACCAGTCAGTTGGTAGTCCAGATGCCCCGGCGGGAAGATACTTTTGAGGGGAATAATGTCGGATTTTCCAGTACACTCTCTACCAGAGTTGCAATTGGCCGGCCGCTGATGCAGTCGGGTAATGGTAAAGTTAGCCCATACTCAGTTGCCGAGCGTAGGGTTCCGGAGCTGATCCCGGTTCTTGGCAGTCAGCCGGCAGGTAGCGTGAGTCATAAACCCAGCGGTAGGCTGCCATTACTTTCCACCAGGCCTGCAGCTACCCTTGCAACCATTAAGAGGGCTGCTACCAGTTTCGCTGCTTGGTGAACAGAGGCACGATGGGTGTGAACAGTTTGCCTAAGATGTTACCCGACAGCGTCTCGGTTGCGATTTGAACCCAGACCCTTCTGCGCCTGAGTCCAGCACGCTAACCGCTCGGCTACCGAGCCACCCGCAGTCGGGTATCAAATTAAATTTTCCCAACGAAAAATCCGCCCCCTACGATGCGGCCTCTCGTCAGAATTCCTACAGCCCTTGTTTTCACGTTTATATACCGCCGCTGATTTATCAACAAACGAAAGCTACATCGTATCTTCCCGTATAAGATGTGAGTTCCCGCAGCGGTGAGGCTAGTTGCAATTTGCTAATTGCTATACTTTTAGGCCGCATCGCATACACGGAGTGCAAATGTGCAGCCTGTTGCTACAGTAGCAGCGTGGTCTGTCTGTCTGTGTGTCTGTCTGTCTGTTAGTCATGACCGTGAGTCCTACAAAAACGGATGAACCGATCGAGATGCCGTGTGGGCTGTGGACTCGGGTGGGACCAAGGAACCATGTATTACGTGGGGGGGGGGCAGATCCTCCAAGGGAAAGGGTAATCTTGAGGGTTGTGTTGTTCCCCCATTACATATATATTATAATGTGTAAGCAGCAAATGCCGCAGCAGCACAGGGCTGCAGACTTGTGCGCATGGGACAGCGCATCACGGCGAAAGCGCGGCTTCAGAATGAACTCATCCGCTGTGGGGCTGGGGCGATGCGGCCTTTCGTCAGAATTCCTTGACCACTTGTTTACTTTACTCTATCGTGCTCTAAGATCGTGCCGTGTCGTCTGCTGCGCAGACGCTGAGCCACGCCCCCGGCTGGTCACGTGACGTGTCTCGACTAATGAACGTGGAGTCGGAGCGCGACTGGCGCCTGCTGGCCGGCCGGCTGGGCTACAGCGCCGACGACGTGCGCCACTGGGCCACGCAGCCCGACCCGTGCCTCAGCCTGCTCGACGAATGGTTCGCCACGCACCGGACGCGCGAGGCCACCTACGGCCTGCTCAAACTGCTCGTCGAGATGGACCGCACCGACGCCGCGGCCATCGTCGACAAGGCCCTCGACGCCGTCGGTCAGTCGCTGCTCGTTGTTAGACCGCGTCGGCAGTGCGTAGCATAGGATGCGGCTTCTTGGTACACATGCAGCGTGGTCAGAAAAAAACACACCTTTCGCAGCCTTTTCGCGTGACGCATCTCCAGTTGCTCTGCCTCCTGTAAAGGAGCGAGGTATTGTGATGAGCGTGTCTCTGTGTGGGCCTGTGGATATACGAGCGTATCTGCCTGTCTGCGAGCTTGTCTCTGAATCACATGTCCAGACGTTACCAAAGTATGCGTCTGTTGGTCACGAGCGTGGCCTGCGTGGGCCCTTGAGCCCTGCAGGCGGCTGAACCGATCGGCCTTTCTAGGAGTGCCTTCACGAACAATGAGTCCGACGGATATTCTGTGCTCAGCGGTTGTTACTTTAGGGTTTTCGTTGTTTGGTTCTCTTGTGTTTCTCTGCAAAGCTGCTAATTTAGCTATCATGTCAGCTTTCTGAGTAGAAAAATCTTTCTTATACTATCCCATGTGTAGAAGAACTGAAAAAGAACCTCTGATAGATACCGCAGACGGACCGCACAACAAATCCACAATAAGTCTTAGCAAGGAGTTAGAGGGTTACAGTTGACCGACTAGCATACAGCCGCGAGTTTTGTTGGCAGCGCGTCGACTTGCCGTGGCGAAATTTTCTAAATCCGTAGTTTGGCACGAAGGTCAAGAGGGAAGTACCGTCATTTTTGGAGATACCAAATAGCACAGTGTGGGATAGATGGAAGGAAGCATCCATGCGAATAACCAGCTCGATTCGTCTAGTCGTTTCGATACACTACCGGCTTGTGACGGACAGACAGATGGACACACGACGACAGCATATTGTGATGAGCGTCTCTGTGTGGGCCTGTGGATGTATCTGCCTCTCCTCCTTCCCATCCCGCCTCCCCCTTCCCATACCCGGCCGCCAAACGCATTTTTGTACAATTCACAGCGCCAAGATCTGCAAATTTGTTAAAAGTTTCACCTACGTCCACAAGACGCCCATACACTCGCTAAGTTGGGAGTGTTGCAATAAAACATTCTAACGTTTGATATCCAGATGTCCTAATTATAACTGTAACGGGAAAATTATTCTTCATTTCTTTTGTCTGAAACTCGGGGCCCCGGACATGGCCCGCCCTGTCCACCCCATTGCTACGCCACAGGTTTTACTATGCTGACTTGTTGCTGACCGACTGTATAGTGGCGTCGAATGTGTCGCTGTATATATACGTCGACGAGCTAGCCAGTCCTCCGCCGTTCTTCCTCAGCTAATCAGCTATGACTACGGATTGATGACCGTAGTAGTAGGTTTCCACTGCGACGTCATCAACTGTGAGCTAGCGCTGCGGGCGAGGCTGTCGACGGCGGCGGAGCCCGGCGCATGTGGGCGTGACCTCAGTGCTCCATCTGACAGCAGTGAATAAATACTAAACAGCCATATGTCAGGGTGTCTCCGAAAAAAAGACCATCAGTGTGTACCTTTAATATTTCTAAACAACTTGCTTTTGAAACTAAAAGAAATGGCTTGGTTATGACGCTAACAATCCCCCATTGTTACACAGCAAGATGTTTGGTGTTGGTGACTTACCGGTACTGACTTTCGGCAATTGTGTATTGAAGACCGGAGTGATTAAGTGACCTCTGAAACTGTATAGGCGTACACTCGTTTTTACGTTTTTTTTCAAAACCTAAAAACGTGACTTTTAACGTTTTTTTGGAATTGTTGCACACGTTTTCTCGAACGCTGCTGCGTAGGCCAGCTGAAGCATGGAGTTGTATAGACTATATTTTTGGCTGTAGTTGTATCGCTGTGTGTAGCTGACGTGGTAGACGACGACGACGTCGACGAGCCAGCCAGTCCACCACCGGTGTTCCTGAGCTACCAGTGGGCGCACCAGTCGCACGTGAAGCTGCTGCGCCAGCACCTCGGCACTGCCGGCTACCAGTGCTGGATGGACGTCGGGCAGATGGGCGGCGGAGACAAGCTGTTTGCGCGCATCGACGCCGGTATTCGCGCCGCCCGCGTCGTCGTCTGCTGCGTCACCGACAAGTACGCTGAGTCACCCAACTGCAACAGAGAGGTCCGCACTTCACGCTAGGACTCTGCTCTGCTCTGTTGTGTTCTTTTGCCGTCATCGATCCGAGGCTCGGCCACACCATGGACGTACTTTCTCCATTTATCTCTGTCCTCTGTCATTCTGATTGACTCTTCCACGGACAGTCCTGTCCACGTCTTGATGTTGTCCATCCAGGCCGTGCGTAGTCTTCCTCGCCTGCGTGCATCTGGCATTGTTCCTTGCATTATCTCTTTCCCCAGGCAACTCCCTTACGGCGTGAAAAAAGTTCGATAGCATGCTTTCATGTTGAGCCGTTTTGACGCATTTAGCTAATATGACCGATAGACGGTCAAAGTTGCCGCAGTAGACGTATAGGGCCTATGCCGTCTACCGTGCTTTTAAGCTGTGTAGTTAGTGGGCTATAATGTGGATATTTCCGACTGTTAGGCGATATACAGAAGACAGCGTTGTTACTTCGCCACCGGTAGGATATGGGAGGTGAAGTAATGTGATGACCGTGTCTGTTTGTCTGTCTGTCCGCGAGCATATTTCCGGTACTACAAGCCCGATCTTCACCAGATTTTATGCATGTTACCTATGCCCGTGGCTTGGTCCATTTTCTGTCGGCGTTGAGATACGGTATGTACTTCCATTTTTTTATGGATAACGTCATATTTGCACATAATTGGCCATATACAGGGGTGTCGGTGTAACACTGGAACAAACAATCAGCCAGCCTGCTGGTGCAGCCAGGCGGCGAGGCCTGGCTAGGCCGTGGGTGTATCTGAAGCAGCAAGCCCTAAGCCCGTAGCCTTGTGATGTAGGCTACTGCAAACCGGGGGGGGGGCGAAGTCTGCGGTCTACGAGTGCGTCGTTTGCAGGTGAACCTGTCGGTGACGCTGGGCAAGCCAATCATTCCTCTGTTGCTGGAGCCGATGTCGTGGCCGCCGCCGGGTGCGATGGGTCCCATCTTCAGCGAGTACATCTATGTCAAGTTCTTCGGTCAGCAAGCACCTGCTGATGTCCGGCCGTCGGACGACGAGCGCTACTGGCCGGTGGACAAGTTCCATGAGCTGCTGATGCAGCTGCGCTATCACATCGCGCCCGACCTGCAGCTCATAACCGACGGTCAGCGCCAATTGGATACTTATTGCCTCAAGACAACACAAGAGTATATCAAAAATCCTGCAGCCAAACGCTGGAGTATAAGAAAGTAAAGAAAAGTCTTTCTCGACCCCATATGGCAGCTCGGATCTCCGTTTCTGTAGTCCTCAGCCAGACACCAGCATAGCCTACGCTGCGAGACCACGGATACGGGGCTAGTGCATTGTGTGATGTGCCTGTTTATGTCTCGGTTTTCACCGGCACCAAATTATACTGCTTGGTGAAAGGGGCACATGGGTGTGGACAACTTTCTGGGTGACTGAGTGAGTGTGTGCGAGACAACTCTATAGCGCATAATGGTCAAGAACCCATAATGCGCTGGATGCACTAGTATCACGCGAACAACTACTTTTTAAGTAGACGCCTAAAACAATCTGTGCTGCTCGCTGGATCCAGATAAAATGCGGCATAGAGTTCCAGGCCATCTGGCTAGCAACTGAGAATGCACGACGGCTGTAAGTGTTAAGCCGTAAACGCGGTAGCGGCGGTACGAGAGAGTCGAGAGCAGGGCCGGTTTTAGGTGTGTGGAAGCCCTGGGCAGAATCATTATTAGAGGCCCCTGCCCACCGTCAAATGCTATAATTTAGGCCTACATGCACTTACAATTGTAATAATAACTAAGCATATCTATATTTACTTTTATACTAAGTAAAATATATAAATCTGAATACAAAGAATGAATTTATAAATTTATCCATCTAAATTTCAAGAAAGTATAGAAATATACGTTTTATAGTGAATTAAATGAGACATCATAGGTGCTGACAACTCTATGATCTACGTATAAACTGTATGACCTACACGCTATTTTTATTCAAGATTATCAGTTTTATGAAGTATTTTCATTTTTCCTTAGGTAATAATTTTTACTGTTTTTTGTGGAGGCCGCTTAGTTGTGGAGGCCCTGGGCAACTGCCCAGTTTGCCCCCCTTAAATCCGGCCCTGGTCGAGAGTCGTTACGCAGCGCCACTGCGCCAGCCCCAGACGCTGGATTGGTATAGTTTATGGACAATACCGGTATGTGGATATTGTGGATAATGTATGCATACATTATGCCAGAATGACATTGATTATAAAATGCTTAAACAAAAATTCAAATATGATGTCAATGTTAACGTGGCGCATGGCGGCGGTATGTGCTCTGATGAGTGCCGTCTAGTAATCATCAACGTTACAATGCTGATGACAGTTTTCCTTGTCGGAACAAAAGATGGCGAACTCTAGTATTAACTTGTTGTTTTCAGACTCGCTGTACAAAAACTGGTGGGAACCTCCAGATGAAATTATTAAAATTACACCGAGTGCCGAAAGAGCAGAGCAGGGTGGTGACGATTCGAAATCCGGCAAAGCTGAAACAGTGAGTGTTTTCTGGTTATTTACACTGGCCGTAATAAAATTTTGGCCCTGAAGGTCCTCAAAGGCTCGCTTGGATCTCAGGAAGTATTTTACTGTTATGATAACATCAGAGGTTCTCTTCTGGAACAGGTGGAGGAGGAGTACCTGATGGGTAGCCGGCTAAACAAATGACCCTTATTCGGAAGTATAGTAGTAGCAATAATAATTACGCCCACGACCATTAAGCGACGCTGCGATCCACTCCTTTGTCTGCCCGACGTGTCCGCCCGTTTGCTCATATGTCTGACCCATTCCCCTGGCTCAAAAGAGGTTATTTTATGGCTACGGTTACTATAGAACACTAATAGGAAACCCCCGTGCTGGAAGTCGAACCCACTCGTCAGCATGTCCGCGTCTCCGGCGCAACCATAGACCTCTTAAAATATTTTAAGTGGTCTATGGGCTCAACACACCATATTTATAACAGCGTTCGCTAGGGCGCGCAACCGGTGCGCGCACTGATTATCTCAGAAGCATTCGCTAGGCGGCGCAGCCAAAACGGGCGAAGTTCATATCGTTTCGCCGCCAACGGGACGACATGGACTTGTTTAACTAGCATCGTGTTGATTTCTTATTCTGGCAGCGAGGCGTTGCGCTGATATGTCTGGTAACTGTCATTACGCAGCAGCAGCAGCAGCAGGCGACACCGCAGCTGTTCATCTCCTACCAGTGGGACAAGCAGCGCGAGATCAAAGCGCTGTACCGGCGACTGACCAGCCTCGGCTACAGCTGCTGGCTGGACGTGATGCAGATGGGCGGAGGCGACTCGCTGTTTGACAAGATCGACCGCGGCATTCGAGGCTGTCGCCTGCTGCTCTCATGCACCACGCCCAAATACGCGCTCTCCGCAAACTGCCGGTCGTATATCTTCCTCAACGATGTTTGCCATATATTTAGTCTATTTGTGAGTCAATCATGCTTTTTTTTGCTTTTTAGAGTGGTCCAAGTAACAAAATCACTTCAGGATCCACTGGAGGTGGGGAATAGTTTACTGGGGATCAGTGACAATGTCAGGGAATGAGGCCTGGAACAGAAATGTTTTTAGACGC
>Ga0126332_10000658_pt1 | contig 11856 bp, 11 predicted proteins | sample InaspJWI42metaG_FD_94482 | JGI IMG/M metagenome (GOLD analysis project Ga0126332, IMG submission 94482) | Marine gutless worms symbiont microbial communities from Oahu, Hawaii - Inanidrilus sp. 2 OAHU.JWI-42 metaG | ecosystem: Host-associated > Annelida > Digestive system > Unclassified...
AAGGCAAGCGGCTTTTGGACTATCTGCTATCTATTTTCAATATTCCTCCCTCATCAAAACTGCATATATCCAGACCCTATTCACAGTTCATATTTCCATCGGAACCCGATCTCATCCAAACGCTTGATTCGGTCTTCAGCCGGCTTCCCCCTGCCTTTTCTGCTTCCGTTGGGTCACAACCCAGTTGCTGAGCTTTGGGTCTACTTTCCAGACGTATGATACGCCGAAATAATCTTATCCATCTATCTCAAAAACCCCTGTCAACACTTTTTTACGCCCTTTTTCCGTAAGATCATGCCCTTTTTTCGTAAGATCTCCGGAAACCCCTAAAACCCCATGATATGGTGTCCCCAATTTCACCTATTACCAGATCATGGGGTTTTTACTTATGACCGTCAAAACCACCCTGGAACAGCTCGAGGAAGTACAGGCCGCCATCACGCATGTCATGAAGGGTCAGGAGGTGCTTGTCGCCGGCAAACGCCTGACCCTGGCCGATCTGGATGCCTTGGGCAAACGCGAGGAAATGCTGCTGCGCCGTTACAGGGCAGAGACCGACGACGGCGGCCTGTCCTTCAATACCGGTATTTTGAGGCGCGAATGATGATGACGCCAAGCGCAGTCGGCAATAACGGCCGCGGGCATATGTTCAACGCCGCGGTGCAGTCGATCATGGCCAACCTGCCGACACTGGCCGCGAGCTACAAACCCATCCTGTACGGTCCCAACAACCAACCGCTGCAGCCGGCCAAATCGGCCAACTACCAATACCAGCGCAAGGCCGCCAAGCGCACCGGGTCCATGAAAAACTGGATCCCGCGACGGCTGACCGGCGATCAGGCTGCGGCCCGCGAGCGTGAGGCCATCGTCGAGCGTTCCATCGATTTGACCAACAGCCACCCGCATGCAGCCGGTATGGTGGATACCTTTGCCACCACCATCGTGGGGGGCGTCCTGAATCCCAACCCGTTGATCGACCGCAAGCTGCTGGGTCTGGATAAGGCCGCGGCGCGTGAAATTCAAAACCGGCAAAAAGCGATTTTTCGCGCATGGTCGCCTTTTGCCGATGCCGGCCAGCGCATGTCTTTTGGGGCACTGACCTATCTGGCCCAGCGCATGGTGATGCAGTACGGTGAATTTTTGTTTTTGTTGCCGATGCTCAAAGACCCGCTGCGGCCCTATTCCCTGGCGCTGCAGGCCATTCATCCCCTGCGACTGAAGACGCCCCGGGACAAACTCAACGACGCTGCCATCAAAGACGGTATCGAGCTGGGCGAGTACGGCCAGCCCAAGGCTTACTGGATCAAGAAAAACACACCCGGGCGCTTCAAGACACCGGATGTCTCCGGTAATTTTACGCGCATCGAGGCCCGCCGGGGTCACCGCTGGCGGGTGCTGCACGAGTTTTACACCACCGATCCGGAGCAGATCCGGGGCATGCCCTTTTGTGCGGCGGCGATCAAGTTTTTTCTGGATCTGAGCGACTACCTGGATGCCGAGCTGGTGTCCAACATCGTCACGGCCGCCTTTGCGCTGTTTGTGGAGACCGGCGCCGGCGATCCGTTCAACACCACCTATAACCTGAGACCTTTTGAAAGGATCGAGGGGCTAAAAAATCGAACCCTTGGCGCTCCAAGAATAATTGTTTCCCCGATCTTCTACGGCCCCCTGGAAGTACCCCAATTTTCTTCGCCTTTTCAACCGCCTTACGGCGCTTTCCGACGTTGGGCTTGCCGTAGATGTTCTACAGGTGTCCTTTGACGGATGTTGTTGAAATGAACAGTTTTTCGGCGATCTTCTTGTTGCTCTGCCGCCGAACCAGCAAACCCAGAACATCGAGCTCGCGATTGGTCTGTGGATCGACCAGAGGCCGAGAGGCCGGTGGACTGGAGGATCCCTCTTCGCTTTGCAAGCTTCCGACTTCGCTACGGCTACGACGGACTTGACACCGGACAGACGGGGAGATAGGGAGATGGGGGGACCCGGAAATCAGGTAATAGGGAGACGGACTTTCATCGTCGGTTGCATCCGACACTGTTCTGTGTTCATCATCCCTGAAGGCGGCCAAGGTGTGTTTTTTATAATCGTCGATGATGTCATTATCGGCAAACCAGGCGTTGGCCCGGGAATGGAGGGCGGCAATCTCCGCAGGACTCCGATGTCGATCTCTTGTGGTTTTTGCGAATATTTTTAAAGGACTAATTTTATCCTATTAATTCTGTTAAAAAAATTATAAAATGCCAAAAATTTCAAGGTGAGGGGGAATTTATAAAAAGCATGACGACAACCCGCAGTCGCAAACCGAAAATTTACCTTGTTAATCCCAAAAATCCAGATAACTTCTGGGCCATGCAAAGCTCGGTTGATGCTGTGGGCGTAAAAACCCTGATGCCAAATGCAGCCCTTGCAACATTGATAGCCTTGACCCCTCCTGACATAGAGATTGAATATATATACTGTGACGAAAATGTTTCGGAACTTGACCCCAAAGTAGAGTGTGACCTTGTTGCCGTCACAGGTTACACACTCCATTCCAGCAGAATCCGGGAAATCAGCAGAGAATTTAAAAGCAGGAATATCCCTGTGGCCCTGGGCGGAGTATTTGCAACCATTCACCCTGACCGGGCACGTGAATATGCCGATTATCTGTTTACCGGCGAGGCGGAACACACGTGGCCCCAATTTCTTGAAGAGTGGCTGTCAGGCAGAGCCGACCGCCTGTACCATCAGGCAGATCACATTAGAATGACAGATAGTCCACCACCTGTATGGTCACACATCAAGGCAAAGGACTACCTCTATTTTTCGGTGCAGACAAGTCGCGGGTGCCCCAATAACTGCGACTTTTGTGATGCCGTCCAGCTTGTGGGGAGGAAATACAGGACCAAGTCAATCGAGCAGATCATGACCGAGATAAAAAACGCCTTTGAAGCCGGTGCTGAAACTGTTTTCTTTTCCGAAGATAACTTTTTCGTAAACCAGTCGTTTACCAAAAAACTGTTAACAGAAATCATTCGTTGGAATACTGCTCAAAAAACGCCACTCTCTTTTGCCGCACAGGCAACCATTAAAATAGGCGATAATGAGGAAATCGTGAAGATGCTTGCCGATGCCCGTTTCTCGGTAATTTTCCTTGGTATTGAAAGCCTTAATAAAGAGTGCCTGGATGAGATAAACAAAGGCCATATTTTCAAATATGAGCCAAAGAAGGTGGTTTCCAGGCTGTCAGAATACGGGATACTACCCTTTATCGGTTTTATCGTGGGGTTTGACCATGACAACAAAGCCACCTTTGATGAACTTGAAGAATTCATGAATGAAACAGCAAGCCCGATTACATCCCTAAGCATTCTCAATGCCCCGGAAAATACAGCCCTGTACGAAAGGATGAAAAACCAGGGACGGCTGAATGAAAATTTCGGAGGAACATGGCATTATTCAACAAATATCACACCGATATCCATGACTAAAGAGGAGCTTTCTTCGCTTCATAGAAAACTCTTTAGAAAGCTTTATGAACCCGAACATTTTGGGAAAAGAGTGGTTGAGTGGCTTTCAAACATAAAGTATTTAACGCAGCTTTATCCAGACTCCAGGATTAAGTTTTCCAAGTTCATTAAGTTTTTTTATATTCTCAAATTTTACCTCCTGTATGAACCACTGTCCGTAAAGCTCCTTTTTTTCCGCATCCTCTTCAAGACATGGAAAATCAATCCGCGTCTGTTCAAAAAAGCTATTACCATAATGTCCCAGTACTGCCACTATTATGATTTCGCCAACAATATGAAAATCGAGTAGGTCGGTTTCTCCCAATGCTGCGGTAAGAAGTGTGAATAGCAAGAGGCAATCAAATAAGATCATTGTCGTAATGCCGGCTTACAATGCTGATTCGACGCTTGAGAGAACCTTCAATGACATTCCCGAAGGAACTGTAGACGAGATCATACTCATCGACGACGGGAGCAGCGATCGGACGGTTGAAATCGCCAGGCAACTCGGGATGAAGGTCATTTGCCACAATGAAAACAGGGGATATGGCGCCAATCAGAAAACTTGTTATGAAGCGGCCTTAGAACGGGGTGCCATGGTGGTGATAATGATCCACCCGGATTATCAATATGACAGCCGGCTGATTCCCCATGCGCTGGGATTTCTGGCTGATGACATCTGCGACGTTATTATCGGCTCACGTATAAGAACGCGCCGTGAAGCACTTGATGGCGGCATGCCGCTTTACAAATATCTCGCCAACCGACTTTTGACGCTGACCGAAAATATTATTCTGGGCCAGAATTTGGGTGATTTTCATTCGGGGTTTCGGGCCTATTCCCGCAAAGTAATTGAAACAATCCCTTTCCGGCAAAACTCGAATGATTTTGTGTTCGACACCGAGTTTCTGGCTCAGGCCGTTTATTTTGGATTTCGCATCGGTGACGTGCCGATTCCGACACGCTATTTTGAAGAAGCATCTTCGATTAATTTTACCAGAAGTGTAAAATATGGAATTCAAACACTGTGGGTCATGCTCAAGTACATAATTCAAAAAACAGGATGGTATAAATTTAAAATATTCAAACCATCGTCTTTGGAACGATCAACAGATGCGTAACCGAAGCAGCGCGCGATATTTAGTAAAGAATCCGGGCCCAGAGGACCAGAATTTCTATGTTTGATTAAGTTGGTGATCGAGTGCCGCGGTGCTTAGGTGCATGCAGTCCTTAATTTTAGTTCACTTAAAACTTTAAACTTTAGTCACTTTTGAGTTTTGCTTCCATAGATTTAATGAAAAAATACCTCATTAAAATCCCGAAATAAACCACTTAGTCTTACTCTACTTCCAACCAAGAATTAATCCGGCTTCGGTGAGGCTGAGTCCCCGGGGGGCGGTGGGGATAGTGCCTGGGAGGCTTTACGGGGCAGAGCATACACCATCGGCGGTCTGCCGACGCGAAAGATCATCACGCGGTCCGGTGACTGGGTGTAAAGTACCCGCGCCAGTTCATTGGGCCAAAAATACGTATCATTCAAGGTCATGATATCTGTGGCAAAGCGCCCTAAAAAGTCACTGATTGCCGTGCTGCAGAAAAGACCGGGGGTATCCGAGTTGAAACGACCCGCCGGATGATCTGCATTGGTTCCGTTCCAAAGCACATCATAGAGCGCTTTGGCCTGGTCGGTTGTAATTTCCCATTCAAAGACCTCGACCGCGTCATCATAATGGGTGTTTTTTCGAAACTCAAGATAGGTCTTTAAATCCGGTGGATTCTCGATGATCAGGTCATTCCAGCGGGTGTGCGGTGCAGTTTCAACGTTATAACCCCCGCCCGGGTCCCAGAATATGTCCTGCCGGCCCGGACAAACCAGCCGCAGGGCGGCATGGTTGTCCATAATGATTCCATAGCCGATGATGACCTGGATCCGGGCCTGGTCGTTTTTGTCGTCAATGGCTTCCATTCCTGCCGGCGTGCCGTTCCAGGTGTTTGGCAGGTGCGGTACCGGCGCATGAATACAGCCGGCTGGCAGATACAGGCATACGCAAAAGGTCAGGTAGATAATAATTCGCATGGGTTTAAACATTCGGGCTGCACAAGCGGCTGCTACCATAGGTTGAATTCTGCCTGAGAAAATAAATAGAACCGATTGGTTATCATGAACACGGGTTGCACGTCTGCAATGCTGATGCCGGATCTAAGGGCTCACTCAAAAATAAATTCACATTTTATACGCCGATGCATCCCGTCTGGCTGCGTTGCGAAAACTCGGAATATCTCGATATTCCTGCGTTTTCGCGCCTTGCCGGACGGGCGCCTCAACGCCTAAAATTGTGAATTTATTTCTTCGTGAACCCTTAGCGGATATCTCCGCCGTTAAAATTGGGGGATTGCGGTTTTAGCCGCAATCCCCCATGCGCATGCCTTTATCAAATCCGGGTGAGAATGTGAACCAAAATTCAATCATCGGCGTTCAGGTGAGAACAAAATACAGCAGCCCGACAATGATGACACTCACAATCCGAAAACCCTGGCCCATCAGCAGCAGCTGGGTTCCCATTTTGGGTGAATAGATACCCATGTAGTGCGGCAGTTGATGGCGCAGGGCGCGGATGGGAAAGGCCACGACGTTTCCAATCAGCAGGGCCATGACGGTTTGTTTGGTGGTCAAAACACCGGCATCCAGCAGGGCACCGGCGGCGGCAAATCCGGACGTGAATTCGGCGGCAAAGCTGAGAATCACGACCGAAAGCGATTCAATCGGTATGAAGGTTGTTGCCACATAGCCGGCCAGCCATTTGCGGGCCAGATCGAAAAGCCCCATGTTGTTGAGAATAAAAACGGCGATGTAGATCGGCACGACATAAACGGCGATACTGGTGAGTCGTGCCGGCAGTCTGGATTTTATGGCCTGCCAGATGCTTGTTTTACGCTTTTTAACCGATGCTAATTTGGCAGCGCCCGCCCTATCCTCGGCTCCTTTCTCCGCCGGCGGCGGCAGGCGAACGTGTCCGTAAAGCAGAAAAAAGAAGGTTCTGAATAAAGTCGCCAGAAAGGTCACGAGGAAATACAGAGCGCCCGCCCATTTTGTCAGGGGGATTACGATGAAAAAAGTGGTCGGCAGGTGCAGAAAAAATCCGGGCAGCTGATTGGTAAAGTTGGAAAGAAACAGTTGTTGACGCGAAATTTTACCTTCTTTGTAAAATTGCAGCAACATGGCATTGGCGGCCACGCCCGAAAAAAAAGCGGTGGTGAACGCCGCACTGCAGCGGTGTCCGAGATTGCCGAAACGGAAAGCCGGCATGGCCAGCGCAGCCATCGCCCGCGTCCATCCGGACGCTTCGATAAGCTGTCCGGCCGCAAGACCGATGCCGATAAAGACCATCAGGCGCAAAAGGGGCCAGAATAGCCTGGCGATCAGGGTCTGGGTATCGAGCGCATCAATTGAATGGATCCCGATCGACAGCACGATAGCGGATACAACAAGTGAAATGAATAAAGCACGATATTTCGGTTTAGCTTTTTTGCGGCTCATCAAATATTTTTCTGCTTTGCCAGAACAAGGGTCCAGTAATTCGGGGGGCAGTCTTTCAGGGATTCCAAATCCCTTACTATTTCCTGGTCCGGAAGACCGCAATTTTTAATCGCCACGCTATTGTCTTTAAGCCCGGCTTCGTCAAGTGCGGCGGTGATATCTTGTATGTTGCGATAGGCCTTCATAAAGACAAGATTATCCGGTTTAACGGCGTACTTCCGAAAAGTATCGCCGCCCCTGACACCGGACACGACCAACAGCGCTTCTTCACCTTCCACCAGTGGTTCGTTCAGACAAGCGGCGGCTGCCTGATAAGCTGAGATGCCCGGTACACTGATGACCGGAATCTGCGGCGCCAGTTTCTGAACATGTTGCAGCACATAGCCGTAGGTCGAATAGATCATTGAATCGCCAAGGGTCAGAAAGGCGACGGTTTTTCCTTGTTCCAGTTCGTCGATGAGCGTCAGGGCATTTTCTTCCCAGGCTTTTTCCTTGACTTGTTGATCGCTGGTCATTGGAAAATGCAGCATTTTTACGGGGGTCAAATCCGGAATATGGGGCCGGGCAATGCCCACCGCCAGGCTGTAGCTGTTTTTCGTGGATGCAGCGGCATATACCACATCCGCGCTGTTTAATATTCTGGCCGCTTTGAGGGTTATCAACTCCGGATCGCCGGGTCCGACCCCTAGTCCATATAACACGCCTGTCTTTGGTTTCATGTTAATCCTTTCCTAATTGAATCGTATTTTATTTTTAATCTGCGGAGTAAAAATATCCGGATACAATTTGCTGCCGATTTCATAAATCCCGGTCAACAACCTTATGGTCGGCCGGGATACAATCATTTCGTCGATAATGTATATTTCGTTGTTTTTTACGGCCCGGATTGCTCTGAAGCCGGGTTCTTTTTTTATCATTTCCAATGTCGGCCGGTTCATGGCGCCGTACTGCGCCAGGTAAACGTCGATCCGGTCGGCCTTTGCCAGGATACGCTCCTTGCCGTAGGCGGCGATGTTTGTTCGCCGCACCTGTTTTGCATCCCCGGCCACATTGACGCCGCCGGCCGTCTCGAGGGCGAAAATGGCCATCGAATCCGGCGTGAAAGTTTTCATCTTGCTGTGGATAGCCTCAAAATATACCTGTTTCTTAACCGGAAGATTCTCCGTCAACGATCGGAAATCAGCGGCAGCCTTTTTGAAATTGACGATTATCCGTTCTGCCTGGGCCCGTTTGCCGGTTAATGCGCCCAGTATTTGCCAGTAGACATACATTTCGCGGACATTCGCCGGCTGCAGGGATACAACGGTAATATTGCTTTTCTCAAGCCGCTGCACAAACTGCGGATAGCCCCGGGCGATCATCGGTCGGATCAGCACCAGATCCGGTCGGGCAGCCAAAAACTTCTCCGGATCGTCGCGATAGGAAAAAACTTTTTTTGTCACAACGGCTGAGGGATAGGCTTCGTGGCGGGACACGCCAATTATTTCAGACTCAAGGCCCAGCGAAAACAGGTTTTCAGTATGCGCTCCGTACAAAGAAATTATCCGCTGAAACGGCTGTTTAACGCTGATTATCCGACCGCCCTGATCCCTTACCGTATGCTCGTTTTCCAGGTTAAACGAATCGGCGCGGCTGTCCACGCTGAAGGTCAGCCCGATAAGCGCAATGACCGCAAAAACGACAGTGATATCCGGCAGGTTCCGATCGGTCTTAATGCCTGAATACCACGAGTTTTGATTGTGAAAACGGGTCGTCATTGACTTGGGTCTCCACGTTGAACACGCTGCGGATCGTTTCCGGGTTCAGCACATCCTCGGTTGGTCCGTGAGCGACAATTTTTCCGTGTTTCATAAAAATCAGGTTATTACAGAATAAAGCCGCCAGGTTGATGTCCTGCATCACGGCAATAACTGTTTTCCCGGTCTGCTTTACCTTGTCGGTCGTTGCTTTCAGCAGGCTCAAGGAATGATTGATATCCAGATTCGAGGTGGCCTCATCCAGCAACAGGACCGGTGTTTCCTGAGCCAGGGCTCTGGCAAACACTACGCGCTGCCTTTCCCCGCCGCTGAGTTCGGTAACATATCGATTTTCGAATTCGGTTACCTCTGTTTCGGCCATGATCTCCGCTACGATCCGGTGATCTTTGGTCGACGGGGCGCTGAAGCGCGGAATGTGCGGGTAGCGCCCCATCATCACAACCTCAAGGGCCGTAAACGGAAAGTTGATATAAAAATTCTGCGGCACCAGCGCCATTTCGCGGGCAAGCCTCTTGCTCGAGTACCTCGCCAGATCCTTACCGTTGTAAGTGATCGTTCCCGCAGCCGGTGTTTTGTGTTTCACCAGCAGATCCAACAAGGTGGTTTTTCCGCAGCCGTTGGGGCCGATGATACCGTAAAATCTTCCGCTGTCCAACTTCAGCGAGATTTCATCGATTATTTTTGTATCCCCGTAGAAAAAGGCGATGCTGTTCAACTCAAAGGACACAATTATTCACCTTTTAGCGCTTTTTGCCGCCGCCGGAAAATATAACAGAAAAAAGGCCCACCGATTAGGGCCGTCAACACACCGATTGGAATTTCAGTCGGCAGAATAGCTCGTGTGATCGTATCGGCCACCAGCAGTAAAATAGCGCCTGCCAGCAATGTTACCGGTATGAGCTTTCGATGGTCGGGGCCGGTGATAAAGCGAATCAGATGCGGAACCAGAAGCCCGACGAATCCAATGATCCCGGAAACCGAGACACAAATAGCGGCAACCAGCGAGGCGGTTACCAAAAGGATCAACGGGACTTTTTTTGCATCCACTCCCATGGTGGATGCTGTCCGTCGACCCAGCGAAATGAGGTTCAGATCACGGGCAAAATAAATGAATATTAAAAAGCCGATGGTAACCAGGACCAAGGTTAAAGCGACATCGGTCCAGGTTTTTGATCCGAAGCTGCCCATCAACCAGAAGATGATGACCGATACCTGTTCATCGGCGACATATTTTAAAAAACTGATGCCGGCCGACAAGATGGCGGCAACGATGATACCGGAAAGAACCAAGTTGTTGGATGACAGCCCCTCGCCCGAGGATGAAAGATAGATAACAAAAAAAAGCGTACAGGTGGCGCCGACAAAGGCGAACAGCGGTACCGAGGAGACTCCCAGAAACGCGACATTCAGTAAAATTGCCAGGGAAGCACCGAAGGCGGCACCGGCAGAAACACCCAGCGTGTAAGGGTCTGCCAGAGGATTCAGCAGGATGCCTTGAAAGACCGCCCCGGATACGGCCAACCCGCCACCAACGATCGTCGCCGTTAATATGCGCGGCAGCCTTACGTCAACCACCACCACCGGCAACAGAGCGTCGATATCGGCGATCAGGGATTGTGTGCCTGAGATTTTGGCCAAAATTATTTTCAGTACATCCATGAAACTGATGGACAGGTATCCCAGGCGGCTGGAAATTACGATGGAAAAAAATAAAATAACCGCCAGCAGTAAAATTTGAAGGCCGATGGCCCCCTGGAGGCGATGGATATATTTCCCTGTTTTCGATACCACCTGGAATCTCCCTGAGGATTTCTTATTGAGTAATAATTCAGCCACCAGGCACAAAGCCACGATAGTAATTATTTTTATATTTTAGTTCGTGCTTGGATAGCTCATAGCCAAAACAAACTGATTATTCATTCTTCGTGTCTTTGTGTCTTTGTGGTTGAACTTTTATCACATTGATTTTAAAAATGGGTCAATGCAACCTTTAGATGGTCCACCCAGATATCTACAAAGACATCATACTCTGCCGTTCCTTTCAGAACGACGTTGCACTGGATCCCCTCCCTGGTCAGGATGGACTTCCATGAATCTTCCTCATCGCCGGCAAGATCGTTGCGGGCATGGTCTCCGGCAACCGACATGAATGGCAACAACCATGCTTTTTTAATCTTCTTTATCTTCAGCATTGGCAGGATATCGTCAATTTCAGGGTACCCTTCCACCGTCCCAACGAAAATGGCGGGATCTTTCTGCTGCAAGCGGAACATCAAGGCTGCATAAAATGCGTTGCTGGGATGATGGGTCCCGTGTCCCATCAATACGACGGCTTCCTCGCTTTTCCGCGCCCTGGGAATAATATTCAATATGGCGTCTGATACCTTCGCAATATCTTCATCAATTGACAGTAGCGGGTAGCCCACAAGAATACGATCAAAACCGTCTGCCATGCCCTGAAACGCATGGGCGTTTCGGCGCAGATCATGAAATTCCGCGCCGGCGATAGTGTGCAGCGACTGTACCGCTGCATGGGTAAATTTTTCGTCCATCATTTTGGCCAGTGCGACTTCCGGGGAATCATAATATATTCCTGCTTTAGCCAGTTTGTGCCGGATGATGGACGACGTATAGGCCCAGCGAACCGGTATGCCGGGATACGTTGCTTTTACCTTTTTGTCGATGTTATCAAATGCGAACCGCGCTTCAGGTATGCTGGTTCCGAAAGCCACCAGCAATATGCCTTTTTTCATCGGGCGCTGTTGTCCGTACCCGCCCGCCATGGCAGCCGTACACAGGCAGATCGCCACCACCACAACCAGTGACGAAGTCAACCAAGTCTTTTTCATCGGTTGGTCCTCCTTTCGCGAGTTTTGATATTTTTAAAATTCGTGCCTGTCCAGGCGCGGCGCCAAATCAGAGCATCCTATATTGATACCGGTTAACGGTCTCAAAATTCAGGACACCTTACCTCTGGGAAGAATAACTGACACCTTTGGCTTAATTGGGGGATGTATATCCCCCGAGTTCGTAGACCAGTCGCAAATCTGTTCCGGGATATTTTTCTTCGGCA
>Ga0126332_10000659_pt1 | contig 11830 bp, 10 predicted proteins | sample InaspJWI42metaG_FD_94482 | JGI IMG/M metagenome (GOLD analysis project Ga0126332, IMG submission 94482) | Marine gutless worms symbiont microbial communities from Oahu, Hawaii - Inanidrilus sp. 2 OAHU.JWI-42 metaG | ecosystem: Host-associated > Annelida > Digestive system > Unclassified...
ACACACACCACCGCCACATCGCCACCATCATTCACAGCTTCTATACATCACACACGCATTGCGATGCTCACTGGCGTAACTGATGAGGTTATCGACGTAGTAGCAATGAAATGCGCCACTCACCACGTTTTCTGGGTGGGGACAAAGGGCTTGGGTTTTGTGCTGTTTGTATACGACGTGAAACCATTAAACACCGTTCGCGACTAGTGACAAGATAATATTGTAACCTTCAGCTAAGTTCGCCAGTCGCGTCGCGTCGCGTCGGGTCGGGTCGTGGGATCAGTGACCTCGGGTTGCGTCTGGTCACACGTCAAAAGTTCTGACCCGTAACTCTCTATGGATCGGGATGCAAAACCAGGCCCTAATGGTTAAGTCTGTAACTTGGTCCCAAATCCTGGACATTCGCCGCGGCACGTCGACCTTCGCAAGTGTTGTCAACTTAGTTCGACGTACGACCGTCCAGCTGTGTGTACAACACTGTGGGCGTGACCCCGCGTGCGCAGTGGCGGCGCGTAGACTAAGGTCCGGCCATGCTGTCGACCCATGCACTATACCCCTTCCATTTCCTCACCCCTTTCCCCCTTCCTCTGCCCTCCCCTTAGGCCTTTTCTTCCCTTCCCCTCCTCCCCTAGCAGTAGGCCCCTTAAATCCAGCCAGGGGGCTTGGTGGACTCGATACATAGTTGCTATAAGTGACGCAGTAGGCGTGGACGTACCTGGCGAGGGCGGCGGCCTGATCGACGACACTCGGCTGCATCCAGTTGCGTACGCTGGGCACGTGGTGGTGATGGTGGTGGTGGTGCATCAGATGCTGCATGGCTCCGGCGCCAGCACCCACACCGACCCCCACCGCGGGCGGCGCCAGCAGCGACGGCTCCTCCTTCAGTCCGACGTGCATTCGCGACTGCATCGTCTCGTGCAGACCGAACATCATCGTGCTTAATTGCCGTCTCTACGCCGCCCAACAAACCCACCAGACCTCGACCTCTATACACGGACGCACGGACTGTCGTATTAGTATTACCTTGTTGACCACTGCACTTCTCAGCCGCGTCGTCTGTGCTGCTCAACTAGGCTACGAGCGCTGACGCAAATGATTCAAACCGGCGCGAACGTCGATAACTGTTTGCGTCACCACGCTATAGACACGTGTATCGTCGCCAGCTTGGATGATAGCGCGCTTCGTACGACCGACGCCGACGTCGCTTCCGGTTTCAGTTGAACGCGCCGACGTGCCAGCGCAAGTCGCCTATAAGCAAGTGCCCGCTGTGTCGGCGGCGGCGGCGGAGACAGCGGGCGTCGTATAGGTCCCGCGGGACGATCGGCGCCGACCAATGGCACGCGCCGGCGCATGAATATTGATGCCGGTTGCCGGGGCAACGGCACAGCTGGTGCGCCGGCTGCAGATGCTGGCAGCGATAGGCGCGCCGGGCCACGGGGGCGTGGCGTGTCGGGCACCTGTCAGCGTCATTGGCGCAGCCGGCCGCGTGGTCACGTGGTGACATCACGTGCCACGGAGACATCGGCGCCGACATCTCACCGACAGATGGACAGACGCAGCAGCAGCAGCAGCAGCGGCAGCGGCGTGTCGTATTGTCCTATACAGTGAACGCTTTTGATGATCGTCAAGGCGGCATTCCGTCATGCAGCGAACCCGCTACAGCAGCTATACGAGCAAGTTTTATCACTCAGCAAATGACGCATAAAATCAAAACAAACACAACAATCATCAGCAGTCGCAGACAGACCCGCGCGACGCGCAGAGTCGGTCGATTCCATCAGCCATAGCGTGATTTCACTGCTGCTATAGCAAGTAGCTATACACCATCGCTGTCAATGTGATTACGTCTACTTTATACCACACAGCAGAATCTAATGAGTACAGTCATTATGAATGAAGGAGACATTATTTTACTACAACACACACAAAGTTAATGCCTTGAAATTGTAATAACAGCCTAGAGAGATTCATATATAGCGCCTGCGTTGGCTTTCGTAATCTTTTGATCACGAAACCTGAATACAGCTCATGCGACACCCAGTATGAACGTCCACGTGGACCTTGTGACATCATCAGCATATCCCAGAGAAATTCCGTCCTTTCTTCAGCTGAAATTAATACACGCCATTTCACGCTATTACACTGGAAACATTATCCGCTTTCGCAGTCTGCCGTGGTTATTTTTCATACAAATCTAAATGTTGTAAACAGAAAGCTAGGCCTACATGGCTTTTATCGACAACCTTACCGCCTTCAATTACACGGTATACTCGCATAATTTCACTCCTATTCAAAAAGGTATAATAATAAATACCAGTACAAAACAGTATATAATATTGTAATATATACAATGAACGGCCATGTAACAAAAGCTATGAGATAAAAATATATTTCTGATTCATTATTGTACGTCATTATTTATGAAACAAACGTGAAATCGCTGTTTAGCGTTCGCAGGTGCATGCGTTGAAAGAGATAAGCTTGCTGCGACAGTTCAATTGAGTGATGAATAAGCCGCGATCGTTGTCCGGTTCATTGCACAGTGCTGCCTGCCGAGATTGGTACTTATAAATGCGATTCAGTCGATGTCAAGCTGGTCGGTCGGTGGCGCGGATGACAGATAAACCTATTTCGATTGGTCGACACCAATCGCAGATAAACCGTGTCTGTCGACGCCACGGAACGCTCGCTGCCTGTCGTCGGCTCGACAATTTAGCGCGCATTCTATCACGCTGGTCGGCGGCGCCGAGCTGCTGCTGGTGGTGGTGGTGGTGGTGGTGCTGCGGTGGAAATGCTGCTGGCGACACGAGCGAGATGCAATCGCGCATGTGGCGCGGATGGTCCGGATTGTCGGAGTCGGCGGCGGTCGGTCGGTCACAGTTGGTCGCATCGCGAGATGAGAAACGAGCGGACGCCGCGAACCTTTCATCTCACCCGAGGCCCATTATCAGCTCGTCCGCGACCACGCAGTCGACCGCCGCCGCCGTGGTCCGACTCAGACCGACCGGCCGGCCAGCCGGGTTCCACGGCGCTGGCGTCGCGCGGTCCCTCGAGGGACGCGGCGGCCGCGGTGTCGGCGAAAGATCGTCACCGCGACGACCAGCGGAGACCGGCGACGGCGGCGGCAGCGGCGTGGTGGTGGCGTGGCGGCGTGGTGACGGCGGCGGCGACGGCGTGGTGGTGGTGGTGTGGCAGAGCGGGCGGCGGCTCGACTGCTAATTCAACCGCGAAATAATTGCACTGCATCCGCATCGCCCTGTCCGCACCGTCTAGCCTATCATCGCACGCCGCTCTAACATTCATTCACAATATTTACTGACATCACCAATTCGAATTTCCAATTAGTGCAGTGCTGCATTGTTGATATCGGTAATTCTAAATAGTAGGCCTATTAACATTTCATATTAGTGATATCAACTATTCCTATTGCTGATATAAGCATTTATACTGAATTGTTGATATCAACAATTCGAATTATCACTATCTCGCATTGTTCATATCAGCAATTCGATTTGCTGATATCATTAATTGTTGATAAATGTTAAATCGGACTGCCATAATCGTCAGCGTATAGGCGCATGCGCCAGCGACATCAGGAATTTATCAACGCTACTATGTGACGTCACTTCACCCTTGTCACATAGTAGGCCTACTTGGTCACGCTACGATCGCCATAACACGATATAAATGGCGAAGATTTATCGTGTTACTGTAATAAAAATTACTCAGTTTGTTTAAGAAAATGTCTATATGATCACCGACTTACCAACAAAGTGTATTCAAGCGCTAGCACAGTGACAAACATATCTGAGAGTTTTACGTACAAGATGGCGGCAAAAATCAACTGGCATAGATGTGGAACAAAATTACGTCACTGTCACATGTACAAAACTTTTTGAAAGTTTAAATCCGGTTTGTCAAACCGCCAGGAAAAAGTAGTTCGCTTCATGGTTGCGTCGAATATGAACGTTCCAACAGGGTATGCATACGAAGGAATAGGCCTTCCCATGCAGTCGCCCAGGATGCCCATTTTTCTACAAGGGGGCAGGTCCCCTTGCCCCCGCTGGCGCTGCGACTGCAGCTAGCAAGACACCATCACAAGCAGTGATATTCCAGTATTTAAAATCATTGAAGTTTTAGTTTGTATAAAGTTTAACATCAATCATTAAAGTACCACTTTCTATATAGCATTTATAATCATTTCAGTTCCAGTTTCTATACAGTATTTGCATCATTTCAGTTTTCCTCGACGGTGCGCATACATGTAATCATACATCTACATAAAGTCTTATTTTCCGCACAGTTGATTTAGTTCACTTCATGCTAATACTTTAGCATTTAACATGACAGACTGTTATTCAATATTAGAAACTTAAAAAATAAATAAGGAATAGGTATGCATAAAAAGAGTTGTATGAATAAAAAGTGTATGAATTCCAGTTTTTCTCATCATTTCTATATCAGTTTCAGTTAGTTTTTAGCGAGATCATTTCAGTATCAGTATAGTTTCAGTATTTAAATTATTTCAAGTTTCAGTTTAAGTATCAGTTTTACTGAAAGCAATCTTTTCAGTTCAAGTTTCAGTAAAGTTACTGGAATATCACTGATCACAAGGCAAAACAGACAGCAAGGTAGGCCTGCGCAGAGATAAGCACGCCACCTAGCGAATGCCAATAAAACGCGACGGTTGTGATAGCCGCCTGCGAACGAATAGAGTAGGCTTAGGCTACAGCAGCTAACTAACTGATCGTTACGTTTGCTAACAAATTACTATCGACTGTCGGAGTAATCGCGCAGATACAGACGATGTGAAACGACTGAGAACGCAGCCAGGAAGATTGCCACAGGGCGACTTGCACTTTAGAAGTACTGGGACAACAGACTGGCAGAAAACTGTTGGAATATATTGATCTTTCCAGAGGTTTAGCAGTTTAGCTGAAGCAACTGAAGCACTGTCCAGTCGGGCGGACAGTGGCGTGGCGAGCGGTACGACGGTACGAGCACTCGTACTGGGCCGCTTCAGTCAAAAAAATAGAATTGAAAGATAATGCCAAAAAATGAATAAAAATATTTCATATTAGGCCTATAAGGGGGTGATGCTTTGGCAATTTGGGCCGCCGATGTCTGCTCTCGGGCTGCAAGACAGCTAATATGTATAGAGCCTACAGGCCTAAGGCTTAGACATATAAGCAAAACAGACCCACAGTGTGGCACAGTCCAATTCTGCTTTCACTCGGGCCGCCTCACTTGCTCAGCTCGTACTGTCTTTAGGGCCGTCACCACGCCCACCCCGGGCGGAAATGACATTCGATTGTACATACAGTGAAACAGCACTAGAGAAGTCGACAGCAAGCCGCGCCGACCGCAGGCAGAAGGACGGACAGGTCAACAGCCTCTCCCCAGCCACACGACTGACTATAACATGTTTCAGATATACAGAGTACACGTGTACAGTTACTGGATGAGCGAGCAGCATCACCAGCTGACTCACGATCTGTCTAACCCACAGCGTCTATCAACGCAGTATTCACATACACTCTGAATAACTAGTAGGCTACAACAACGTTGCACATTAGCAGTCGGACAACAATCAGTCCAGCATAGAAACGGTCGGCTGACAACTTGAACGAACTGACTACTGTAACATCTTCACCACAACAGATCACGTACACATCTTCACAGCGTCACAGGTTCACGGTAAAAACAAATAATCACCATCACACAGCTTATATCTCGGCAAAGCCTGGACAAACATTCCAGCACTGCAAACAAGTACTTAATATACACGTACTCATACACGTGTGTGCATCACGCTAGAACAGCTTAAGTTGATCAAGATGCCGTGAGGAAATGTGGACGTATGGGGGTGCAAGAAACCCAAGACCAGATCCCCCATGGAGAAGGGAACTTTGGGGGAGATACTTGGACATGTCCATACTTGCCCCAATGCCCGCGGTCTAAACCTTATTCACTATGGTAGAGCAGCGATATGACCAGTATCTACCACAGACCATAAACCCGGCAGTAAGTATGTAACGATCACCGTCAATCACAACATGTTACATGAATTATATGAATCACGAAACGACGTACAGAAATATTCCACAACTTACTAACTCCAGGAGAGCTTTTAGAGCTTCATGCACGTGGCTGCAGTTTACAACGCTAGTCAGTCACGTGACAACATGCCACAAAACAGCCAAGTCTCAGTGGTAGTGTTGACGTTCAGTAGACGTTCTTGTGAGTCTACTAACATTAGCGACTGTGCAGACGTACTGTGCCAGACATTTTAATACACAAACAACACAGCAACAATAGAATACACCAAAACAAATGAAACACAATACGGCGTGTTGATGTCAGCTGGCTGAACTCCGCTATCGAGTCATAACTCCACACAGTCAAATATTACTACAGCTGTAACTAACTGCAGAATACGACATGCAACCAGATTGTGTGTGTGAGTATCCTGTGTCCCCCCAATGTCCACCTTTTTATTTTTTGAATAACTCTGTCAAAAGTTGACTGATTTTAATAATCTTTGGTAGTTAAATCCTGAGAAAATTTGACATGAACACTGAACATCTTACAGACTTGTCCACCTCACCTGTCAGACGTAGCCACTTTACCTTGGGAAATGCAAAGTCATTTTTCAACATCATTATTCATATGCTTCAGATTATTTACGTTAGCTGAGAAGAAAACGAGTAGCAGCTGTTGTACTGCAGCTTTAGCTGTTTACTTACTGTTGGTTAGTGCTTCCTATTACCTGCATAGCCCTAGTACTGCGTCTGGGGCACGCTACAGGAGAAGCGCATGCATTGATATGGACATGTTGCAGCTTGCGGCAGCGGCTTGTTGCGACATGGGCTGAATACTATGCGACTGATCAGTGTCGAGAAAGACTGGAAGCGTGTATTAATACAGAAGGTGGTCACTTTGAACACTTGCTGTGACATTGCTTGCCTGACATTCCAGTTGCCACACGTCACAATGGGTTCTTTTCAGAGCCACCGATAACAAACCACAACTGGCTCTCTTCAGAGCCTCCAACGTTTGAAAGAACGCAATGAACCTTCAGTCATACGAAAAAGTTTCACAATTCACAAGTTAGTGTGGTGATATTTTCAGGTGGGGTTGGCAAGTGGATAGTTTTCTTGTGAGGTAATGTAAATAATCAGAAGTACGTATGAATAATACTGTTGAAAATGACTTTTTTCGATTTCCCAAGTTACAGTTGCGACATCTGACAGGCGAGGTGGACAATCTGTAAGATTTTCTTGTAAAATGTTCTCAGGATTTCACACGCCAAAAATCATTAAAATCGGTTAATTTTTGACAGAGTTATTCAAAAAATAAAAAGTGGACATTATTTGGGACACGTATATTAATAATATACAATCTGCAGTATACAGTCATGACACATAACGCAATCAGTTGAGATGACAGTATTCACGCATCTGCAGGCATTTAACAATTCCACAGATACATTATTAAACTGCAGTGTGCTAAATCAATCTAATAAGTCTGAATATTTCTTTGAGGGAATATTGCAAGAGAAAAGTAAAAAAAAGCTCACAAAATGCCAAAACCATACTGGTAAGATATATAAGACATCAATGCCATTACCCTAACTGCAGATATTTAGGGAAAAATAATTGAAAAATAAGTAACTAACAATAAAGTCGGGACATCTAATGGTGATGCAGAATGGATCTATCAAGCATAATGGGCAAATATGTTACAAATTTTACAAAGACTACATCCATATACATGCAGCAATAAACGTGAAATTTTGGCATAAAAGAGCATGCCAAATTTTACCTTGAATGGAGCAATGCACTGCCCCGTGATTTGTCATCTGTATTCTGATTGCAAAAAATGGAAAAATTGACATGTGAGCAACGCAGTGCTAAACTAGAGGAAAAGTACTCTCTTGAGAGTACAGATCCCCGTGAAAGCGAAATTCGCGCCCACCTGCGTCCGTAATTCTCTGTTGAGTGAGTTGAGTTGCAAATGTCAAGTGATTTGTTGGTTTGTTTACATTGGAAAAAATCCCCGGTTTACGGCATTTTTGGACAGTAACCTCCACACCCGGCTAGCGATCGTAACCGCAAACGAACTTGGGCTTGCTTTTCCCCCTAGGAACCTTCCCAAAAAATTTCGTACAGATCCGTCCACGTTTTATTTAGTTATCGTGGTAACAAACAGACAGACAGACAAACCAACGCCGGTGATTACATAATCCCTCGTGAAAGCTTTCGCGGGGATAATAATGACTGTGCCAGTGATGAGTAATCTTTCAATACTCATCAAAATGTGCACATTGCCACTATTTGGAATATTACTGGTTAAGTATAAATTGATTGGATAACAGTAAAAGTTAAACAGTTAACAACTGATGATTTCTAACTAACATAGGTTCCACAAGCAACAAAGAATATGTGTGATATTAGTGACGAGTGAGATTAGTCGAGATTAGTGACGAGACAAGGATATTAGTGATGAGATGGCACGTATTCTGAGTATGTGGGTTGCATGAAGCTCTGCAGAATGTCTTGCTTCAGTGTGTCGGGAATGTCAGCATCCTGGATTTCACTGACGGTCATTATATCACGCACAACTTGCATGCATCTCTGACGCAGTGAATACACTACAGACACGAGCAAACAAGCTGACAAACAACTGCAGACAGGCATTAAACTACATTAGCAATTTAGCATGTTCTACGTTGTTAAAAATACATGTGACAACAACAACAACAACATTGTTTTATGGCAAATCTACAGCCATTATACAGGTCAAGCTGCTTTAGCCGGCACCTACAGTTAAGAACTGGAGGATTTTGTTGGTGCAGAGTTTTACTGCTCACATGCCTTTGCTGACAGCAGCCAGCGCATTCGGATTAGGGAGAAGACGCTGGAGTTCTCTGCAACAGTGATATCTACACTGTCTCCGTTCCTGGCGTAACTCACAAAAAAAATAATATACAAACTACCAAAATGGCATATACATACATGAATACAAAATGCTGTGGCAAATATTGTTAAGTTTTTAAATCGCTAAAATAGGCAGAATCAAAGTGTATTTAATACACTAGTTTTATCTGCAAAACTACTACTACTACCAATTTAACAGCCTCTTTTCCAGGACATCCTGGGTAAGCCGGTACCAGAAAGGTAAAACCAGTCTGGATTTAAATGACAATGAGGTTTTAGGATGCAGTGGCATCAGCTGGACCATAAGCAAACAATCTGCACCTTGCTCCAGACAGATAACCACACCAACACCTCATCATTCAATTTTTTACATGCTGGATGCTCTTCCTGATGCCCAACCAACAGTGTCAAAGCACTAAAGGCAAAGTTTATCTGCAAAAGTATGGTAAAGTCAACACTAAACACAGTTCTGAATTCCAACAGGACAGATCATTTTGAGAAAAGAACTAACCAGGTATTCCAATAATAACACGGTCAGCATTTCCACCTTCCCATTTCTTTGGCATGTACACTTCTGACCCGTCGGCAGTAACCAGATTATCTCCCCTGACACTGTCTCGGAATATCCATGGATGAGTTTCAAATGTCCGAACGTTGAACTGCTGTGCATAGTGCAGTTGACAGTATTTGACACGTCGGCCGTGGTAGTCGAGCCAGTAGACGCAGAATGGACGAGGAGTTCGACTGATGAACGTCACCAATGACTGGGTATCACAGCGTAGTGACCTCGGCGCAGCCACCGCGTTTGCCATGCATAGGCTATCTGCAGCACGCTAGCAACAAAATAACAACAATAATAATAATCATAATGATAATAATAACCTGGAGATCCACACGAGACCTCGTTTCTGTCCCAGCGCCTCTCAATGACTGTACAGTGCTTCAACTCAGTCCTCATCATGGATAACTTCTGTTCCACCCACAAAGATCCGGACCTCCAGCCACCAGTGATATTTGTTTTTAGCTTCTAGTTTTTAACCCAAGGGATCTATACTGCATGCAGTATAAAAAAATAATAATAATAATAATAATCCATGTTTACTAGTTGCTGACACATGCAGCAAGCACAATCAGTCATACAATAAGCTGCCATGCATGACAGCACTGAACAATACAACACAAATAACCAACTATATAGAAACCAAGTAGAATGTACCGATAAGCACGGGCATTAAGCTGCTATATAAAGTGCTAGGTTAGCCACAATACTGTAACTCAACTAATACAGACTGAAGCAACAACCGTAACTGTTTACAAATTCTCTCACTGCTCATCTCTAGTTTTTAATTATTTCTGTCGCATCCAGGATTCGAACCCAGGCGTCTTGACTGTCAATCCAGCGTGTTAGCCCTCGACCACTCAACCCCCAGATAAAATTCAGCAAACATAATATACAGCAAAACAAGCAAACAAAAAAGAAAAACTTAACTACACTTTCACATTTCATATCAAGACAAGTCAGTTTCTGGTGTTTTACTGGCCGTTCCACTTTCAGGTAACAACCTTGGGCAAATTGTTCACACACATGTGCCTCTGTCACCAAGCAGTACAATTTGGTGCCGGTCAAGGGGCGGTGATGCCCTGCGGCTGGGAAGGTAACCGTAAGGTCTGGTGTCACACTGGCCATGCGTCACAGACTCCAGTGGTTTATCCATCTGCGGGCCCACAGCCTAGAGTGCAATAAATGCAATAATCGCGGGTTGTCAATCTACAATGAAACCTGAAGAAATCTGTTGTTAGCTAAGGCCAAAGCTTGAAGCAGGTCTACATAGGCAAATACGCTCTCTTGTGGAGTATGGCCCATTTACCTTTTACCTACCGGACCTTGGGGTTAGCAGTTAGTAGAGACAGTAGAGCTAATGGGTGTTTACTAATGAGCGTGTACACTATAGCCGCCGTTCTGTGTTTCGGTTACGGTTACACTCAGTGTGGTTCAGTAGTGTCAGAAGAGCTATGGACAGGGTTAGAGATAATGATCAGGGCTAGTAATATGGCTAGACTTAGCTTTAATTTTACTGGCATAGAAGGGATAAAATTTCCAGGCGTGGAACGAGTAGAATTTTAACTGACGTGTAGGAAGAGCTAAACAAGCAGAGCTGAATCAGATGCAAGCAGCAGTTTCAGCGACTAGAAAGTCGCCGAGTGCCGACCACATTATGCAGCAGTCAATAGCAGACCTGTAGTCCGAAACCGCTGCAAAACTGCCAACTGTAAAGTGTTGTTATAATACAATTAATATTAATTTCTGACATTCACACAATATCAACACGGAAGTAAGATCGCGATAACTGCGTAGTATCGAAAAGCAAACTTCGCAGGCCACAATAAATAAGTAGGCCTAGCGGACTCGTCAACGAACGCCACGTTACGGTTACGGGTAAACTATTAGGCGTATTGTAAAGTTCTCTGTAATAAGCAGAGAGTAATAATCGGTGGTTGTCAATGCACGATGAAGCCAGCAGAAATCTGTTGTTAGCTAAAGCTTAGTTAAAGTACGTATTACCGATGGCAGATCGTATACGCGTGTTAGCGGGGATCGAAGGCATTAGTCTGCAATAGAGCATTCCAATTCGCGATTAGAATCGATTCGATTCGTTATGCGAATCGATTCGTTTAGTAAAAAAATTGGCCTTTCGATTCACTAGTTGTCATGCAGTTTTTTCTTGTTTATTTATTGTATAGTCTCAGCCAAAAAAATAAGATGACGACATCGTTTGCGGCGTTTAATACTTTAGACGTTTTTAACTTGTTGGAAATTGTCTAATTGATACTGATATGGCACAGAATGAACCACAGCGTAAAGAGACGCCGCCAGGCCCTTCACCAAACTC
>Ga0126332_10000660_pt1 | contig 11830 bp, 7 predicted proteins | sample InaspJWI42metaG_FD_94482 | JGI IMG/M metagenome (GOLD analysis project Ga0126332, IMG submission 94482) | Marine gutless worms symbiont microbial communities from Oahu, Hawaii - Inanidrilus sp. 2 OAHU.JWI-42 metaG | ecosystem: Host-associated > Annelida > Digestive system > Unclassified | place...
GATAGGCGCTGAAATCGTCTGTGACCACCGTGCTGCCGATGGACACGTGTTCGCGAATGAAGCGGGATTCTGCCAACACTGTGCCGGTACGCATGCTGAAATATTTCCTGCAGCTCCTGCAGCTCCTGCAGCTCCTGCAGCGGTAGGGTATGGGTTCGTGGTCTTTACACTCACGAATGTCGATGCTGCCACAATGCCCACATTCCAGGGGAGCCCTCCGATGCCTCGACCGGAATAGCTGAATAGTTACACGTTGTCTTTTTCCAACTGTATTAAAATGCATGAGATTTTCTTAAAACTCTTCATACACCGATATAATGCAGAATTATTGCCGATTGTTGGCTAGATATCACTTCAAAAATCACCACTACCCCGCATTCATCATTCTCCTGTTCTCCGCGCCCGCAGAACTCGATTCATTGAGCCTAGACTCAATCGACCACTCGCCACGCCACTGTTTCACCGGCCCGCAGCGGCACCAGTTGGTCGCGGGCAAATCCGTAGGAGCTCGGGACCCGCCAGGCTTCCCTGACTAGGCGGATGTGTTCCCGGTTGTGCGGCAGGCGGTAGAAATCGGCGCCGAACCGGCTCGCGAATCCTTCCAACCGGCCGAGTGCCCCCACTTGCTCGAAGGCCTCCGCGTAGAGCTCGAGGGCGGCGTGGGCAGTGAAGATTCCAGCGCATCCACAGGATGTCTCCTTACCCGCGCACGGATGCGGTGCGCTGTCCGTGCCGAGAAAGAATTTCGGATTTGCGCTGGTTGCGGCCTCGATAAGTGCCTGCCGGTGGGTCTCCCGCTTGAGCACCGGTAGACAGTAGAAATGAGGCCGGATTCCACTCGCTAGGATGGCATTGCGGTTGTACAGGAGGTGATGCGCCGTGATGGTGGCCGCCAGCTGCGGCGGTGCCGCGAGGACGAACCGGACCGCATCGGCGGTCGTTATGTGCTCCAGGACGATCCGCAATGCGGGAAAATCCCGGGCCAAGGGGCGCAGAACCCGGTCGATGAAGCTCTGTTCACGGTCAAAGATGTCCACCTCCCCAGCGGTTACTTCCCCGTGCACGAGCAGCAGCAAGTCGAGGTGCTGCATCGCCTCCAGTACCGGATAGACGCGCTCGATCCGGGTGACGCCGACCGCGGAGTTGGTCGTGGCCCCTGCGGGATAAAGCTTCACCGCATGTACCGATCCGGACGCGGCAGCGCGCGCGATCTCGGTGGGGGGCAGCTCGTCGGTGAGATACAGGGTCATCAGCGGCTCGAAGCCGTGCCCCTCCGGCAGGGCGGCAAGGATGCGGTCACGATAGGCGATGGCCTGGGCGGTGTCCGTGACCGGGGGAGTGAGATTCGGCATCACCACGGCGCGGGCGAAACGGCGCGCCGTGTACTGTACGACCGACGCCATTTGCTCCCCGTCCCGCAGGTGAAGATGCCAATCGTCGGGCTTGATGATGGTGAGTTCAGCCGGGTCGTACATGGCCTGCTCCCGGAAGATTCCGCTTGCGGTCCCCGTCGTCGGGGGAAACGCCTATCTCTTTGTCAATCAACAAGATTGGGGAAATAAGGCATCGAGCGGGATGCGAGCCCTGTACCAGGTCTCCAGGGTCTGTCCGAGTCGTCTCGTTTCCAGGTTCCCATAACCGTTTGCCTGGGGCCGGGTATAGATCTCGACGGCCCGCGTATCAGTCAGCACCAGCCAGTGAAGGGATACGCCGGCTCCGGTGTAGAGGTCCGCCTTTGCCCGATCCACCTCGACGCTGCTCACCGCGATCTCCCCGATCAGCTCAGCCGTTGTCGGGTGGCGGTCGCGGTAGGTCTCGCTATCCTCAGACACGATTGCGAGGTCGGGCTTGGGCTCCGAGGTTGCGAGTGTCAACGGGTCTTCCTTGCGCAATTGACAGACCGGCGGCAGAGCTATCGCAAGGCGTTCGAACAGGCGGTGAGCAAGGAGGGTATACAGGGGAGATTTCGTCATCTTTTCAACGATTACCCCGTTCAGGAGTTCGGTCTTGACGGGCACTATCCCCAGGTCCCACAGCTCATGATAACGCTCGACTGAAAAGGGCACGACTCGGCGCCTTACGGCCGGACGTTCGAGCATTTCGATCATTCGGGGGCAGCGTAGCGATTGTCGAGTAGCCGTCACTTTGAGCTTCGCCTCGTTTCACACCGTGCAATCGAACAGGTGAAGGAGCCCGATCAGACGCCGGTCATCGACGATCACCAAGCTAGTGATGCTGAGCTCCGTCATCAGATCGACGGCCTCCTGCAGGCGTGCCTCCCGATCGATACAGACGGGATTTTCTGTCATCATATTGCCGGCCGAGAGCTCCGCAAAATCCCGGCGGTGGCGTTCCATGGCACGACGCAGATCACCGTCGGTGACGATGCCGACCAGCTTCCGCTCCGTGCAGACCACGGCGACGCCCATGCGCCCCGCGCTGATGGTCTGGACGACGTGCGCGGCGGGGTCGTCCGGGCGGACAATGGGCAGGTGCTCGGTGTGCATCACGTGACTCACCCGGGTCAGCAGACGCCGTCCCAGGTTGCCGCCGGGATGGAAGCGGGCGAAGTGCTCAGGACGGAAGCCCCGGGCCTCCATCAACACGATGGCGAGGGCATCGCCGAGCGCCAGGGCCGCGGTCGTGGAGGCGGTGGGGGCGAGCTGGAGGGGACAGGCCTCCTTGGGCACGGCGGCGTTCAGGTGAAAATCCGCATGCCGCGCCAGCGTCGAATCCGGCCGGCCCGTGATGGCGATGAGCCGGTTCCCGTTTTCCTGGAGAAAGGGGATCAGCCGGATGACTTCATCCGTCTCCCCGGAGTTCGAGAGCGCCAGGAAGATGTCCTCCGGACACGCCATGCCCAGGTCGCCGTGCGAAGCCTCTCCCGGATGTACGGAGAATGCAGGCGTGCCCGTGCTTGCCAAGGTCGCCGCGATCTTGTTCCCGATCAGGCCCGACTTGCCCATACCGCAGACGATCACCCGCCCACAGCCGGCGAGAATCGCGTCCACGGCGGCGGCCAGATTCGAGTCTACTTGCTCGATCAGGGTGCCGATGGCAGTGGCCTCGATTCGCAGTACCCGCCGCACCCGCTCGAGATAGGCGTCCTTCGAAATCCCCCGGTTGCGCTCTGCCGCTTGCATGATTTACCTTCTTGCACGCATTACACGACTGCCGATGATACCGTCGGGCCTGCGGCCAAACCACGGTTGGGACCGCGCTTATGTTTGCGTCCATTTGCGGATAACTCTTCCGTGGAGATCTTGCGCGCTCGATGTTATCGGTAATTGAGAGGATCTGTACTCGTCATATGGTATCAGTATCCACCGAGATCTTCGCCGGCTTGGCCGCTCGCAAGATTGTGGTGGTCGGCGACCTGATGCTGGACCGCTTTTTGTGGGGACAGGTGCGGCGGGTCTCGCCGGAAGCCCCGGTGCCGATCGTCGATCTGGAGCGGGAGACGCGGTCCGCAGGGGGGGCGGCCAACGTGGCGCGGAACCTGTCGGGGCTGGGGCTCCCGGTCGATCTGGTGGGGGTAACGGGCGCGGACACCGGCCGCGACCTGTTTCTCGCAGCTCTGAGCGCCACCGACTTGGATAGCGACGGGATCCTGATCGCAGAGGATCGGGGTACGACCGTCAAGACCCGCGTGCTTGGGAATCGCCGACAGCTGCTCCGCATCGACGAGGAGCGAGCCATTCCCCTATCGGAACGCGACCGGGAGCGCCTGCTCACCGTCGCCACCGCGCGCCTAGCGGGGGCCGATGCCCTACTCCTTTCCGATTACGCCAAGGGGGTCCTGACCGCGGACTTGTGCCGGTCGCTGATCGCGGCTGCCCGCGACCGCGGCCTGCCGGTGCTGGTCGATCCCAAGGGAAAGGATTTCAGTCGTTATACCGGAGCCACCCTGATTACCCCGAATCGCGACGAGCTGGCCCTCGCCACCGGCGTGGCCGTGCAGGACTTGGACGCCCTGGTGGCGGCTGGCTCCGCGATGCGCGAGGCACTGCATCTTAAATCCCTGGTGCTGACGCTGAGCGAGCAGGGCCTGATGCTCATCGGACCGGACGGCAGCCAGCGGCTGCCGCCCGTCGCCCGAGAGGTGTACGAGGTCTCCGGTGCCGGAGACACCCTCATCGCCACCTTCGCGGCCGGCCTCGTCGCCGGGCTGGGATGGGTCGCTACCGCCCGCCTAGCGAATCTCGCGGCCGGGATCGTAGTCGGCAAGGTGGGTACCGCGCCCATCACGGCACGAGAGTTGCTGGCGGCGATCGGTGAGCAGGCCGCCGACGGACAGGCAGCAAAGATCCGCGACGCCGAGGCGGCCCAGGCCGAGGTCCGCCGCTGGCAGGTCGACGGCGAGCGGGTGGTCTTCACCAACGGCTGCTTCGACCTGTTGCATGTGGGCCACGTGATTTACCTGGAGCAGGCCCGCCGCCACGGCCAGCGGTTAGTGGTCGGGCTCAACACCGATGCCTCGGTGCGCCGGCTGAAGGGACCCGGGAGACCGCTCAGCGGTCAGGAGGACCGGGCGCGCGTCCTGGCGGCCCTGGCCGCGGTCGATACGGTAGTCCTGTTCGACCGGGACACACCCCTGGCACTCATCGAGCAGCTACGCCCCGACGTGCTGGCCAAGGGTGCGGACTACCGGGAAGAAGAGGTGGTCGGGGCCAGGGAGGTCAAATCCCGGGGCGGTCGGGTCGTACTGGTGCCACTGGTGGAGGATCGGAGCACAACGAGCGTCATCGCGCGGATGAAGGGCGATTGAGTAAGTTGTCTGTGTTCGTGTTCTCTTTATGGTAGTGGTAATTTTTGAAGTGATATCTAGCCAACAATCGGCAATAATTCGGCATTATATCGGTGTATGAAGAGTTTTAGGCAAATCTCATGCATTTTAATACAGTTGGGAAAAGAAAACGTCCTGCGTACTTATTAATCAATAAATTAAATAATATTTTCGCGGATCAGAGATAGAATGATGCGTGAAGGCACGCATCATTCAGGGACAAAAGATGTCGTTTTTCCTATACTCAATTCGGTACAGGGCTTTGGAGGACCTTGAAAATGGCGCGGCATCCATGTCTCGCATGGGCGCCCTGAATTTTTCGGTGGTGCTTAACGTGTAGTGATGAACTCTCTGGTGAAGCTTTTTCTTCTACCTGCTACCCTTACTTTGAATCCCAGCAGATCTTCACGGATGAAAGACGGACCGGAGCCGATCCATGTGGAGTTCAAGGAAAAACTCAACATGGTTGCGCAGACCACCAATTTCTCAGCTATATTCCGTTCCCTGAAGAAGACGTGTGTTTCCGGTATGCCAGCCAGCATCCCCCAGGCAAGGGAGAGAAGAGGATTTATCCATGACGACAATCGCTCGCTTTCGGATACCACTCATCGTCCTGCTCTTCCTGCTGCTCCCGTTTGCCGGCTGCTCCAGCAATGGTAGGCACAGTTCGGACGACGACGCAGCCTACTCCTTCCGGGGCACCAGCTCCAGAACCTTTCCCGTTCCGTCCGCGATCAAAGACAACGTGATCTTCTGGCGCAACGTCTACGGCAAGTGGGGCCGCGACAAGCTCGCCATCCACGACGACGAGTATATGAGGGTGATCTACGAGGTGGCGAAGCTGCCCGCTTCCGGTCTGGAGCATTTCATGCGGGCACGCAAGGCCCATTACAAACGCCGCCTCGCAGATCTGGAGGCCAAGGTGCGGGTGGGCCTTCCCCCAGCCAAGCACGAACGGGCACTGTACAACAAACTGGTGCGGGCCGGCGGCAAGCGTGCCATCTATGGCGCCAGCAACAGGGTACGCACTCAACGCGGCATCCGCGAGCACTTCCGCCGCGGGCTAGCGATCAGCGGTCGCTACGACAAAAAGTTCCGTCAAATTTTCCGCTCGCAGGGGTTGCCCGGAGATTTGGCCTATCTGCCCCACGTCGAGTCTTCTTTCCAGGCTCACGCCCGCTCCCCCGTCGGCGCGGCGGGAATGTGGCAGTTTATGCGTGGTACCGGCAAGCTTTACATGACGGTCAACGGTACCATCGACGAGCGCCTGGATCCGGTGACCGCCGCCGAGGGTGCCGCCCGCTATCTGGGCGACTCCTACCGCAAGCTCCTCAGTTGGCCGCTGGCCATAACCTCCTACAACCATGGCCGAGGCGGCATGGAAAGGGCCAAGGCCATCCACGGCAACAACATCGGGACCATCGTCCGCAAGTATAAGGGTTCCCGGTTCAAGTTTTCCTCCCGCAATTTCTATGCCCAGTTCGTTGCGGCGCGAGAGGTTGCGAGTCACCCCAGGCGTTATTTTCCAGAAGGTGTCGACTACCAGCCGCCTATGTCCGAAGACCGCCTGGTGCTTCGCCACAGCATGCTCGCGTCATGGGTCGCCCGCCACTACGGCGTGTCGACCTACCGGCTTGCGAGTATGAACAAACATTGGAAGAAGTCGGCTCGGCAGGGCTGGACCTACCTGCCGTCCGGCACCACCGTGTGGCTTCCGGATGGGGCCCTCAGGCGAGTAACGAGCGCGCCTAAACCCATGCCGGTCATGCTGACGAAGGCTGAACGCAGGTCTAAGGCCAAGCCGAAGTCGGTCGCGGCCAAAAAAGTTCATGTGGTCAAACCGAACGAGACCCTGTATCGGGTGTCCGTCACCTATCAGGTATCCCTCGACGAGCTGCGGCGCCTCAACAGCATGGGCCCAAACGACACCAACATCCGTCCTGGTCAGCAGCTGCGCGTGAGTGGCTGAAAGACATGGCGCGCCTGAGAGGATTCGAACCTCCGACCTCTGCCTCCGGAGGGCAGCGCTCTATCCGGCTGAGCTACGGGCGCGAAGAAGCTAAAGAGATGAGTACCGAACCAGGTCGGTGCTCATGATGAGCGGGCAGGTAGGATAACGGCTCTGGCGGGATTTGTCTACGCCCGCATTGCCGTTCGACCTAGGGGTTGGAATCCGGAGGGATGCGGGTGCCCATTTTTCAGCTGAAAATGTTAAATGGCTACAACACCTGGCGAGGCTTTTCCTCAGACCGACGAGTAGATGAGACACACCAGGAACCTGTCTGCCGACAGGCATGCGGTGCGCCGTACCCAACAATTCAGGGGGCAGTGGGCAGGGGGCAGTTTTCAAGGGCAGACAACTGATACTACCTGCCCCCTGACAACTGCTCCCTTGGCAGTGCACAAACTCGACTCATTTGTGAAAGATGTGGGTCCGTCAAGGAATCCTAGAACCGCGATATTCGCTCTGGTTGGAGTCGCGGTTCTGATCGCGATCATCTATGCCCTGACGACAACCTTTTCCAGGGATGGCGACCTGGGTACACCGGTGCGGAGCGCGACACGAACGGCTCCCGTAGATACTGTCCCTCCACCAGATGCAGGTCCCGGTAGTGCCGTCTACGACAGGGCATGCGTCGCCTGCCACGGTACCAGCGCAGCTAATGCCCCCAAATTCGGTGACAAGGCTGCTTGGGAGCCGCGCTTGGTGCAAGGCATCAACCGGCTTCTGCAGACTGTGATCGCCGGCAAGGGGGCCATGCCGCCCCGCGGTACCTGCGCAGATTGCTCGGACGACGACCTGCAGGCTGCTATCGAGTATATGCTGGTCCAGGTCGGGTACGAACCGGTCGCCTCCCATCGGAATGATGAATGTAGAATGATGCCGTAGCGCAGGCGTCTCGCCTGCGCTACTTTCATAACCCTAACTCCCGCCAGCGCGCCTTGATCCGCTTGACGGAGATGGGATAGGCGGTCCTGATCTGCTGGGCGAAGAGGGAGACCCTGAGTTCCTCCAGCATCCAGCGGATCTCCTCCAGACGGGCATCGTGCCGTCCGGCCTCGCGTGCGGCGTTCGAGCGTTTCTGCCATTTCTGTTGCAGGGTGGCCATCTCCCGGATGTGCTGCCGGTCCTTGCCGGCGGCGTATGAGAGCTTCTCGGCGCGGGCCTCCAGGGCCTTCAGGTACCGCGGGTAGTCCTTGAGGTGTCGATAAGGGATTTTCTGCAGGAAGCCGCGAAAGACCAGCGCATCCAGGTGTCCGTGCATGTCTGTAACCGAGGCCATCCAGTGGGTCTGGGTGATGTCCGCGAGCCGCCCGCGGATGGTCTGGTAGCGGGTGAGTATCTGCCCGATCAGGGCATAGACATCCTGGGCGACGGATCCCAGCCGCGGCCGGTTCTGTTTCAGGTGTGACACGAAAGTCTGTCGGTCTCGAATCGGCCTCTGACCCTCCAGAAAGGTGAGATCCAGGATCAATGCCACCAGCTCGTCGGCCAGATCCGCTGACTTGGATTCGTTCTGCCCCGGCGGTTGCGGTGCCTTGGCATACCGGAGGCGCATACGGTCCAGCTTCGGCAGGCTCCTGCGCAGATGGCGCAGGTCCGATCCCAACTGGAGCATCAGCAGCCGGCGCAGCCCTTCGCGCATAGCTAGTGCGGCGCCCGCCTCCGAGTCCAGCACCCGGATAGCGACGCTGTCGCCCCGGTCGACCAAGGCGGGATAGCCGCGCAGTCGAATGCCGCCGTGGTCCAGATCCAGGCTTTCCGGCAGCATGTCGAAGTCCCAGCACCTGATCCCCGTCCGTTCCAGCTCGCGGGATGGAATCTCGGCAAAAAAGACCTGCTGCCCCTGCCCGCCGTAGCGGCGCTGGAGGCGGGAAAAATCCTCCTCTAGGGCGAGCTGATGCCCCTCATTGTCCACCAGACAGAATTTCATCCGCAGGTGTCCGGGTACCGCGGACCCATCCCAGGTGTCTTCGGGAACCGATACCCCGGTTATCTCCTTGAGCGCTTCGGCGACCGCTTGGACCAAGGGCCGCTTCGAGGGTACCAGGCGCTCGGCCAGTCGCCGTGCCGTCTCCGGGATGGGGACCAGGGCCCGGCGCAGCTGCTTGGGCAGGCCCCGCAGCAGGGCGACGAGGAGCTCCTCCAGGAGACCGGGGACCAGCCACTCGCATTGCTGCGGCAAGACCTGATTGACCAGCGGCAAAGGAATGGTCAAGGTCACCCCGTCCGTGTTCGATCCGGGGTCGAACCGATAGGCGAGGGGGAGCCGGGTGGCCCCGACCTGCAGACCATCGGGAAACGCCTGCTCGGTCACTTCTTCCGCATCCCGCCGCATCACATCGTCCAAGCGCATGTGCAGGAGCTTGGGGTCCTTGCGCGTCGCTGTGCGCAGCCATTGCTCCAGTCGGGGCCTAGAATAGATGCTGTGCGGAATCCGTTGGGCGTAGAAGGCGTAGATAGCCTCCTCGTCCACCAGGATGTCCCGCCGACGGGATTTGGCCTCCAAGTACCGGACGTACTTGATGAGTTCCTGGTTGTGGCGCCAGAAAGGAGCCTGGGTTTCGAAGTCCCCCTCTACCAGGGCGAAGCGCAAGAAAATCTCCCTGGCCTCGTCCGGGTTGATGGTTCCATAGTTGACCCGCCGCCTGGGGATGATGGTCACTCCGTAGAGGGTGACTTTTTCATAGGCCGCCACCTGGCCGCTCCCAGCTTGCCAGTGGGGCTCCGAGTAGCTGCGCTGCACCAGGTGGGCGCCAGCCCGCTCGATCCAGGCCGGCTGAATCCTGGCGACGGTGCGCCCGTACTGACGACTGGTCTCGACCCGCTCGGCCGCCACGATCCACTTGGGTGTCTCCCGGAACAGACCGGAGCCCGGATAGATGGAGAAGCGGTTGTTACGGGTGCCTTGGTATTCCCGCTGCTCGTCCTTGCAGCCGATGTTGCCCAACAGGCCCGTGAGTAAAGCGCGGTGGATCTCCTCGTAGCTCCCCGCGGTTTGGTTCCCTTTGTAGCCCATCTCGTGCATCGTGAGCGCGAGCTGGGCATGGGTATCGCGCCACTCCTGGACCCGCTTCCAGGACAGGAAATGCCGTTGGCAAAGCTTTCTGAACCGGTTTTTGGACAGGCGGGCGCGTTCCTGTTCCAGAAATCGCCACAGGTTCAGGAAGGTGAGAAAGTCCGAATCCTGGTGTTGGAAGGTAGCGTGGATCTGATCCGCTGCCTGCTGCAGGTCCTGCGGGCGCTCCCGCGGGTCCTGGACACTCAGGGCCGCGGCGATGACCAGCAGCTCGGTCAGGCAGTGGTAGTCTGCGGAAGCCAGCAGCATCCGGCCGATGCGCGGGTCCACGGGCAGGCGGGCGAGTTCTTTACCCAATGGAGTCAACCGACCCGCAGCGTCCAAGGCCGCCAGCTCCTCCAGGGTGCGGTAGCCGTCGGCGATCAGCCGGGTATCCGGCGCATCGAGGAAGGGGAATTCCTCGATCGCCCCGAATCCCAGCAGCTTCATCCGCAAAATAGCCGCGGCCAGATTGGTGCGCAGGATCTCCGGCTCGGTGAAGGGGACCCGGCCCGCGAAGTTGTCCTCCGAATAGAGGCGGATGCACAGACCCGCCGCCACCCGCCCGCACCGCCCTTTGCGTTGATTTGCCGCGGCCTGGGAGATGCGTTCCACCGGCAGGCGTTGGACCTTGCTGCGATGGCTGTAGCGGCTGATGCGGGCGAACCCCGGATCGATCACAGCATGGATGCCGGGTACCGTCAGCGAGGTCTCGGCCACATTGGTCGCCAAGATCACGCGGCGGGTGCCGTGGGCCTGGAACACGCGCGCCTGCTCTTGGAGGCCCTGGCGGGCATACAGGGGCAGGATCTCGGTGCACGGTAGGTGCTTCTGGCGCAAGGTCTCCGCGGTCTCGCGGATTTCGCGCTCGCCGGAGAGGAACACCAGCACGTCGCCCGGACCCACTCGCGCCAGCTCGTCCAGGGCCTCGGCGATGGCGAGCTGCATGGCATCGTCCCGCTCGCTTACATGTTCGTCCCCCGGCGGCCGGTAGCGTACCGCCACTGGATAGGTGCGCCCTGAAATCTCGATGATGGGCGCCGGACCCGCGGCGCCCGCGAAATGCTCGGCGAAACGCTGCAGGTCGATGGTGGCCGAGGTGACGATCAGCTTGAGGTCGGGTCGCTTGGGCAGCAGCCCCTTCAGGTAGCTCAGCAGGAAGTCGATGTTGAGGCTGCGCTCGTGGGCCTCGTCGATAATCAGGGTATCGTACTGGTTGAGAAACCGATCCTGCTGGATCTCCGCCAGCAGGATGCCGTCAGTCATCAGCTTGATGGAGGTCTCAGATCCTATCCGGTCATGGAAGCGCACCTGGTAACCCACCAGGGTTCCAGGCTCGGTCCCGAGCTCCTGGGACAGGCGACTCGTAAGGCTGCGCGCGGCAATCCGCCGGGGCTGGGTATGGCCGATACGCCCGACGATCCCCCGCCCCAGATCGAGGCAGATCTTGGGCAACTGGGTGGACTTGCCGGAGCCGGTCTCGCCGCACAGCACCACCACCTGGTGGTTGCGGATCAGTGTCGCTACCTCATCGCGGCGCTCGCTGACGGGCAGTTCCGGGGGATATTCAATGGTCGGGATCTGGGCCCGGCGCTGCTCGACCAGATTCCGGGATTTCCGAATTGCCGCCCGGAGCTCGGCCAACTCCCGGTCGATGAGCTGGCCGCGTAGCGCGCGCCGATTCAGGACCTGCAAGCGGCGGCGGAAGGATGGCCGGTCGCCGATGAGGCAGGTAGCTAAGTCCTCCCGCGTCGGAAGGCGGCCGGGATACGAGGACTCGGGTAAGCGACTGGGTCTATTGTTCATCTGGCCCAGACAGAGGTGCCGGGGAGCACTTGGCAAAAATCTCGGTAACTATTCAGGAGCCCTTGGCAAAGCGAGAGCTGCCTGTGTAGGCTAACCAGATGCCTGAACCGCACGCCCCAAGCCGTTCTCCGGAAAGCCTCATCCAGGAGCGTGAACGGGAGCGTGCGCTGGTTGTGGA
>Ga0126332_10000662_pt1 | contig 11825 bp, 3 predicted proteins | sample InaspJWI42metaG_FD_94482 | JGI IMG/M metagenome (GOLD analysis project Ga0126332, IMG submission 94482) | Marine gutless worms symbiont microbial communities from Oahu, Hawaii - Inanidrilus sp. 2 OAHU.JWI-42 metaG | ecosystem: Host-associated > Annelida > Digestive system > Unclassified | place...
ATCTGTCGGAGCACTGCATCCCGGTCTCCAGTGCTGTCACGCGGCGGCATCTGCGTTCCGCCAACCGTCACCTACTTGCCGTACCGCGTTTCCGGCTCAACGCTTACGGCCGTTGGGCGTTCTCAATTGCTGCCCCGATGGCCTGGAACTCACTCCCGGATTTTATCCGGGATCCAACGAGCAGCACAAACTGTCTTAGGCGTCTACTTGAAACGTACTTGTTTGCTCGTTACTAGTGCATCCAGCGCATTAGGAGTTCTAACGATTATGCGCTATACAAATGCACGCACTCACTCGCTCACTCACTCACTCGGTCCTCCTCTGTCGGCGTTGCGATATGTTACGTGCTTCCTGTTTTAAGGATGACGCCACGACGACGCAAAAAGTGAGTCAACAGGGGCAACATGGATATGAAGTCGCGGCGTGTCCTCAAACTGACCCACCAGGAAGCAGCAGCGGACCTGGGCGGAGTCTCATACCAGCTACGACTGCTTTGTTAATTACGTTTAACCACCAGCTGCATTGAGGGATTCGTACCGGGCGGGACAAGTCTGGCGCCGGTGACTGGTCCGTAGAGGTCGACGAGCAGCCACAGCGGAACGTCTACTAGAAGTCCGTCCACAAGGACGCCGCGATCGCGTCCGTCGACGTTCCAGCGCGCGACGCCGTCGTCGTCGAGCCAGACGGTCACCCTGCCTGCGCCCGCGCCGACCACGCGCACCCAGAACCCGTCGCAGTCGGTGAGGTCGGGGACGGCGAACGGCGGGAGCGTTGCGGCGACGGTGGCCGGGTCGTGCCGGGAGAAACCGAGTCGCGCCGAGCCGGGCACCTGCCGACGGTCACCGTCGCCCGGTGCGCCGGGACCCCCGCGGAGGCGCCGGCGTCCGCGGACCAGCTCGACGCAGACGCGCTGCCTCGGCTTCAGTGGCCGCGCGCTGAACACCAGCCCGCCGCCGGCGCCGCGGGGAACTTCCGGTCGTCGCTCAACGAGGTCCGCGCGACCGGATACGGAAACGACGGCCGAGCCGCGCGCGGTCGGGTGAAACGCGACGATGTCACGCATCGCCACCGACCGACTTCCGGCGTTCTCACCGGTCACCGCAAGCTCATGTTGACGTTGTTATGCCACGAACAAATGCCAAGACGTTAGGCCAAAGGAATTTAGCTATGCACGGGCCGGTCCGCTGCAACAGCCTTCCGACCTCTATCCGCAACACTGAACTATCGCTGAACTGTTTCCGTCGAGAACTGAAGTCATTCCGCTTCTGTGGGGCTTATCTACAGGATCAGGTGCACTCGTGACGGTCTTCGGTTATAAGAGAACGCGAACATCAACCTTACGAACTTAACTGAACTGACCGGAAGCGTCCAGCTGGCAGACTACAGACAACATGGCTGCGGACAGTCGAATCGGACCCCCAGCCTGCAGTGAACATTGGTCTGTTCACTGGCTGGCGACGAGCTCAAGACCGTTCGATGTACGCGGACGCTATTCGTCTATGCTCCAGTCGGCGGCACGCACACGATGGTGATGAGATCACCGCGTGACATCGCGGGACCGAGCGACGCCTGCCGCAGCCGACACTTCCGGCTTCAAGATGACGTCATGCAGCGCCGTCTGTAGCGTCTTCAGTGCCAAGCCGGGAGATTGGCCGGGACGAGCGTGTCCGAGACGACCTATTCCGTGTCGAGCGGGACGTGAAACCTCAACGCGAAACCGATAGCGCCGACGTACCGAAACAATCGACGGCATTCTGCAGCGGCGACACGGTTGGCAATGGAGGCCGGGCTGCAGCGCGACCCGGTCTGACAGGCATGCATGCAGCGACACGCAAACAGGCCGATCCAGACGGCGGGGCGGCCGGGCAAGCTCACCTGCAGCGGCTGCACGCAGAATTGGTCAGCTGCCCGCCGCCACCCACGTCGACGCATCGCTGCCGGTGTTCGGCGCATGCCCACGGCGAGAAATCGATGCCGCGTAGCGCGGGTCCCGGCCGCCCGCACGCACACCTGTGTCTCGCTACCTGGACGAGCTCGGTAGCGTCACGCGACTACAGTGCTCGATAGCAAGGACGACGACGCACGAATCCGCCGGGACCTCGGCGGCGGGCATCCCTGCCCTGCTGCCCACTGCTGCCGAAAAATGCCAAAGGTGTCCCGAGTTTTCGCCGACCACGTTAATGGCCTGGCGGTGTAAAGATTACGGGTTGAACTCGCGAGTCAACAGGTCGCGGGTTCGACTCCCGCCAGTTCCGCTTTCAGGCAACAACCTTGGGCAAGTTGTTCGCACACATGTGCCTGTCGCCAAGCAGTACAATTTGGTACCCGTCAAGTGGCGGTGATGTCTTGCGGCTGCAAACAGTAGATTTGGCGTCGCACTGACCATGCGCCAGCCTTCAGTGGGTCGTCTACCTGTTGGCTTACGGTCAACAGATGAGCACGCCGCCTGCAATACTCGTGAGGTATGGCACAATTTACCATAACTTACTTTAATGGTCCAGGTAGAGCAATCGATCCAGTGAGTGTTAGTGTGCGTTTGCGTGTTTCTGTCTGCTTGGATAACTGATAAATTAAACGACCTGCAGCCTAGATGATTGACATGCTGGTTCAACCAGGCGCACGCTATATAGGTCCAGTTCTTGATTAAAAAGTTCTGAAGAAATAACTGAGAAATTGGTAAATTAATATTAAAAATTTCAAATGTCTCTTTCGGTGCATAGATGTGAGTGAACTATGGCATTTAAATTTTAGAATGGGGGACTGCCTGCTAAAATTCTAAACATGTAACTGAACAACGTGCAAATGTGTATGCATGTTGTGCTATTATTTCCCGTGACTGACGTGTTTTGTTGCTGTGGTTAAATTTCTCACTATGTAAAATAGGTCGACGACGACGACGATACGTGTGCTCGCTCGTTTCAACTCGTTTGTTAATAGCTAAATTCCACTACACGGACACGGACACGGACTTTTTTGCGGCGAAACTCCGTTGGGTCCGTGCGGGTCCGTTTCGCCGCAAAAAAAGTCCGTGTCCGTGTCCGTGTCCGTGTCGGGCCCGTGTCCGTGTCCGTGTAGTGGAATTTAGCTTTAACTTAACACAACAGACATAAAAAGCATTCGGCATCCGCTTGGTTAGCCGACTGTGGCCAAAGATTTTCTACAGATGTAGGACTTTAATTATGCATTTAATGGACGTAAGCTTTTTGTCAAATCTCTAATTATATGTTCTCAGTCTTTCATTGCAACCTTGATCAAAATGGGTGGCCAAAGATTTTCTACAGATGTAGGACTTTAATTATGCATTTAATGGACGTAAGCTTTTTGTCAATTCTCTAATTATATGTTCACAGTCTTTCATTGCAACCTCGATCAAAATGGGTCTTTATCTCATTCTGTCCATTTCGCTGACGTTCCTGAATTTCAGTCCTAAGCTCGCGACATTATTTATCTGAGAATTTGTGAGCTTCCATAAAAATGCACAATGTGAATAAAAAACAAACATTTAACGACTGGATTTTAATGCACTGAAACATATAATTATGTTGTGCAATAATGCAAATATTTACAGTATTCAAACAATGCTTGTGTTATCCATATTATAATTTCATTAAAAAGTAATCATAAGCTCGTGCAACATTGTTGCTTATTATTCGAACACAAATTCTCCGCATTTTAGCTGTACAATTCGTTAGGGCCTATAACAAATAAATATAGCACTTTTCTACACGGCAGCAAAGTTACTTCAAACGACGCACATGAGAACGTAAAGCGGTGAAAATGTACGACGTACGTTGGCATAGCTGCATACGCTGACATACTAAATGGCATTAATTTGCCTAAAATAACCTAGTTCTTAAATAAGTTTAGTACAGCCAGCACGTTAGAATTGCCCGAATCTTCACCACGGCGACGAATACATGTACGTATCCGCAATAATAAGTTTCGTTAATGAAAGAACTAGCTATTGCGGAGTTACAGTATTAACAATATTTTCACTTGCAGAAATGTGAAATAATCAATACGACTTTATGCCATTCTCTTTTTCGAAAGCAGAAGCATGTCCAAAGTGAAGGATGTAAGCAGACATGATGCGAGACCGTACATGCAGTGTAATGGTGTACATTCAAACAGAAATATGGACAGGTCGCAACTTTTGATCTAAACGTTTGCATGCCGGTACGCCGTTATAATAAACAGAAGAAGCATCTTCAATTCCAAGCGGTACCACTACCGGCAATGTTAATTACCATAACGGATCGCCTGACGTCTGACAGCAACGGACTGCATGCAAAGTTTACTAGCACAAAGAACTCACAGACTATAAACTGAGACAGACAGTCGGAGGGACGGACACGGCACTGTTTTAATACGTTTGCGCATACGTAACAATAGCAATTTATACTGGGGGCCGATTGTTTCGGACACGGTGTACGTCGTCGGGGGACTACTGCTATGCGGCAGCAGAGCCGATGATGTCACAGAGCCGACGACAGTCGTCGGTGGCGCGACGCACGCTGTCGATCATCATCTGTCGAGCGTCGACGGCGACGGACGCGCTCTCCGAGGTCGCCACAGCAGCGTCCCGGGTCGCCCGGACCACCGCCTTGAGCCGGTCGCACAGCGCGTTGGCGGCCGCCGAGACCCGGTCGCGCACCTGTCGGTTGGTCACGTGACGCGCGATGACGTCACCGACGTAGACGAGCCGGTGAGCGGCGAGCACGACGAATCGGCCGCGCCGGACGAAGGCGTCGGCGGACGGCGGGGGCGCGGAGGGGTGCAGCGGCGCGGACGGGCCGCAGCAGCAGCGGTAGAACTCGGCCGTCGCGGCGTCGACGTCGGCGGCGTGCGCGCGCACCTGCGCCGAGAAGAAAGCCAGCAGCTCGCGGTCGTCGTCGTTCAGCGACGGCGCGCCGACGTCGCCGGTGATCGCCACTGGGACGTTCCTGATGGCGGTGGTCGTCGTCGTCGCCGGCGGCGGCGGTGGCTGGTTGTAAGCGGTCGGCGCCGGTCTGATCGACTGCATCTCGCGCTCCACCTCGCGTACGATCGACACGTAGTCGCAGTCGTCGTCGTTCCACCCGTCGTCGTTGTTCTTCTTGTTCAGTTCCGCCACCCGTCGCTCTTCGTTCGGCCTAGACGGCGTGTCATTCCAACTGACGTGCGCTGTGCCGTCCGGTCTCGACGCCGAGCCGTTCGTCAACCCCGGCGTCAGCGGCGGCCGCTTCCAGCTGACCGACTTGGGCGGCTTGGGTTTCACGGGCGGCGGCTTGCCGATGGGCGGACGGCGGGCTCGCGGGTTGCCGACCGCGGCGGACGGCGACTGCGGCGACAGCGGCGGCTTGTCCCGCTGGTGGCTGTCTCTGCGCAGCGGAGCCGCTGGAGGCAGGGTCGTCACGGCCGGCAGTGGCGGAGAACACGGAGCTGCGTCGACGTCGTCCGGCGGACGCAGCCGGACGGCCGGGCTGGTCGCCACGAAGTCGGCGAACTGCGCCACCGGGCCGGGCAGATCGGCGACGACCTCGGCCACCGCCAGCAGCAGTTGACGGCAACTGGTCGACGACTCGCGGCCGGCGCGGCGACCGCCCCCGGTCGACCCGGCCGCGATCAGCGCGTCCACGCGGCGGTCGATTTCTATCAGCGACCGGTTGATCGGGTCGACGTGACGACGAATCAGCTCGGGTGGGTTTCCGTCGACGAGGGCGACGAGCTGCCGCAGGGAGGTGCGGACCGCCAGCCCGGCTAGCTTCGCCTGGCCGAGACACTGGCGCGACGCCCCCGCGTCGCCGCCAGCGGCCGTCGCACGGCCGGTCCACGCCAGGAAGCGTTGGACGGCGCGCAGGACGCAGTCGCGCGGCTCGTCGACGCGGCGACGACGGACGTCGTCCGCCGCGCACCTGGCGTTGTCTTGACGACGCGGCGGCCCGTCGACCATCATCGACGACGGACTGCGCTGCTCGGGAGTCGTCGAATTGACCATCTCCGCGTGGACGGCGGACGCACAGTGCTGCTCGGGGGTCGCCGAGCGCCGTTCGACGACCGTCTCCGAATTATCAGAACTCGGCACCGGGACATCGTAGTCGAGACAGTCGGCGTCGTTCACCAGCACCGGGCCGTTTCCAAGAACCGCATCGCCGTTGAGCGTCGCGGGACCGGGCGGGGCGGCGGCGGGAACGGCGACCGACAGCGCGATGCCGGAATCGGCGGACGTGTCTGACGAGGACCGTCGCGCCGCCGCCGGCGGCCGGGGCTCGTAGCCGTTCACCCGGGACGGGAAGGCGCTGGCCGGGGCCGCGGCTCGAGGCGACAGGTGCGCCGAGCGGACGCTGGCACAGCCGGACGACAGCGAGCCGGCGGACATGACCGACGTGACGCTGGAACGATTCGACGACGCGCCGTCCACGTCGCTCACCGGCCGCTGGTGGGCAGGCGGCGGCGACAGCAGGTCGTAGTCACCGACGCCGAAGTCGTCGTCGATGTCGTCGCGGTAGGGAGGTACGCCGGCCGGGACGTCATAGTCCTGCGACGAGTCGGCGACGTCTGTGACAGAACAGATGTGACAGACAGACGCTGAAGGTATTCAGTTTGCTGTAATTGTAAGCTATGTGTGTGTGCGTTAAACCGCTTGATAATGTAGCTCTCGCTCTGTTATTTGTTGTTGTATTGCATATTCGTTTTTTCTATCACTTAATGACACATACACACACACACACCCGTTTAACGGCCCTGTGTCCGGGACTACCCGGGTGAGCACAAAGGTAAAACCAATCTGGATTTTACTGAAGCAAGAGACGGTGAGTGGCAGTGGCATCAGCTTGGTCATATGCACGTCTGCACCTCACTCCAGACAGATAACCATGCCAGCACCCGACCATTCAAGTTTTTTACACGCCGGGTGCCCTTCCTGCCGCCCAACCAACAGCGTTAACTCATGTAAACAAACATGTATCTAGTTTATTTAGTTCTACTGCATTCTACCGCTGATGAATATACAAAGTTGCTGAAATACAAAGGTTAAAACAATTTAAAAACGTGATACAAAAACGTTCATCATGGTTCAATGACTGATGAAGGCGTGAAGTATGCAAGATAACGTCACTGCCAGCATACTGAATAATTCGTCAGTGCTTCCTGTACCATAATTTTACCATGCTGCGTTATAATGTATTTTTGCATTACCTACCTGAGAAGCTGGCAAAGAGGCACATAGCCTGCGCCAGTACGTCCTCTACGTCTACGTCTACATCTGCGTTGCACATCTATTATGAATGTGCAACTGAACAACAACGCAACGTAGCAAACGATGCAAGATAATCAAACATACTAATCTGAGTTACATTTATAGTGACGTTTTATTATAACAAAAAAACGTTGAAAAATTTGTAAAAATGTTACAATAATAAACAAGTTGTTGTAGTACTGGCAGCGAAAGGTCGCATCGCTGCTGCCACCTACCGAATAAAATTGAGAATATCGACCGCACGCCGGGAATTCCCTACTTTACAACGAGCCACGAGATGTCCTTCTCAAAGTGCCCTTTCCCCATCAGAAGGGATCCGGGCCCCTATCAGATACGTGTTTCCTCAAGCCCACCCGAGTCCACAACCCAAACGGCATCTCGAACGGTTCAGCCATTTTAGCACAGCTTACGGTTGAGATCACAGAACAACGATAGCAACAGGCTGCATGCTAGCGATGCGGCGGGAAAACATTATGTTAATAAACGTTTGTTTACATCTGTGTGTGTCGGTGGCGCCAGCTGGCGACTGAGAAGATTCGTAGCGCGTCGTCGGCACGTCGTAGTCGACAGCGGCATCAGCGCCGGCCGCGTCGTCGTCGTCGTCGTGATGGTAGACGTATACACTGCCCGACTTGTGCGGCACTACCAGCTATACCAGTCAACCAACCACGCCCAGCAAACACACTTCAATATGCAGTCATCCGTCCACACACAGCATCGCGTATACGCTGTTTGTATCACAGCCAATCCATGCTTTTATATAAAAAGTAAAGTAAAAATAAAGTATACGGATATACCTGCCACACCGCTATACGGGAACTCACATGCCATATAGCATCACACAGTGTTACCTGCCACCCGACAGAGGTGACATTCCCGCCTTTACCCCAGCCGAAGCTGGTACTCAATTAAGCGACCCCGGAGGTATGCAATGATGAGTTGACCTAGTGGGCTGGTTACATACCGAGATGGTATACCCGCCCAAAGACGGCCAGCCAGCCATCAAGGTACTAACCGGGCCCGACGTGCGTTAACTTAGTTCATGCGACGAACTCCGCTAACCCATACGCCACGTCGGTAACTTGCCTGCATTACCGACCGTGTCCAACGCCAGCGGGCGTGGTTACGCGGTCGGTCTAACCTCAATCCTCGACCGAGGGCAGTTTTTCTAGTTCTGCATGAGAAACTCGCCGCTGTTTTCTAATTTCGTCGAGAAACTCGCTGTTGTTCGGATCCATCAAACGTTTTCGTCAACTTCTGGGAACTGCAATGTATCGTATCGCATCGTATGGTATTGCGTAGACCTACGTTGCCTTCAGTGCTCTGACGCTGTTCGTTGGGCGGCAGGCAGGGCATCCGGCCTGTAAAAATGAGTGATGGGGTGCTGACATGGTCGTCTGTCTGGAGCGAGATGCAGACTTGTATATGGCCCAGATGATGCCGCTGCCACTCACTGTCTCTTGCTTCAGTAAAATCCAGATTGGTTTTACCTTTCGGGTACCGGCTCACCCGGGTATAGTCCCGGAAAAAAGGCCGTTAAACGGATGCGTGTGTATGTGTAGGCCTCCATTAAATATGATATCGTAAGACTCATAAACGTCTTGTCGCGGTCATTAAGTCAGATTCCACACGCAAACATCACCCGCTCTGAGTACGTTTTGCCCGCCCACAGCCAGTACGACTCTGAGTCACGAAAGCAGGCGTTATTATGAATGACGCCAATGACCGACGCTGAACAGCTGAACTCGGCAATTACGACAGTCAACCCGTGACCGCAAGCCGACAGCGTTGCGTGGCAGCGACTGTAGACTAAATATACCGCCCAAGAGTAGGCGTAGGCCTTAAGGGCACTCCCATCATCCCATGGTCACGGCATGGCAAGTTAATAAGCTTGAATAGTTTTACGTCACAATATGCATTATACAAAAACACAACAACGCCAATTATTTACAGAGTGGACCAAAAGTAATCCCCTACTGGTTTTTCTTCAAAAGCTGCGCTAAATGTGTCTGCCAGCCCATAAAGCTTCTTATATCGGTTTGGACGTGGCATGTATAGTAACGCATATACGGCCGACTGAACACACGGATATGACACTTTAATCATACACGATGAATATCCCGTGTATGATTTCATACCTGATCCCAAGCTGAGACACTGGCAGAGTAAGTAATTCTAAGTTAGTGAAAAAAACGTGAAAACTTGAGAACAGAAAAATACCAGAAGCAGCGCTGCTTTTTTTCTCGCATATGTAGTTTTATTGATACCGCGAGAGTGAAAAAAGATGGGGGTTCACTTTTCTGGCCCACCCAGTGGGCCAATGTTTTTGCACGCGGAGGTGGGCGTAACGATTGTGATCACGCGGCCAGGTAAGGCACGACTTTGTCTGTGACAGCAATACCTGACACTCGGCACGTTCTTACCACGGTCTATCGACACCTCGGTTATTGTACAGTCAGCGTCGCCAAACAGTTGACGGCGAACATTACGAACTGAATGCAATGCTAAACGTGTGAACAGTGTACAGTGTACTGTCGTACTAATAACTTCAGCGGGATTTAACCGCTTTGTTATGTAAATCTCTCGCGAGCGTCGTGCAAGTTTTGTTGCGCAGTTCAGCAACTACAGCAGAACGCTATACTGCGTCGTTACTGCGCAATTAGGGCCTACATTCAGTGGCGGAGCCAGCGCAGTAAAGGAGCCAGGTCATTTCGATTCGAGGTCAGAAAATCCTCAAGCCAGGTCAGGTCACCCAGAGTCCCGGACGCCGCGAAGGGCTTGAGTGATCAAGTAAGTAAATAAATAAACAATGAAACCCCGCAAAGTAGTAGGCCTATAAGCGGCTAAAGGACAGTGTTTTGCGGATTGTGTCACTGTCAGTGTCGAAATAAAACAAATAAAAGGGTCAGATATCTGATATATGGTAGCATTTTTATTTGCTGTTCACAATATTGCCGAAGCAAAGCAATAGGCAGGGCGGAGCCAGGGCGGTGGATCTTCCAGCCAGGTCATTTGACCTGGCACGCCCTGGTGTAGCGCCGCCACTGCCTACATTGCCGTCCAATATCGGCAAACATCGGTACACGTCGGCCATAAGAACCCAGTGAACCAGAACGAATGAGACTTTAACTTTCCGCCTAATCCCAGCGTGCACTGCATACCATTCGTGCTCAACTCGAGCTCGACCCGTACGCAGAAAAACAAAAAATGAAATCTATTTCTACCCAAAACGCATGCACAGCACAGCATCAAGTAAGACAAAAAGCCGACCTTCGTATGGGAAGTAGTGTTTTTAATGTTCGAAAAAGAGAAGCACTGAATTGCACTGTACATCAGTGAGGCCGACTACCGGCAAGCGGCAACACACGAGGGAGTTGCGGGGTCGACTAGAGGGTACTCAGTAGAGTGCATACCTCTGCCACACTGCTGCATACAAGCGGAAGGCTTATACGCCTCTGTTTTGTGTTGTCTTTCTTACTGCATTATGATCATGATCCACATGAATCAACTACTAGAATAACCCTTACTCTGACCCCTGCAGCCCTAACTGTAACCTTCTGAAATTTAGCCATCCATCTCTTTGGGGCTCTGTAATCTACGTATTCCCCGAATTTCACAAAAATCCACCCGTAACCTTTTGAGTTATATTGCCAACAAGAAGATTCTCCTAACAAAAAGCGGTAAAATGTACCCCAGTGAAAAGTAACAGAGGTAATACAACGACTTCAAGTTTGGTTTATCACCAACTGCAATGTTTATTTACATCTTATATTAACTCCATAACTTTCATTTTACATTTCCTTTTTATCCCTGTTAGTCATCAGTTATCACATGAGTTTCTCCTCATCCTGATACAGCACTAGATATCTATAGCCTTCCCAGAGCCAATGTGCCGCTAAGAAACTGTTCGTAACAGCCCGCCATAGCGAAAATAGGGAAGTTCACATGAGTTAACATGTTACTTACACTGAGCTGTAAACTGGTAAAAGTTATTGCAGTAAATCCCGCATTTTCAGTCGCCCCCATGGAATCTCCTCGCTATGGCGGCCCTTTGCTCTGGCGGACTACAATCGAAACTGCTCACTCACTCCGTCATTCACTCGCTGAACGTGCAGGGTGGGCCAAAAAGCGGGGCCACAGACTCATGACCATAATTCTGTCAAATCTTAACCGATTTAAGCATTTTTACCGGAAGATTCCTTGGTAAATTTGCAGTTAAATGGATATTAAAAACCCCACCGCACCTTGCATACGTTGCCCACCCTGTGAAACACCAATGTCAGCAAAAAACAAGCCATTAACGACAAATTACAAGGTAGTGTAGCTACAAATTTAAGGTGTGGTGGGGTTGTTAATAACCAAATTAAGAAAGGTTTATTGCTGAGTCTGTGAGTGATTTTTTTTTAATCGGTGAGTATTTGGCAAAGTCACACGCAAGAACGTGATTGTCTCCTGCACTTTGTGCGCTTGGCCAACGCACTGCTAAAAGACGCGTTTTTGGCCCACCCTATACAACTATCGCAGGTCGTGCCTTTCCTATTGCTGGAGCAAAGGTGTGGAATGGCCTGCCAAGCGTTGTTACGTCGGC
>Ga0126332_10000664_pt1 | contig 11810 bp, 10 predicted proteins | sample InaspJWI42metaG_FD_94482 | JGI IMG/M metagenome (GOLD analysis project Ga0126332, IMG submission 94482) | Marine gutless worms symbiont microbial communities from Oahu, Hawaii - Inanidrilus sp. 2 OAHU.JWI-42 metaG | ecosystem: Host-associated > Annelida > Digestive system > Unclassified...
TTCAACCATTTTTGATATTTTTAAAATTAACGAAGATTTTCAGCATTATTTGGATGCTTTAACCGAGAATTTAACGGAGCTTGCACCATTTCAGGGGTGCGAAACTTGAGTATATAAAATTAATCAGGGCAAAAAAAATCAGACCAATAGTTCCCTTAGCGTTAATCGAACGTTTTTCAAAATCTGATTTTTCTGACTTTGTTCCTTTCTAGTCTTATTCGGCCATATAACCAAGCGGCAGGACTTTTTGTGTCATTTTCGCGATCCGGCTGGACGGGAATTGAAGTCGCGGAATGAAACAGACTGATATCCAGGTCCGACGCTAAATCATTGACGTTTACCTCCTCAAACAAAAGAGCACCTCATGCCTTTTTTCAGATGGGATGAATTGGAAACCGAACTGATTACCCCCAAGTACTCTCCGGCCAGGGGACCGTTTGTACAGGGAGAAAAAATAAGGATTTTTTGATTTTGTTGGTTCAATATTGCTTATATCTTTGACAAGGGGGTGATAACAAACCGGTGCAAAAGAACACAGACTATAATATTTGCATATACCGGGGTTAACCTTAGAGCCACAAAATCGAATTTGTCATGAAGTTGAAAAAAGTACCCCCCTTCCAACGGCGAATGAAAATTAAACCACAGGAGGAAAAAATGGCGAAAAAACCTTTCTATTATTTATATGTCGGAATTCTGGTAGCTTTCGCAGTCGCATTCTCGGCGATCACCGCTGGCGTGGCCTTTGCGGAATATCCTGATAAACCCATCACGTTCATCGTTCCTTATTCTCCGGGCGGCGGATCCGATCAGCAGGCGCGTAGGCTCCAGCCCGGTCTGGAAAAGGCACTTGGCGTTAAGATAAGGATCGTCTACAAGACCGGTGGCGGTGGCGCAGTCGGATTCAACGAACTTTGGCGCTCGAAGCCGGATGGCTACACCATTAGCAACGTGGTCGTTCCGAACATTGTTATCTCTGCCAAAGGTAAAGATGTCGGCTTCAATCCGGGTGAATTTGCCTATATTGGGATGACCGCAAGAGCGCAGGGCTGCATCATGGTACCCAAGGGCAGCCCGTACAAGACCATTGATCAATTCGTCGCCGCCGCCAAGGCAAATCCGGGCAAGATGACCGTGGCGGGCGTCGGGAAAACCGGCGCCGCGAATTATGCTGAAATCGCCAATATTCTCGGAATCAAAACAGCCTATGTCCCTGTCTCGGGCGGTGTTGGCAAGATGATGCCGATGCTGCAAGGCAAGCACGTTGATGCCGGCATGACCTCGTCCTCGCATGCCGTCAGGCATGCCGCAACGGTGGATACCCTGGTCGTCGCCGGTCCTTCGCCCTCATCCGCACCACAGCTGAAGGGCGTTCCGAACGAGCCGAGATGGTCGTACATGACGACGTGGGGCGTTATGGCACCTCCGGGCACGCCGGCTGACCGCGTCGCGGTTCTCAACGAGGCTCTTAATAAGGCGACCGCCGATCCTAAGGTCACGGAAATGGTGACAAAAAACGGCCTGCAGCAATTGCGTCAGACGCCGGCGGAAGCCAAAGCATATGTCGAAGCCTCGATAAAGAAATTTTCAAAATAAAGGCTTTCGGGATAACAGGCTGTCCTCGCATCGCAAGTTTATGATGCCAGGGCAGCCTGCATGCTTGGGCATGGATTCGACGTCCTCCCCAGTCTTCTACCTACCTCCCGCATGCGAGGGGGAGCTTTCATTGTAGCTGCCCGGATAACACATGCGACAATGCCTTTAGGAGTATTACAGTGATCGAAGGTCTGATGATGGCGCTCACGCCATCCTATCTGTTCTGGCTCACCGTGGGAGTCTTGATCGGCATGGTGGTCGGCACGCTTCCAGGTCTCACCGCCACCATGGGCACGGCATTGCTTGTCCCCTTCACGTTTGCCCTGCCAACTGGCGCCGGCCTCGCCATGTTGGGCGGTCTTTATGTTTGCGCGATGTTTTCCGACGCGATACCAGCGTGTCTCGTTAATACGCCGGGAACACCGGCGGCGATGGCCACCGCCTTCGACGGCCACCCCATGGTCCTGCAGGGTCGCGGACAGGAGGCCATCGTCGGCTCCTGCTTCGCTTCGGCGATTGGGGCTCTATTCGGTGCCGGGTGTTATCTGCTGCTCGCTTGGCCGATGATCGCGATTGCACTTAAATTCGGCCCCCCCGAGTTCTTCTGGCTGGGAGTTTTCGCTCTGACGATTATTGGCACCTTGGCCGGTGATTCTATTTTGAAGGGGCTCGCCGGTGGCGCGATCGGTCTATTGATAAGCAGTATCGGGATCAGTCACGGCAATGAAATAGCGCGCTTCACCTTTGGCATCCCGGAGTTTCGCGGCGGCGTGGCCCTCGTTGCCGGGCTGATCGGCATCTTTGCCGTACCGCAGGTTTTTTCAATGGTCACCGAGTTGCGCAAAAAAGAATTTATCGCCGAATACAAATCGAAGCGCGGTGTGACCCTGAAGACGATAGCAAAGGTGCTCGCGCATCCGGTGCACGTCATTCGCTCCGCGGCGATCGGTTCTTTCATCGGAATCCTGCCCGGCGCCGGCAGCCCCATCGCCGCCTTGGTCTCATACAGCGAGGCGGTACGTTGGAGTAGGGATAAAAGCGGTTATGGAAAGGGAGACCTGCGTGGCGTGACCGCATCCGAGATCGCCAATAACGCAGCGGCACCGGCGGCGATTATCCCGTTGGTCACGCTGGGCGTTCCGGGCTCCTCGCCCGCGGCCGTCATCGCCGGCGCACTCATGCTGCGCGGATTGAATCCCGGCCCGGAACTTTTCCTGAGCGACGGAACACTCGTCTATTCCTTCGGTTGGTCATTGTTGCTGGCCGGGACAGTGACGTTCATTCTCGGCAGTTTGTTTGCACCGTTTTTGGCCCGAGTAATCCGTATTCCTTTGCGGCTATTGGCTCCCCTGATCATGCTGTTGGCCGTGATCGGCGCCTATGCGATCCGAAATAATATCTTCGATGTATACTTCATGCTTGGGCTCGGGGTGTTTGTTTTCCTAATAAAGCGACTGGGCTTCCATCCCGGCCCTATCGGTCTCGGTTTGATTCTGGGCCCCATCATCGAACCCTCACTTGTGCAGGCATTGTATATCGCCGAAGCCACTTCAATCGGTAACGTCTTCTTTACCGGTACAGTCAACATCATACTCAGTGTTCTTTCGATTGCATTTGTCATGTGGTCACGCAGCAGGGATTCGGCGCGGGAACGCCCAAGCGCTTCGGGCGGGGGCCAGTCAGCGGCTGCGGTTGGAACAGAATAGGAAGCAACATGAAAAGATTAATATTAGACCGAGATCTCCTGACCGCGCTGGTCCTGTTCGGCATCGGTGGGGTGTTTTTGTCCGATTCCGGCAATGACATAAAAGACTGGATATTTCCCCTTCTGGCCACCTATCTTGTTTTGGGAATTGCCGTGGCCCTGGTCTTGCGCGTTATTTTCAGGGCAATTATGAAGCGCCTCCCGGACATCCCTCATCTGACCGCGGAAGACCGGATTGCTTACTTCGACGTGCTCGTGTTCTTTTTGATTGTGCTGGCCTATATTCTTGTGATGCGCGGCATCGGGTTCTGGCTGTCCAGCTTACTCATGGTGACACTGACAACCATCTATTTGACGCTGGAAAAAACGCGCCACAACATGATGCTCGCTTTGGTCGTGCCTCTTTTGTTCTGCATTGTCGCTTTTTTCGTCTTCACACATGTGTTCTACGTACCGTTTCCGGAAGCGACCTGGTGGCCGGGCTTGGGCTGAAAGGAACCGTGTGCCGCCCCACAATTAATTTCATTGGGGCCGACGATTGACACCGACAGCCCTATTTCTTAATCCTTACCTGGGTATTTCTGTTCGGCTTCATCGGCACGTTCGGCCCTGTGGTAGTCCTGGTTGAGATCGCCGTCACCGGCGGGCGATTTGACCGTAAAGAACACCGCCGGTCCGTCAACCGCCCGGCTCCGGTGGTCAGTAAACCGCGGAATGTGGATCAAATCTCCCCGTTCAACGATACGATCCTCATCGCCCAGGATGAAATGCAGTTTGCCTTCCAGAATCAGGGTAAACTGCTCCTCGTTGGGGTGGTTGTGCAATGGCGGCCCCTCACCTACCGGTTTGGTCACGATGCCGGCCTTCATATATTCACCGGAAACGGTCTGCATGATCATCGCGGGGTTGAGGTCCGGGTTTGTTTTTTTCATTTCAGCAATGTGGTAAATCGGCATAATAAATCCTCCAGCAAATGTTAGTAATCGTGAATATTATTAAAATTTAAAAACAAACGTGTTTTATTCTTCGAGCACAGATTCCAATACAGGCGTTGAACACACATTCAGGTAACGGACACACTTATTTTTTTCTGACAAAATATGATAGGATTCTCCCTTAGTGCTTCGATTCGCAATTACTATGACGTATTTTCAGAGTAAGAATCATCAATAATGCTCACTCAGCACTAAGTCCTGAGTAAATATATACGTTATCGTATTTATGAATCGAAGGACTTAGGAATATGGATTACCCCTCCGGATCCAACCTGTTCGTTTTCATCACCAACCCGGGCTTCCAGCTCTCCGCAAAGCAGGTACCAGAACAGTTCATGCGGGTTTTGACGTTGCGTTTGCTCAAATCCTTGAACAGCTTCGTTGAATTCAAAGCGCATTCGGACCCCATCGAAAAGATAGCGGCGGTTGGCGGAAGCCGGCGGCATGTCAAATGTTTCGATAATCGAGTAATAACAATTTTCCAAGCCCTCGACAACCGCTGAAGATTTTTTTGCGTCTTTTCTGATCTCACCCTTGCCCGGGGCCCAACCGGATTGCTTAAATTCCTGGTGGGCTTCTTCCAGGGTTGTCGCTTTGTCAGGAACCGCTTCTTCCACGCTTAAGCCGACGGTTGTCCAGGTTTTGTCTTTTATGTAAAGATATTCAAGCGAGCCGTCTTCGGTTGCGGTCATCCGGTTTGTTGGGCATCTGCGCTATCCCCGGCAGTAGGTTGCTCTGTACCTGCGGACCGGAGGTTCTTCATTGTCCATGTAATCCTCGAAGGATACCTCTGTCAGGTCATGATTCCGGAACAGCGCCAGCTCATTTCTTGTAAGAGGCCAGGGCATCTTTCCTTCAGGGTCGTCTGGCTCTCGCCCTCGGGCAATGACAAGCAATATTCCGCCTGGCGCAACGAACGACGATATGTACCGTATCGCATCCGCGCGAAGAGCAGGAGGCAGCACTTGCAGCGTGTACGATTCGAGTACGAGATCGAATCTGCTGCGCCATTCGTCCGGAGCGGAGAAGAGATCCGCAACGACGTAGGATACGACGGAGTCAGGGAAGCGTGATCGGCTCAGTGCGATTGCCGACTCCGAAATGTCGAAGGCGGTTGTTTCGAATCCCCGTCGCGCCAGTTCCTCCGCATCGTCCCCCAGACCACTCCCGACCTTGAGCGCCAGGCCCGATCCGCCAGGGCCGTTTTGATTCAACCAGTCGAGGAGGTTGGGGTTTGGTTTCAAATCCGCCCACGGGATGATTGACGTGTCATCACCCGCTTGGGCGTAAAGGGCTTCGAACCAGCCAAGAGGGTCCCCTGCATCGAGGTGTCTGTGCGCGATCTCTCTGGCTGTTGCTCTGTAGGTCTCTCTCATCATGTCTCTGCCCAACGCTCCGGCTCAAAGGTGCTGGACACGAAGCCGCCAGCATCCTTAAGGTATATAATTATATCTTGACGGGTATAACAAAAGTACCGATATAATCAAAGGTTCCGGTAAAGTTGTGATATCTAAAGACCTAGAACAAAAATTGGTACAATTCTTTAGCTGGATTTTGCCTTAAATTCAACTTGGGTAAAAGTACATGTTTCAAAGTGATATCGCAAGCGTTTTTGGACGATGCTAAGGTATGGTCCGATACAGGGAAAAAACATGCCTCCTTTGTGACTATTGAATTTGCAGATTAGACAGGGCCAATACACACTTTTTTGAGCCTTAATTTATTTTGGATTTCGTCCATCGCAACACCTTGTTTTTTATTGATTTGTAACGCATATCCACAAAAATCTCACGGCAAAAAAGGTGAGATTTCATAATCATATGAATTCAACTGTTAAACCAAAATATCCGAGCATTGGAATGTAAGGATAATTATCCTATCCTTGAATTCAGATCGACCTGAACATGTCTAAAATACCGAATGTATGTTAAACTTGCTCGAAAGGGAGCATTCCGGCTATTAGTCCTGGGTAATATTGTATCAGAAAAAGCAAGGTGGGCTACAATAACGCATCGCAGTTTAGCCGGGAATTCAAGCGGCAGTTCGGACTGCCTCCGAGCCGGGCTGCTGAAATCCTATAGCCCCAATCCCGCTATTGCGGTATTGGGAGTTATTGATTATTTTTATTGTTTAGAGCGTTTCGCAGAATAACGTTTCGATACCGGTGAATTTGCCAGCTTTCATTGGAGATTAAATCTCATCAATGTAAAAGAAATAAAAACAACGCAAACACATATGAACCAGCAATGTATCCGCCATTTATACAAGCTACCACAAGGGGGTATCATGAAAACGACTCCGTATAAGATGATCTTGGCCTTGGTCATATTCATCTCAATCATCTTGATCGTGAGCACGTTTCAGGCCGGTGCTGCAGGAAAAAGCCCCGGTAATAATCTCGTTCAGAATTCTACAGCCGCCTTGATGCAGGAATCACAGGCACAACCTGATGCGGGAAATGAATATCTTTTTGAGGAATCCGCTTTCAGCCGATTCTTCAAACGTGCCAAAGACAAATTGAATGTATTCGGTCAACAATTCGCCTCTGTTTTTTCAAACTATTCAAAGGTGCCTTCGGAAATTGCAAAATCGCTTGACCATCTGACCGGTGGAAAGGGAATGGGGCGTTTGCTGAAAATGTTCCTTCTATTTTTACTGCCGATTGCCATCGGATTCGGTGTGGAAAAAGTCATCAATATCCCGCTGAAAAAGTTTAAGCAGCAGCTTCAAGGCACTCTTCCCAAATCTTTTATTCAGTTAGCTGGCAGACTTTCTGTCCGCTCGGCTCTGGAGCTCATTTCCTTTGGCATATTTGCAGTTACAATTGTGGGCTTCTACCTATTGTTTTACTCCACACAAAGTCCGCAGTACGAATTGGCCATGGTCTACTTGCCGCCGATTTTTTTCATCCGCCTGGCTTTTATTGCATTAAATGCCTTATACTCACCGACCGCACCCCACATGCGAATCTCTCCTCAGAATTGCCCCTCAGCCGCTATGTATTTCATGGGATTTTTAGCCTTTATCATCATCAGCCTTTTCGCCACTAAAACCTTTTGGATGTTGAAAAATCACGGCATGAGCGAGAGTGTTTTCCTGCTCCTGTATTCCCATCTGGGCCTGTTTCAATTCGCTATTCTGCTGACCATGCTTTGGCTGGATCGCACACGGATCACGCGCCTGATATTAAAAAATCAAAATGGTGCAGAATCTTCAACACCATCTTCCGGCAGCAGATTAAACCGTCTGTGGTTTCCCCTGGCCTGTGTGGGGCTTTTAGGGTTCGAGTTGCTCTGGCAAATCAATTTGATTCTGTACCAGGAGGATCTGGTGCTGCCCCTGTTGTTGACCATTCTGAGCATCCCCTTTGGCCTTCTGCTCTTTTCAATCGGCAATCGTTTGCTTCTGATCGCTGCCGGCCAGACTGAATTGATGGATCCCCGCATTGTTAACCAGGATATTCTTCCAAAGGATGCGGATATAAGCGAGTTTGTCAAAATTGATTTGCCGTCGGAACCGGTATCCGCCAATCCCGGCGATGGTTCTTCGGATCAGAAAGCCTCACTTTTCAAACGCAACCTGTCCCTCATTCGAAACCTGATGGGCATTCTTATCGCCTGTGCGCTATTTTTCTGGGTAATGAATCTGTGGGGGCTGGATCTACCACTGGGTCGATCTATATTCCAGTCTGCCCTGAGCATATTTGCAACGCTCCTATTGGCTTATGTGGTTTGGGAAATTTGCCGCACGATCATTGACCGCAAACTCGAGGAGGATCGCGCTGAATCCGGACAAGATACGGAGGATATGGAAGAAGGGACCGAGGGATCACGCAAGGGAACCCTCCTGACACTTCTGCGCAAAGTAATCCTTGCCATGATCGGGGTAGTCGTTATCCTGATAATTCTGAATGCCGTTGGCATTAATATCGGACCGCTGATGGCCGGGGCGGGTATCCTGGGTCTCGCCGTGGGTTTTGGATCCCAGACCCTGGTAAGGGACATCCTGTCAGGCGTCTTTTTTCTGATGGATGATGCCTTCCGGGTTGGAGATTATATTGAAACTGCCGGCACCAAAGGCATGGTCGAATATATTTCTTTGCGCTCCTTAAGGCTGCGTCATCCACGCGGCATGGTGTATACCATCCCCTTTGGTGATATGGGATCGGTCCAAAATTTCAGCCGGGATTATATCATCACCAAGCTCGACGTTCGTGTTCGCTATGATGCGGATATCGAAAAAATCAGAAAAATAATTAAAAAGATAAGCAAGGAATTGGAGAAGGATGAAGATACCGGTCAGCTGCTGCTCAGCAAAATAAAATCCCAGGGTGTCAGAGAGATGGACGATTCGGCCATGATATTACGGGTGAAATATAAAACCAAACCGGGGGATCAATTTGTTGTCCGACGCGAGGTCTACCGGCGTATCCAGGAGCGTTTCCGAGAACAGGGCATCGAATTTGCCCATCGCAATGTTACCGTTTATCTCCCGCCGGATGTGACCGGAGCTGCAGCTGGAGAGGGCCAAGAAGAAAGCTCTCTTCCCAGTAGTACACTGAATAAAAAGGCAATTGAAGCCGGCGCAGCTGCTGCAATCGCGGTGTCCCAGGCCGAAGAATCTGAGAAAAAGCCCGGCAAGTAGAAAAATAATTATTGAATAATATGCCAGATAAAATGTAATGACAAAAACCGATAACTCGACATGAAAACGATTTTTCTCCTTCTGACAATTACGATGACGACAATAATATACGGGGGAGCAGCGGGCAAAATGAATGCAGGCAAACTCAATCTTCCCAAAACTGTTGGTGTCTGGAATAGACCTGATTCTCCACAAGTTATTACTTCTAAGAATATTTTTAAATACATGAATGGCGCCGGAGAGCTCTATTTGGGTTATCGGTTCCGCCATCTTGAGGTATTCGATTATACATCTGCGAATCAGGACAATATCTTGGTGGAATTGTATTTTATGGAAACCTCGGACGATGCGTTTGGTTTGCTTTCCCTGGATTGGGGCGGAGAACCGGTATCATTGACTGGTTCATCTGCAATTACATCAAACCAATCTCCAACCTCACCGCCCACTGCCCTTTATGGTGCGGGTCTTTTGCGCGTCTGGTCGGATGATCTCTATGCCCGGGTGATGGCTTACCGCGAGACTCCCGCTTCAAAACAAGCCGTGCTTGCTTTAGGACGAGCCATTTCTGAAAATCGAAAAAATGCCCCGCAACCGGAATTGATAAACATTCTTTCCCCTCAGGTTGGTTCGGATTGGAAACTGCGTAACGATAGATTGAGTTTTTTTCGTTCTTATCTGGTACTGAATTCAATTTATTACCTCAGCGATAAGAATATTTTGGATCTCGATTTATCCACAGAAGCTATTATTGCACCCTATGAACACATTTCAAACGCCACTGACCGAAAATACAGCCAATTATTGCTTGTACAATATGAAAATCTTGAACATGCCCGCAAAGCTCTGAACTATTTTCATGATACCTATCTGCCGGAGTATCAGAAAGAAAACACGACGGACTCGACTGTTAGCAGCTTCAGTCCTTTCAAATTAGAGGACGGTTGGCTGGCATATAAATTGTTCGCTCGATATATTACTATCGTGTTTGAATGTCCTGATCAACAATCAGCCAAGGCAATCATTCAGAATAATGTATCTAATTTAATGAAAAAGGGGGAGTAATCATGAATAATGAAAAGCCCGTATTAACCCGAAGAGATTTTATCCGTGGAACAATTGGAGCGACAATCGGTACGTCTGTTTTAAGTTTTCCATGGCCCAAAGGACAAACCCAAGCCCTTAGTTCAAGTCTAGTGACTGTCGTGCGAGATCAAAAAGCTATGAATACTTCAAAAAAGGTGGACCACACAATCTTGGAGAAAATGCTCGAGCAAACGTTGGTCAAAGTTACGGGTCAGAAGAATTCAAAGCAAGCCTGGCTGAGCCTTGTTAAACCCGGTGATACAATTGGCCTGGTTCCAACCGAACATTTGAATCCAACACATGACGAACTTGTTGATGCAGTTAAACGTTCATTAATGGGTGCGGGAATCCCGAAAGACAAAATCAGGCTGGCTCAGGGAGGTCCGAGTCCGCCTAAAGAATGTGACGCTTTGATTGCGCTTCCAGCATTAAAGGCTCATTGGCTGACAGGCATCGGCACCGTGCTAAAAAACTACATTATGTATTCCGGCAGTCCCAGCAGTTATCACAAAAGCGACAGTTCCAAGTTAGGAGAAATCTGGAATCTACCTTTTGTCAAAGGAAAGACCAAACTCGTTCTGGTTGATTCGCTTTATCCCCTTTGTGACAAAGGACCTCAGCCTGATCCACGATACCAATGGCCCTATAATGGTTTGATCGCCGGGACCGATCCTGTAGCCGTTGAAACTGTTTGTTTGAAAATAATAACCGAAAAAAGGAGAGCCATCAGAGGTGAGTCGTGGCCCCTTTCACCGCCACCGATTTGCGTTGCAGCCGCTGATAAGGTCTATGGTCTGGGAACAAGCCGGATGGAAGCAATAAAAATTCAAAATTACGGTTGGGAAAAGGATCTGTTGTTGTAGTTTGAAAATTTAAAAGCTTGACAGGGCGAATAATTATGAGTCGGAGACGATTCATTATAATGGTGTTTTTTTTTATTGCGATTGTATTATTAGCACCTTTTATCTTCATGCTGTGGATAGATCGCAAATATTTCTACAGCAAACCATACAAGCGAAAAGAGGGTCTCCCCACAGATGTTCTGGTTCTTTATTATTCTAGAAGCGGAAACACCGAAGCAATGGCTCGAGAAATTGCCCGCCGATTTCAGGCAGACATAATCAAATTAACTGCCGGATCGTACACTCTGGATTTTCAAGGTTGGGTAAACGCAAATATTGACGCGTGGTATAAAAACCCCGCTGTGATCGAGCCGGAAACAATAGATATCAGCAACTATGATCTAATAATCCTTGGATCCCCCATCTGGTATTTCAGGCCTGCCCCGCCTTTGTGGACTTTTGTTGAGAAAAATAATTTTCAGGGCAAGACCGTAGCTCTCTTCAACACCTTTAACAGCAGATTTAAATCAGAACAGATACATAGATTTCAGCAGTTGATAATCAACCGGGGCGGCAGATTTCTCGACCATGTTTATATTAGACGCGGTCGCATATTCAATCAGATAAGTGGAAATGAATTGATCAAGAAGACTCAAGAATTGCTAAACGACAGGAATGGAAAATGGCGAGGCATCATCGGTGAGATTTATGGGATGATCCAAAAATTAGGATAAACCGATTGTTTTCCTTTCTCGAGAGGATGGTATACATTCGATAAATCAAAGAATAGGCGTTAATTTCTATCTTGACAATCAATTTTTGACTAAATTCAGGAAACTTGATCTCCTTAAATTGCAATTAGGTATTAGAACCGTCAATAAATCATAATAATTCAAATAGTTGAGGTATTTTTTGTGAGATAATAAAAGTTATTGCAAGCGGAAA
>Ga0126332_10000665_pt1 | contig 11796 bp, 8 predicted proteins | sample InaspJWI42metaG_FD_94482 | JGI IMG/M metagenome (GOLD analysis project Ga0126332, IMG submission 94482) | Marine gutless worms symbiont microbial communities from Oahu, Hawaii - Inanidrilus sp. 2 OAHU.JWI-42 metaG | ecosystem: Host-associated > Annelida > Digestive system > Unclassified | place...
AAGAAGCAAGAAGCAAGAAGCAAGAAGCAAGAAGCAAGAAGCAAGCGTATGCTTTAAGTAACGCAAATGATAATTGCAGGAAACTACATTTGAAGCGCATCCAAAATGCGTCGGGATTGTGGAATTCCGTCAATTTTCATGCAAGTTTCACCACAGCACCCGCAAAGAAAGCAAGGAGGTTCGTATCAAATAAACACATTCGGTGCGCTGTTTTCTCTGTGAGAATCGATTTATACAAACAGATGTAAAGTCATTTCTTCGCGGACCCTAAGCGCTTTCAGCGATTATCCTCAGCCCATCCAGGGTCAACAGCGGTTCAACGGCTTCAATCGTTTCAGATACATTTCGCATCAGATCTGCCAACCCGCCGGTGGCGATCACTTTCGGATTTGAATCCATCTCGGCCTTCATCCGCCGAACCATACCGTCCACCAGTCCGGCATAACCAAAAATGATGCCCGCCTGGATACTGCCGGCGGTATCTTTGCCAACCACCGTTGCGGGCGGCGTGAAAATCTCGACCCGGGGCAGTTTGGAGGCGTTTCTGAACAGCGCTTCGGAAGCAATCATAATGCCGGGACTTATGGCACCGCCAAGGTATTCTCCTTTTGCGGAAATACTGTCGAATGTCGTGGCCGTGCCGAAATCGATGATGATCAAACTCGATCGATACTTGTTATAGGCAGCGACCGCGTTAACGATTCGATCCGCACCGACATCGCCCGGGTTGCGATAGAGAATCGGCATCTTTTTGTAAGATGCGGCGTCCACCCACAGCGGGGGATAACCGAGATATTTTCGGCAAAATGAATCCAGAATCGTTACCATGGGCGGAACCACGCAGGATATAATCGTCTTTTCCATCTGCTCGGGCTGTATGCCGGCCTGGGCAAACAGGCTGTTGACGATGACGTTGAACTCGTCTTCGGTGGTATTTCTCTCGGTTCGCAGCCGCCAATCTTTTATTAATCGATGACCTTGGAAAACACCCATCACCGTATTCGTGTTACCGATGTCAATCACAAACAGCATAAAAAATAGTCCTTAGTATTTTTTTTATTCGCAGATCCTGTGGCATTCAATACATATATCTGATGTTAACGGGCTGTACAAAACTGGAAACTTGAAACTCGGTCCCAGATACCGAAAGCCGGATAAAGGGCCAAGTTTCAAGTTTCCAGTTTCCAATTTCCAGCATCATGTCTTATTAACACCGGCTTCCGCACTATTTCAAGAGTGTGTCCAGTGAGATGACTCGACTCCCTCAGGCATTCACGATTGCATCGACTATTTTAATCGTGGCGCAGGTTTTGGCGGCATCATGAACCCGGACGATATGCGCACCATTTAATATGGCGGCGCTGATAACAGCCTGAGTTCCCGTTTCCACGATCGGCAGGTCCGGTCGAATATCCTTGCTGCTTTCGTCTTTTAAAATGTTTCTAATAAAGCTTTTGCGCGAAGGGCCGACGAGAATCGGTGCATCGAGCGTATGAAATTCGGAAAGGTGCTGAATCAATGTAAGGTTATGGTCAAATGATTTGCCGAAGCCGATGCCGGGATCGATAATGATCTTTTCCCTGGCAATACCGGATTTAACCGCCTGACGTATCGATTGATCAAGGAATTTCTTGATCTCGGCCACGACATCATCATACGTCGGGGAAACCTGCATGGTTTTCGGTGTTCCCAGCATGTGCATCAGTATCACCGGGACACCGGATTGCGCCGCCACTAGGGGCATTTCGGGGTCGAGCCGCAAAGCACTGATGTCGTTGATAATGGAAGCCCCAGCTTCTATTGCGTGCCGGGCAACTTCCGCTTTGGTTGTATCGATGGAAATCGGCACGGAAATGCTCGCAGCCAGTTCTTCGATTACCGGAATGACGCGCTGCAGCTCCTCGGCGGCAGTCACCTCGTCGGAAAACGGGCGGGTCGACTCACCGCCGATATCAATAATATCGGCGCCGTCTTCAGCCATTTTTTGGCCATGAGAGATGGCCGCTTGGTTTGAAAAGAACTTTCCGCCGTCTGAAAAAGAATCCGGCGTGACGTTCACAACGCCCATAATACAGGTACGCTTGCCGAGTTCAAGTCTTTGTCCGCGCCATTGCAGCGTATGTCTCTTTCTCATGAGCAAATTCTCGCTTTACAGTATTCCATCACTCCACGGTATTTGTCTGCGGCATTGCCGCCTTAAACAAAACCCCGCGCATGCGGGGCAATTGACAGCTGGCATTGGTTTTCAGGGTTCAAATTTAATCAATCCGGCTTATCGGTGTCGGTGTCGTTTTTCGCAGTAGTTTCGGATTGGGTCTGCTTTTCAGAGGCCGACCGATCTTTGGCAGCACCTTCACTTTCTTGGGTTTTGTGGGAGGGAAGTTCGATTCCGGGTCGCAGGGACACGATCAGCTCATCCAGTTCAGCGCCCATCACGGTTTCTTTCTCGAGCAACTCATCCGAAAGTTTGTGAAGAATATCCAGGTTTTCTTCCAGTACTTCCCTGGCCCGTTTATACGCATTGTCAATGAGATTGTGAATCTCATCATCGATTTTTTGGGCGGTCGCCTCAGAATAGTCGCGATGCTGGGCAATTTCCCGCCCGAGAAAAACATGTTCCTCACCCTTGGCATAGGAAAGCGGCCCCAGATCCTCGCTCATACCCCAGGTACGGATCATCTGCTGGGCAAGATCGGTAGCCTGTTTGATATCATTGGCCGCGCCCGTACTGATTCGGTCAAATACAATTTCTTCGGCAACCCGCCCGCCGAAGGCAACCGCCAATTCGCTTTGCAACTGGTCCTTATATTTGAAATCGCGTTCCTCGGGCAAAAACCAGGTAATACCGGCTGCCCGGCCGCGCGGTATGATTGTAATTTTATTCACTGCATCGGTTTCGGGTAAAAATCTGGCCACCAGGGCGTGCCCCCCCTCGTGGTAGGCGGTCGTCTTTCTGTCCTCTTCCTTGATGACTTTCGACTTGCGCTCCAATCCCATATAGACCTTATCTTTCGAATCTTCAAAATCGAACATGTCTATCTTTTCTTTATTGCGTTTGGCCGCCAGCAGGGCTGCTTCGTTTACCAGGTTTTCCAGATCTGCGCCTGAAAAGCCCGGTGTTCCTTTTGCAAGAATCACCGCATCCACGTTATCCGCGATGGGGGTTTTCTTCATGTGAACTCTTAAGATCTTCTCCCGGCCTTTAATGTCGGGCAATGAAACGACAATCTGGCGATCAAATCGGCCCGGACGCAGCAAGGCCGGATCGAGCACATCCGGTCGGTTGGTAGCCGAAATCAGAATAACACCCTCATTGGATTCAAAACCGTCCATCTCAACCAACAACTGGTTCAGGGTCTGTTCTCTTTCGTCATGCCCGCCGCCCAGACCGGCGCCCCGGTGTCGACCGACGGCATCGATTTCATCGATAAATATAATGCAGGGTGCATTTTTTTTGCCCTGGACAAACAGGTCCCGAACGCGGGAAGCACCTACCCCAACAAACATTTCAACGAAATCCGATCCGCTGATGCTGAAAAAAGGTACATCGGCTTCGCCGGCGATGGCACGCCCCAGCAAGGTTTTACCCGTACCCGGCGGACCCATTAGCAGCACCCCTTTAGGTATCCGGCCGCCAAGGCGGGTAAACTTTTTGGGTTCTCTTAAAAATTCGACAATTTCACCGAGTTCTTCTTTTGCTTCATCAATCCCGGCCACATCTTCAAAAGTTACTTTTGCCATGGAATCCGACATCAACCGAGCGCGACTCTTGCCGAACGAAAGCGCTTTACCGCCCCCGGATTGCATCTGGCGCATGAAAAAAATCCACACCCCGATAAGAACGAGCATTGGAAACCACGAAACCAGCACCGACATGTACCAGGGTGATTCGGCCGGTGGTTTGGCCTGGATGGTCACTCCCTTTTGTCTGAGAATTTTTATCAGCTCGGGATCCTGGGGCGAAAACACCTTGAAGCGATTTCGATTGGTGTCGGTTACGAAAAGTTCCTGACCTTGCATTGTAACTTCAGCAACACGTTCATCATCAACCATGGCCAGAAATTCCGTGTAGCTGATGCTTGTTTCTGACATCTGCTGCTGGTTAAAAAGATTGTAAAGCATGATCATCATCAAGGTGATGACCAGCCACAGTGCCAGATTTTTATAAAACGGATTCAAAAGATGTTACCTCCTCTTTCTCTCTTTCTTGTGATCGATGCTTGCCTCCCCTGGAAAATCCGTCTGAATGCGCACGAGATCAAAATCAGCGCCCCCAAGAACTTCCTGCCGGTGTTTGGGTCAGAAGTTAATGTCTTTTAAGCCCCTTGACAATCAAATTCGCAGTTTTGTAGGCATTTTTTTCACCACAAAGACACGAAGAACACAAAGATTTTACCTTTATTTATAAGTTTTCCTTTGTGCTCTTGGTGATCTTTGTGGTTCAATAAACTGTTTTCTGATTTTAGGTCGAAGGCGAATCCAGTTTTTGATTACGCACACCGCACTTTCTTTTTAATCGGGCTCTGAATTGCCGCCGGGCACACGCCTACCCCAATTTAACCATCATAATATATTAAGCAAGTTGAAGTTCGATCTTCAATATCCGACGGGTTTCAGGCTCTATTCTGAACTGCTCACCGATGCGATGCCCCACAACCCAGGCGATTCTGTTCCCACTTAGCAGTATGAGACAACGCTGCCGCTGATTTCTGGGAATCTTGTGGTCGATAAAAAATTTCTTCACTTTCTGGGAGCCCTTTAACCCCAGTGGTGTAAACCGATCACCGGGTTGAAAATTTCTCAGAAGTAGCGGAAATTGTAACTTATTCATATCAAAAAATGCAACCTGCTGTCCAGTTTTGTGTAACTCAGTCAGATTTACGGCTGGTATTGCCGTCAACCGCAGCCGCAAACCCGCCTTTTCGATGTGCAGGGTTTCAGGCGCATCACCCGGTTCTTCGATGTGGTATCGACATGCTTCCGGCTGCGTTCGAAAGGCTTTTGTTGAAATCTTGCGCAAATCTTTTTTCTCTTGCGTAATGACAAGCGCATCGCCTATTTTTAGAACGCGGATCCGGTCGGGAAAATCGAGTGATCTACCCTCGCAATCCGACCGGAGAAGCCGCGTCGCCGCCGCGACGTGAGCGAAGGAAATTCGCCACAAATCGCCTTTGACTCCAGCAATTGCTTTGCGAATTACTCGCCGCCGTGCAGCTTCATGCAAACCGCGCAACCCTTTCAGCGAAAGGCGGACGCTGTTTTCTTCTGCATGTGTCACCACGCTCTCAAATACCGGATCCAACACGTTTCTCAGCCATTCTTCTTCTCTTCTGAAAATCTCGCCGAATCGGTTCAGGGTCTGAATGATTCCAGGATTGTATGCGCTTTGCAGCACGGGTATAAGCTGATGGCGAATCCGGTTGCGCATGAAATCAGGATCCAGGTTGGAGCTGTCGGTCACATGCGACAGACGCTTTGCTTCCAGATAATGCATAATTTGCCAGCGTGTTAATCGAATCAACGGCCGTATGATTCTCCCTTCCCTTACCGGTGCTATGCCCGCCATTCCGGCCGGCCCGGTGCCTTTGATGATATACATCAGAATCGATTCCGCATTGTCATCCGCGTGATGTCCCAGTGCAATTTTGTTGTAACCATGTTTGCGCGCGATCTCGTCGAAAAATGCATATCGAACGTGCCGGCCCGCCTCTTCCAGCGATAATTTTTCCTTATCAGCAAATGAGCGAATGTCTTCCTTTTTTATATGGAAAGGCAGGTCACGTTTGTCGGCCAGCGAGGAGACGAAATCGGCGTCATTATCAGCATCTTGACCCCGGAGACCGTGATTTAAATGGGCAATACCCAAGCGGAGTGATAATACCGGGGATAATTCGCATAAAATGTGAACAAGGGCAACCGAATCAGGGCCGCCGGACACACCGACCAGAACCGAATCTCTGGCCTGCAGCATATCAAATTCGGTGATAGCTTCTTCAACCGAACGGAAAATCCTGGTTATAATATGTTTTTCAGGGGATTTCTTTGACGCCGATGACATGTAAGTTGCGTGAACAATTTTGATGAATGCTTAGAAAGCCGCTCTGCCGACTTTTTACGGAACATTAAAAACTAAGTGAAAATCATTATTTAGTCAACAAAAATCACGCAGCCCCAGGGCCATGTCATTATCAATTAGAGTTGACTTTGACGTTTCCCTGACAGCAATCCCTGCCGGCGGTTGTAATGGGAGGCTGCAAGCCGCAACCCATGCCTTTTTTGCTTGAAAAAAATATGTAATCGTTTATTGTTAATAACTGGTTGTGCTAGGCGGGGAGTTAGCGGTGCCCTATACCCGAAATCCGCTTACGCGGGGCTGAATTCCCGCTTGAGGATTTTAGATGGAAAGACCGCAAGCTGTTCGACCGGTCGCCACGCAACAGACAATCACGAACCTCGTCAGATCCGGGAGGAAGCAGCGATAAGTGATGCAGCCTGTGTCGTGGTTGATCCCGGTTGAAAAAACAGCCTGCCCTTTTCCAAAAAAATACGAGAGCGGGTGCACAACCAACTCCCGCAAATCTGCGTCCCCAGTACGAATAAACCATTTCCGATTGTCCCGGTCCTACCTTGACAATAAAGCATCTAGTATTATTTTCTTTACAACATTTACCCCGGGTTATTCAGACCCGATAATTTTTAAAAATTTCAGGAGAATAAGTCGGTTAATGCCAAAAAAAAAGAAAATCAAAATTGATGGTGGAAGCGAGGAAACTGAGGCGGCAAAAGTGATGCCGCCGGCAGATGATGAAACAAGTGAAATCACGGCAACCGAAGCAGTTGGTGATCCGGAAAACAAAACCGAACCTGATAAAGTGAAAGAAATGGAGGAGAAACTGGAGGCCGCCACCCAGGAATCCAAGGAAAACTATGACAGATTATTGCGGGTGACCGCTGAATTTGAAAACTACAAGAAACGCGCTACGCGGGAGATGGCAGATTTCAAGAAGTTTGCCAATCAATCTTTGATCAAAGACCTGCTGCCGATCATCGACAACCTGGAACTGGCGCTAAAATCCTCGACAGAGGATAAAAACGTCGCCCAAAACTTAATCGACGGTGTCGATCTGACTTACAAGGAAATTCTCAAAATCTTCGAAAAACACCGCGTGGCCCAAATCGAAGCTCTGGGCCAACCTTTTGACCCGAACTTTCACGAAGCCGTCATGCGCGAAGAAACCGATGATCATCCTGAAAATACGGTCACAAACGAGTTACAAAAAGGCTATCTGATGCATGACAGACTTATTCGACCCTCCATGGTCGTCGTGGCGATGCCCAAAAACCAGGAAAATGATCAGGATAATCAAGCCAAAGATTAGAATATATATAAAATTCTCGATTTTCAGTATTAAGATTTCAATTAAGGAGGAAATAGGAAATGAGTAAAATTATCGGTATCGATCTCGGCACCACCAATTCCTGTGTGGCAATCATGGAGGGAGGCGATGCCAAGGTGATCACCAATCCTGAAGGGGGGCGGACAACACCCTCCATTGTTGCTGTATCGGACAGCGGAGAAAGACTTGTCGGTCAGATTGCCAAGCGACAGGCAATTACAAACCCTGAAAACACTGTTTTCGGTGTCAAGCGATTGATCGGTCGGAAATTCGACTCGGCTGAAGTCCAGAATGACATCAAGATATTGCCATACAAGATTGAAAAAGCACCCAACGGTGACTTGCGCATAAACCTTCGGGGCAAACAGAACAGTCCGGCCGAAATTTCGTCCAATATACTGGCGAACATCAAAAAGACCGCCGAGGAATATCTCGGTGAAAAAGTGACCGATGCGGTTATTACCGTCCCGGCCTACTTTAATGACAGCCAGCGCCAGGCAACTAAAGATGCCGGTCGGATTGCCGGTTTGAACGTACAGCGCATTATCAATGAGCCGACGGCCGCCTCGCTGGCCTATGGTCTGGACAAGAAGGCCGAAGAAAAAATCGCGGTCTTTGATCTTGGCGGCGGCACTTTCGATATCTCGATTCTGGAGATTGGTGAGGGCGTTTTCGAAGTTAAGGCAACCAACGGTGATACACATCTTGGTGGTGAGGATTTTGACCTGCGCCTGATCGACTATCTGGCCGATGAATTCAAAAAGGACCAGGGCATCGATCTGAGAAATGACAAAATGGCACTGCAGCGCTTAAAAGAAGCTGCCGAAAAGGCTAAGATGGAGCTTTCCACGTCCATGGAAACGGATGTAAATCTTCCGTTCATCACGGCCGACGCCAGCGGTCCCAAGCACCTCAACATCAAAATCACCCGTGCCAAGCTTGAAGCCCTGGTCAGCGATCTTCTGGATAAACTGGAAAGGCCATGCCAGATCGCCCTCAAAGACGCCAGTCTGTCGCCCGGTGATATCAATGAGGTCATTCTGGTCGGCGGCATGACCCGCATGCCGGCCGTTCAAGAGCGGGTAAAGAAGATTTTCGAGAAAGAACCGCACAAGGGCGTTAATCCGGATGAAGTTGTAGCGCTGGGAGCCGCCATCCAGGGCGGTGTTTTGAAAGGCGATGTGAAGGATGTTCTGCTGTTGGATGTTACTCCCTTGTCGTTGGGTATTGAAACACTGGGCGGTGTGATGACCAAACTTATTGAAAAAAATACCACCATACCCACCAAAAAGAGCCAGATTTTTTCAACTGCAGCCGACAACCAACCGGCTGTTTCGATCCACGTTCTTCAAGGTGAACGGGAGATGGCAACCTACAACAAAACGCTGGGCCGGTTTGAACTTGTCGGAATTCCGCCGGCACCGCGGGGCATGCCGCAAATCGAAGTTACCTTCGACATTGATGCCAACGGTATTGTCAATGTATCTGCCAAAGACATGGGCACCGGCAAGGAACAGTCGATCCAGATTACAGCCTCTTCGGGACTCAGCGAGGAGGAAATCGATCAGGCGATAAAAGACGCCGAGCTTCATGCTGAAGATGACCAAAAGAAAAAGGCGCTGGTAGAAGCCCGCAATACCGCCGACACCCTGATTTATACCACCGAAAAATCCATCAAGGATCTCGGAGACAAGGTCGACGCGGATACGAAGAGCAAGGTCGAAGATGCCGTTGCGGCGCTGCGCAAAGCCATGGAGGGTGAAGATGTCGAAGAGATTAAACGGCTGAGCGAAGAGTTGACCCAGTCGTCCCACAAACTTGCTGAAGCTATTTATCAACAGGCATCCCAGCAAGGACAGCAACAGGCGGACGCCGGTGCGGCAAACGCAGGACAAGCCGGAGCCAATCCTCCCGATGATGACGTTGTCGATGCTGACTTCGAAGAGGTAAAAGAAGAAGATAAAAAATAATAATTACATAATAAAAAAATCCCGCTCCACTTTTTGGAGCGGGATTTTTTTATTCTTCTTTTTTACTGAAATATAAATTGGCCACCGCCGCCAGTGAAGTGCCCACGATCAGCAGAAATGATATCGCATTGATCACGGGTGTGCTGCCGTCTCTTACCTGCAGATAAAGGTTTATGGGCAGGGTAGCCTCGGATCCCACCAGAAACAAAGTGGTGTTGAAATTTTCAAAAGACATCAGAAAAGCAACCGCCCCGGCGCCGATAATCGCCGGCCGCAAAAATCTCAAGGTGATATACCAGATCACTTCAAACCGGTTGGCTCCCAGGTTCATGGCGGCTTCCTCCAGGGTGCGGTCGAATTTCTTCAAGCGCGCCGATACCACCAGGGTAACCAGGGTCGCGATAAATGAGAACTGTCCCAGTACGACCAGCCAGAAGCCGGGTCGAAACAGCCCCACATCCAGGTTCCAGCTGTCTTCGAAAAAATTGCCCAGGGTGGTGCTGAACATGAGGATCGATATCCCCAGGATTACCCCCGGGATCACCAACGGTGCCAGCATCAAGAAATAAAGCGCCTGCTTGAAAGGAAATTCTTCCTGCTCAAACAGAAACGCCCCGCAGGTGCCAACGGTCACGGACAGCAGGGTCACAAAAAAGGCCACCCGTATGCTGACCCAGATGCTGTCCAGGTTGATCTGGTCGTGAAAAATTCCCACCCGGTTCGGTAGATCGGCCGTAAACCACTCCAGGGTAAATCCCTTCCAGGGTAGGGACGGAAACTGGGAATCGTTGAATGCCAGCACACAGGTGACCAGCAGCGGCGCAAAAAGAAATACAAAGTACAGGGCTACATACAGCTTGAAGCTCAGCGAATACCCCTTGGACTGTGGCAGAGATCGGATCATTGCACGACTTCCCCCAAGGTTTGCCTGGAGAGTTTTAATCCCACCCAGATAACGATTGACGACAGAAACAGCAGCAGAAATCCAAAGGCCGATCCCTGGTTCCAGTTGAAGCTGGCAATAAATTGATTGTAAATCTGTTCGGTGAACCAGAGAGAATTTTTCCCCCCCATCAGGTTGGGGGTGAGATAATTGCCCAGCGTCAGCATAAAAACCACAATCGACCCGGACACAATACCGGGGGTGGCGTGGGGAATGATGATTTTGAACAGAATCGCCCACATATTGGCCCCCAGATCGTAGGCCGCCTCTATCAGGCTGTTGTCCAGGCTGTCGAGCACCGACATCAGCGGCACCACCATGAACAGCATGGAGGTATACACCAGACCCAGCACCATGGTGGTATCTTGGTAGAGCATCTCGATTGGATGACCCAGGATACCCAGTTTCAGAAGAAAATGATTGATCACGCCGCTTTCGCGCAGCAGAATCATCCAGCCGTATACCCGGACCAGTTCGCTCACCCAGAAAGGGAGCAGCAGCAGCAGCGTCAAAAATCCCTGGAATCTGGGATTCACCACTTTGGTGATATAAAAAGCCACGGGCAGAGCAATAGTAAACGTCAGGAAAGTCACCAGGATGGAATAGATGGCCGTGCGCACAAACGTCAGCCAGTAGACCGGCTCGTTAAAGAAATTCAGATAGTTGGAAAGGCTCCACAGCATGTCGCCGAGATCATCTTCGGCCCGAAAGGACATGATCAGCAGGTCGATCTGGGGCAGGACGATCAGCAGCACCAGCCAGAGAAACACCGGCGCCAGGAAAAAAAACAGTCCCCACCGAAAGTTGCGTTTCATATGCTACGAGTTGCGGGTTTCGTGTTACGGGTTGCGGGATACAGGTTTCGAGTTCTTTTTATCCGTTTAGCAGTTGGTCTGTTTATGCATAGCGCTTAGCGCTTGGCGCTTGGCGCTCGGCGTTTGGCGCTTTGCTCTCTGCGCCATGCGCTTTGCGTTAAAGTTTCGGAAAACAAATGCCGGACTGCTTGTGCCAGCCGATTTCGATTTTATCATTTTCCTGAATGTAATCGTATTGCCGGGTCTGGGGCAGTGCCACCAGCAGCTCTGTGTCGGCATTCAAAGGATTTGCCAGCAGCCGGCTGTTGGCGCCGTCAAACAGAAGTGCCTTGACGATCACCTCAAAACGATTCAGATCCGCAATTCCCGGGTCGGGCTGAATCAACATAGCCTCCGGCCGCAGAAACAGGTCCATCTCGGTTCCGGGATCAAGCGGTTTGTCAAGTTTGGTTCGAAACACGGTGCCTTCGGCCGTCTCCAGTTCGGCCGTAGATTCTTCGAATTTCAGAATCTTTCCGGACCAGGCGTTATTGTCACCGACAAACTGGGCCACAAAAGGCGTGCGCGGGTGGTTGTACAGATTTTGGGGTGTATCGACCTGTTCAAATTTGCCCTGATTCATGACCGCAACATGATCGGACATCACCAGGGCTTCGGACTGATCATGGGTA
>Ga0126332_10000666_pt1 | contig 11794 bp, 8 predicted proteins | sample InaspJWI42metaG_FD_94482 | JGI IMG/M metagenome (GOLD analysis project Ga0126332, IMG submission 94482) | Marine gutless worms symbiont microbial communities from Oahu, Hawaii - Inanidrilus sp. 2 OAHU.JWI-42 metaG | ecosystem: Host-associated > Annelida > Digestive system > Unclassified | place...
CTTTAACAGCTTTAGTTTCTGCTTCTATGCGCCCCAAAGACATTGTCAGTATCATGCGCATTATGCCTCAGCCTCTCGTGCATATTTTTCAAGTGAAGTAGTCAAAACCAACTAAACTGTTACCTTCTCCGAGGTAGCCAAGAGTGCTGCCAAGGTGGGAGAATTGGTAGGTGAAATCGCCGCATCCTCCAATGAGCAGGCTCAGGGAATTGAGCAGGTGAACAAGACAGTCGTCGAGATGGACAAAGTTGTCCAGCAAACGGCCGCAAACGCTGAGGAGTCAGCCAGCACATCTGAGGAGATGAACGCACAGGCAGAGCAAATGAAAGGCTTTGTTGAAGAACTGGTGGCAGTCGTTGGCAGCAAAAATGGCAGTGTCGATGGTAAGAGGCGACCGTTTGATAAGCCAACGGAAGGGGTGCGTGAGATTCCTTCTCGTCCAACAAGAAAGTCCGTAAGCAAGAAGGTAGCCGTTGATCAAACCAGTGAAATCAGACCTGATCAGGTCATCCCCTTTGATGAGGGTGATTTCAAGGACTTCTAGTCCGAACTTATAACAGTGGACGGTCAATACAGTATAGATTCAACTTCCGAGGTGTAAACATTTTAAGCCCCGGAATTCAACATGTCCTTCATCATTGATTCTATTTTGGAGTGTCTCAAAATCAAACGGCACCTCCTCAATTTTGATTGACTAAATCCCAATCCGATTTGAAATAGACATATCCTCCTGTTGCTGATACACACCGAAACATATCCCATCATTATGACCGAAGAATCGGCCGCCGCAATTATTAAAAGGGGCTAGCGGGTGAAGAGATAGCATAGCCATTACCACACCGCTATTCTAACCGAAACATTAGTTGAACACAGCACTAATTGGAAACGCCATGAGGTCTGCGTAGTTTACGAAATTCCGGTTTGTATGGTGGTTGTCAAAATAACATTCTGTTATTCATGGTTGGTATAGTCGCTAAGATTCTATTTAGTAGACGCTTGATGCCAGATTCAGGATCCCAGATACCGGATCACGGTATCGCTTGCGCAGTGCATGTGCTTGCGCCGCGTGTCGCTGTTTCTCTTCATATAAGAGCAATAAGTATAGTTTGTAATTTGAATCCTGAATCTTTAGTTTGCCTCAAATGGAACGAAATTTTGAAAATCGCTATAGTCCTCGTGTTAGGATAAAAAATCATGGTATTTGATTCATATTTCGTGCTATGCGTTTCATATCTAGTAGAATGTTTCCAAATTATTGTTTAAGATCTCTCAATTGTGGAAGCGCCTTCGACTCGGCTGAGCTCGTCGCGGGCCAGGCGCGATACATAGCACACTCGCGGCAAGATGCCGCTCCCACAGATATTGCAACAAAAATAAGGAAACGATCCACTAGTGTCCTTGCATGGTTTCGTAATATTCAAACAATACCGAAGGAGGTAAAAATAATGGCGTGGGAACCCAAACCGGACTTCGATAGATACATGACAGCGCTAAATTGTGAAGAACCCGACCGGGTGCCTCTGGGGGATTGGCATGTGGATCAACTGCCGATGGAAAGCTTCATGGGCAAAAAAATTGTTACCTTACAAGATCAGATTGATTTCTGGCACTCTGCCGGTTTTGATTACCTTACCTCTTCTTCCGGAATATTAGAACCGGTCCGCGCACCGGAAGGAATGACCATAAAAGGGGATGCAGTTCAAACTGAATACGATGAGGGTCGTCAACGAGAGTGGGCCCTTGAGCATGATGGGGTCATTACCAGCTGGGAAGCTTTTGAAAAATATGCGTGGCCGTCGGTGGATGAATTTGATCTATCCAAATGGGATACCTTTGACAACACTCTGCCTGATGGCATGAAGGCTGTTCTACTTCTGGGTAAGATATACACCACCGTCTGGATGTTTATGGGAGCCGAGACCTTTTTCAATGCACTGGAAAATGATGCCCAACTCATTGAGGCCATGTTTGAGAAGGTGGGCAAGATCCAATACGAAACTTTTTTGCGGGTGATCGAATATCCGTGCGTGGATGCGGTGCTTAATCCGGATGATATTGCCCACAATACGGGACTTCTCATTCATCCCAAGTATTTGAGGAAATATTTATTCCCCTGGTATAAAAAGATCGGTGATGTCTGTCGGGATAAAGGCATTGGCTTTATTTTCCACAGTGACGGGGATTGCACGGAAGCCATGGATGATTTCATTGACTGTGGGTTTCACGCCTTCAATCCCATCCAGCCCAATTGCATGGACATTGAGGCGGTGAAGAAAAAATGGGGTAAAAAACTCTGCTTGATCGGCAATCTCAATCTCGATTCAACCCTGACACTCGGCACGCCCGAAGATGTTCGCGCAGAGGTATATGAGCGTATCCGAACCATCGGCCCCGGCGGCGGATATATGGTGGCATCTTCCAATTCCATCACGGACTATGTTCCGCTTGCGAATATGAGAGCCTTGATTGATGCGACACTTGAATTCGGAAAATACCCCATTGAACTCGAGCAAGGTGGTGTGAAAGGAAAGTTCTGGACGTTTCAGGAAAAACCCAAACAGGAAGTTATCCAAACCTCCACCCTTTTGGACGTGGATGGGTATGTCACTGCGATGCTCAGGAATAAAGCCGATGACTTGATTGAAATGGCTCAAAAAGATATGGATGCGGGCATAAATGCACCGGATGTTGTCAGCAATGGCATGATTCCCGCCATGACCCTGATCGGCGAGAAATTTCAAAACGGTGAGATCTATATCCCGGAAATGACGATGGCCGCCAAGGCCATGACCGCAACCCTCGATCATTTCAAAGATCTACTGGCCGGCAAAGAAAAAAAGAAAGTGGGTACGGTGGTCATTGGAACGGTTAAAGGGGATCTGCATGATATCGGGAAAAATCTGGTGGCCATGATGCTGGAGGGCCAGGGATTTTGGGTGGAGGATTTGGGAGTCTCGGTAAGTGCCGATCAGTTTGTTAAAGCTGTTGTGGAAAAAAAGCCCGACATAGTCGCCTTGAGCGCTCTGCTCACCACAACCATGGTTGAGATGAAATATACCATCACCGCTCTGACGGAGGCCGGCTTACGGGACACCGTCAAAATCGTTATCGGCGGTGCACCGGTAACCCAGGCCTTTGCCAATGAAATCGGTGCGGACGGTTACGGCTATGATTCACCCGGTGCCGCGCAAAAGTGCAAGGAATTGGTTTCTGCTTAGATTGAGGGTCTCTTTCTCTCTCCGCATGAACCATCGATAGCCCATTAACCCTCTACCCGACTTTTCCATGAAAACCTTTGCTTACCGAAACAGGTCTGATGGTTTGTGTTAAAGGTTCAGCCACAAAGACACTAAGACACAAAGCCTGCCCTGGTGCGACTCGGTTGAATAGAATGAAGTAATTGCGGCAGGCAGAAACCGGGTAATAGGGAACTCCGGTCCCAATCAATCAGGTCTGGGCCAAGGAATGAATATCAATTTTAACCTGCTTCTTATGAAAAACGGCATCACTATAATTTTTTTATAACCTTTGTGGCTTTGTGCCTTGAGGCTGGACTATTAATTAGTGCTCATCAGGAAATTAAACTGGGTACGAACCAGTTTCCAATCTGGAAATGAGCAATTTTTTCGATGAGTCCGCCTCAGGCGGACACAAGGGTTTACGACGAGGCGTACTAATGTACGTTGAGGAAGTAAGCCTGCGGAGAACGCAGTTCATCGGAAAAAGGGCCATTTCCGGATGGAAACTAATTAACATGGGAGTTCCGCAACCGATAGGACTGGCAACCCCCGGGTGCGAAAAAATATACTCCATAACAAATTCCAGGAAAGGAGAATTGAAAATGTCAAAACACGTTAGATTCATCTCATTGGTCTTAGTCGCCTTGGCACTGGTCCTATTTATTTCAGGTCCGGCTACCGCAAAGGTGCTTAAATGGAAAATGACTACTTCCTGGCCGGCGGGTATCCCGCTCTACACAGATATGGCTGAATTATACGCCAGGAATGTGGAAAAACTGTCAGGGGGCCAGATTAAAATTCAGGTGTTGCCGGGAGGCGCCATTGCACCGGCTCTTGAAGTCACCGATACGGTCCGCAAGGGAATTGCCGAGCTCGGCCATACCTGGCCGGGATATGATATCGGTCGCGATCCGACGACCGCGATTTTCGGCGGATATGCCGGCGGTATGGAATCCGTACCCATGCTGCACTGGCTCTACAGCGGTGGCGGTAAAGATTTGTGGCGGCAGTTTCGCGCAGAGAAATTCGGCGTGGTATCATTTCCCTGCGGTATTCGTCCGCCGGAAGCATTCGCCCATTCCCACAAGCCCATCCGTACTTTGGATGATTTTAACGGGCTGAAAATGAGGACCGTCGGCGCCTGGGCGCAGATTCTGCCCGGACTGGGTGCGTCAGTGGTTTCTCTGCCGGGTGGCGAAGTCTACCAGGCGCTTGAAAGAAAAGTGATTGACGCCACCGAATGGGCAACCCCGGGTGAAAACGTGATCAGCGGTTTTCATGAAATTGCCAAATACATTATTGTACCGGGTGCCCACCAGCCCAGTGCCCCCTTTGAAATCACCGTCAACAAAGGAAAATGGGACGCCTTATCCGACGAGCTTAAGTCTGTCCTGGAGGAGGCTGCCGAGTTAACAACATACCAATCCTGGGTCCGAATCGGTCGCCTCGACATGGGCGCCATGGAAAAATTTCGCCAGACTGGAAACGAAATCATCTACCTGTCTCCGGAAACACAAAAGCGGGCGCATGAACTGGGCCGAGCTTGGGCTGCCAAAATTGCCGGCGAGAATGCCTGGTTCAAGAAAGTCTACGATTCCCAGAACAAATTCGAAGAGGAATGGGGTCAGGTCGGTTCCATCCGATACTTCCAGAGATAACATCCCATCTGCCGGTCAGGGTGCCATTGAAGGCCCTGACCGGTTTTCGTGTATATCCAGTATTCCATTCCATCTGGATTAAACCGCACCCCCCGGAGTGAAATCCAAGCCGGGCCTGCCGCGGCGTTTTGTCGGGTCGAAGCTCGCAGAGCGAAGCCTGAAGCTTAGCGAAGCCGGGTCTTTGGGGTCCGGAATCTTTATTTGAGGCACCGGTTATGACGAGATTGAATAAGGTTATAAAGATTATCGATGCGATTTCCGATCGCACCGGACGTATCGTCGGCTGGATTGCCGCCCCGATGATTATCGCATTGATATATGAAGTCTTTGCACGCTATGTTTTCCATCGCCCCACCATTTGGTCCTATGAAATTACGTATATGATTTACGGTACCCATTTTTTGCTGGGAGCTGCATACACCTTGAAGGTAAAAGGCCACATTCGAATTGATATCCTTTACATGCGGTTTCCTCCAAGGGGCAGGGCCCTGATCGATGTGCTGGGCTATCTGATACTTTTCTTTCCGATTATGTTTATTCTGGTCGTTGCCAGTTTCGATATGGCCAAGGATGCGTTCGTGATCCAAGAGGTATCCCAGTTTACACCGTGGCAGCCGATCCTCTGGCCTTTTAAGAGCGTTATTTGTGTGGGATTCAGTCTGCTGATACTGCAAGGCATTGCTGAATTTATAAGGTGCGTGATAACGCTCGTTCGAGGAGAAGCGAAATGATAGATGCGCTGGTGGGCTCTGAATATTTTGTATTGTTGATGTTTCCGGGAGTCCTGCTGGGTATATTTTTGGGGTATCCGGTGGCATTTTCCCTGATGGGAATGTCTTTGATCTTTGGGTATTTCAGCTTTGGAGATGCTGTGGGGGCCATGCTCGTTCGCCGGGTGTGGGATATCGCCAACAATTATGTCCTGGCGGCCGTGCCGCTTTTTGTTTTCATGGGCTCCATGCTGGAAGCGTCCGGGATCGCTTCGCGGCTGTTTGAAGCCATGATCCAATGGACCGGAAGGCTGCGTGGCGGAATGGCCATTGGAACCGTGATCATGTGTACGATTTTTGCCGCGGCTACGGGAATCATTGGTGCTTCCGAGGTGGTCATCGGCTTGTTGGCTATCCCGCCGATGCTGGCTCGTAAATACAACAAGGGATTGATTTGCGGAACTATCTGTGCGGGCGGGTCTCTGGGGACCATTATCCCCCCCAGCGTGGTGATCGTTGTCTATGGCCCTGCCGCCGGTTTGTCGGTGGGCAGACTCCTTATGGCCGCCGTCTTTCCCGGACTTGTTTTGTCAGGGCTTTATATCAGCTACATTATAATTCGTTGTCTGCTTCGCCCCAAAGACGGCCCCGGTCTACCTGCTGAAGAGTTCGGTATGCCGTTAAAAGCTAAATTGAAACTAACGATAACTTCTCTTTTGCCGCCGTTGTTTTTAATATTTGCGGTCATGGGAACGATTCTATTGGGCTGGGCGGCTCCTACGGAAGCAGCCGCCCTGGGTGCATTCGGGGCGGTAATCCTGACCACCATTTACGGTCGTATGAGTATAAGAACATTTAAAACCGCCTGCCTCAATACGCTGAAGATCAGTGCCATGATCATGCTGGTGTTAACCGGTGGAACCATGTACACCGGGGTTTTCCTGGGAATGGGCGGCGGTGTGGTTACCGAAAAGCTTTTGATGGCTCTTAATCTTTCTCCGTGGGCCATGGTGTTTCTGTTTCTTTTTGTCGCGTTTATTGCCGGCTTCCTGCTGGATTGGATCAGTGTGCTTCTGATTTTTGTGCCGATATTCGTACCCATTGTTATTAAGATCGGTTTTGATCCCATCTGGTTTTCAATCCTGTTTCTGGTTGTCATTCAAACCAGTTATTTGACACCTCCCATGGCACCGGCCATCTTTTACTTAAAAGGAATTGTACCTAAGGAAATAAAAGTCTCGGACATGTTTTCGGGAGTTGTACCCTATATTATTTTACAACTGATCGGCATTGCGGTGATCATGCTTTTGCCGCAGATTGCCTTATGGCTCCCCGAGATGATGATTGGGTTTAAATGATAATGAATTCGAAAAAACCGAATTCATTATGTGTTAGGAGGCAGCGATGATGACTCACAAAGAAAGAATACTTATGGCCGCCCGGGGAGAAATGCCGGATATACTTCCTTATGTACCCAGGTTCGATCTGTGGTACAACGCGAACGCCTATGCCGACACCCTGCCGGATGAGCATAAGGGGCGAACAGCCGATGAAATCGCCAGGGCGGAAGGTTGGGCTCTGCACAAAGTGGTTCCTGAATTATTGAAGGTGGAAACGCCTGAAGAGAATCTTCATCGCGGACTCGGACTATATTCGCTGAAAGAAAACGGGTATTGGGTCACCTTCTCTCCAAACGTGGATATCCGGGTTCAACAGGAGAAAGATACAAAAAAGGTGGAGTACCACACGCCCATCGGCATGGTCAGCGTCACGGAAATCATCACCGAAGAGATGAGACAGGCCGGCGCCTCTATTACCTGGTTCGAGGAACGGGCGATCAAAAGCGTCGATGATTACAGGATTTTAAAATACATCTTTGAAAATATTGAAATCAAACCGGATTATGAGCGCTATCGCAAATGGCAGGCTGATGTGGGCGATGACGGTGTCGCCATCCAGATGGGAGCTTTTGCGCCCTCTCCGCTTCAGCATATTCAACGGGATCTGTTGGAAGCCACGGATTTCTTCTACCATTATAACGATTTTCAAAAGGAGATGCAGGATTTGGCGGAAGGCATCGAGCATGTCTATCAACAGTTACTGCAAGTGACGGCCGAATCTCCTGCGGAAGTTGTTCTTTGGGGAGCCAATTACGATGATATGATCACCTATCCGAGCTACTTTGAAAAAGAAATTCAACCCTATCTGCAAAAGGCATCCCGTACCCTGGAGGAAAACGGCAAGCTCATGATCTGCCATACGGACGGTGAAAACCGGGGGCTGATGGACCTCATCCGTGAGTCCGGTTTGCACATCGCCGAGGCGGTTTGTCCTTACCCCATGATGCGGGTTAGGATCGAGGAATACTATCAGCAGTGGGGAGACAAGATTACGATATTTGGTGGAATACCCCAAAGCCTGCTTTCGGAAGAGACCGCATCCGAGGAGGATTTTCAAAGCTACATCGATCATTTCTTTAAAGCCGTGGCGCCCGGCAGCCGCATTATCGTAGGGGTTGCCGACACGACGCCGCCCAATGCCGTTTTTGATCGGCTCAGGCGCCTGGGTGATCGTATACAAAAGGAAGGGCGGCTTCCATTGGAGGCGGGTGCTTTTCGACCGGTGGCGGAAGCCGGGATGGACGAAACGGCTAAACGCGTGGCGCCCGAGATTGCAGAAGACAAAGATTTTAAAATAATCCAGGACGATGTTTTGAAAGGCAACCACCAAGGCATTCCCAGCCACGTTCGGGAAATGCTGGATCAAGGCTTTAATCCCAATGATATTTTGAATCGCGGCATGCTTTCCACCATGGAGGTGATCGGCGGAAGGTTTTCTACCGGTGAAGTGTTCATTCCCGAAGTTTTGCTCTCAGCCCGGGCCATGAACGAAGCACTCAAGGTTTTGGAACCGTATCTTGCAAAAGAAAAAAAGGAAGTCAGTGGAAAGTTTGTCATCGGAACCGTCCGCGGGGACTTGCATGATATCGGCAAGAATATGGTCGTTACCATGCTGCGGGGGGTCGGATTTGAAGTGGAAGATCTGGGCATTAACATAAAAATTGAAGAGTTTGCCAGTAAGGTGGCGGACTTAAAACCCGATATCCTGGGGTTATCCGCCCTGCTCACCACGACCATGCCTGAAATGAAACAGATCATCGACGCCCTCACAGAGCGGGGTTTGCGCGATAAGGTCAAGGTGATGGTGGGCGGTGCTCCGGTGAATGAAAAATTTGCACGGGAAATCGGAGCCGACGGTTATGCCCCTGATGCCGGGGCAAGCGTTGAGGTGGCCAAACAGCTATTGAAGTAAAAGACACGTGTTTACTCAATATGCAAGAAATAATCTCGCGCAGTAGTAAGGCATGACAATATGACGCTATCTGATACATCAGTGAGATGCGCAGCAGCGCAAATTGCAAAGGGTCGCTCACAGCCTCCCTCTCCCATCAGCTACCTGCCCCGTGATTGTGAACCGGTTGACGTTTCTGATAGCATGGCGATTCAGGATGCCGTACACGAATTGCTGACGGCAAAAGGCTATGGATCCGTTGTCGGCACAAAGATTGGATGCACCACCAAAGTCATGCAGTCTTACCTTGGCATGATGCACCCCTGCGCCGGCGGGATCTTTGATAGCACAATCCACCATGTAGCTGGACAGTTTGAATTTAGCACCTTTCTTCATGTTGGCGTCGAATGTGAAATCGCGGTGAAACTCGGTTCGGATCTTCGAGCGGCGGAAGGGCCTCATTCCATTGAGAGTGTGTCGGACGCCATTGCGGTGTTTTATCCCGCTATCGAAATTGTGGATGATCGTTATGTCGATTTCGCCGCGCGTGTGCCGGACTGGCGGACGTGGTTGGCCGACGATTTTTTTGGTGCAGGGATAGTCCTTGGTGAACCGATTACCCGGTGGTCCGAGTTGGACCTCGCGGACCTGAAAGGTTCGATGTGTATCAACGGTGTAGAAGTTGGCTCGGGTTACGGGCGCGATATCATCAACGGGCATCCACTGGAGGCCCTGGTGTGGCTGGCGAACGCCGAGGCGGCCCGCGGTCGTGACCTGCCAAAGGATTGGATCGTCATGTTAGGCAGTGTCGTACAAACAAAATGGGTAGAAAGAGAGGATATCGTGGATGTTGAGATTGAAGGATTGGGCAAGGCCTCCGCTCGTTTCACCTGATGATTGATCCGGCAGTTATTCGCAATGCAGCTGAATAGGCCCCACCATAAAAAACAACAAAACACTGCAACGAATGACTAGCTCTCCTTGCTTTACCACCATCAACAATCTTCATGTTTGGGATAATATTATTTCTTTAATACCAAAATCCTTGATACTTTCAAAATGGTGACCGATCATTAATTCATATTCAACAAATCACAAGTTTGACAATTCGTGTGATAATATTAATAACCAAAGAAATGATTGCAGATCGTCCTGAATGAAGACGCATAGTATTACGAGAAGGTAATTTTTTAAAAGATACCTTGGGCGATAATGCTGATATTGTTCTACTATCTGATGTGATCTATGAAGAATCGATGGCTAAGAATGTTTTAAAAAATGCTTGGAAAAGTCTTGCTGAAAATGTAAAGTTATTTCTTCGCCAACCCTATGGGGCGTGAAGGTGCAGAGTCCTTTTGGCTGTTAATGGTTTGTGTGTTCAGTATTTGCGGCCTTATGTGGTTTTAGATCGAGATACGAGGCCGAAGTCCGTCAGGAGTTGCCGTGTACCTCAACCTTCGAAGCACTGAAATAATTGCCTTGCTCCGTGTTAATCGTGATGCCGGTGATAATTGCTATTTGACCGTCGAAAGAGGTTTCTAAATCCTGCACGATACCCAGTATATCACGGTCGACTCGCTGCATCAGAAAATTTGTAGCTTCTACCATATCCGGCACCTTGTCTGCCTGCGAACATTGCTCGAGGTATGGCAGAATAAGCTGCTCAACCGTGTGCTGTTGCCGGTCTAAAGGATCGGCTGGTTTACGGCTGATGATTTCGTGTCCGGCATGAACCACTGCCGACAACGACCCGCATGAAGTGGTGATTTCTGATTGTCCGATGCGCGGTATTTTTCCCCATTCACCGCGGTAATATCCGATATGCGGACCGGCAACCAGGAGCAGGTTTTTTGCCCCATCCACCTCCGGAACGTGATGGGAAACAGCACTGAGACCGGATTTTCCACCGTGACAGTAGCCCGCTAAACCGCCGAATTTAAACCGTTCACCCCAGTACTGTTCTAAAAGCTGGTACTCCGGTTCATTAATTTCATCAGAGCACCCGCCTTCTGCAAATCGCGTATTTTTCGGGGTGAAGCCATACTGCTCTTCAAGCATAATGTTTTGTTTGGCAAAAAAAATTCTCCCGATTTCTGCGTTCGGGTAAGAAATTTGGATGTCTTTTACTAAGTCTTTAATCTGCATCGAAATTTGCCTTTCCTCGTTACCTTGATTTGTTTTATGAAAAAATTGGGGAAACAAACCCTAACATTATATTTTATGCAACTATGGGGCTAAAGCTCTCAAATTTCAAACCCCTTATCATGTTCAATCATAACAATAAAGCCCCTTTTGGTACAAAAACTTGTATGCGCATTGAGGAGGTAAATCCTAAGTTATTTATTTGAAAACAGGGTATAAGAAAGCCAGACAACACCGGCAAAGGTAAGGATCAAACCCGTATAACTTGGAATCTGAAAGCCTAAAAAAGTCGCGTCTTCGCGAAAATATAAAAAACTGCCCAATGCTATCGCTAAAATAGCCAGGCCGATCTCAATGGTTGAGTCTTTTAACTTTTTCATAATGTGCCATTATTGTACACGCTTGGGGGATGGGGCATAAGAACCTCCTCATATTAATCGAAGCTATATCAGAATACTTATGGTTCGAAAACCCTTTCCCATATCTGATTTTTCATTGTTTAAACATCCTGATATTGACAATTGTCAAAAAAAAATAATAAGTAGTCCTGAAATTGTGACTTTTTTAAAAATTTGGACTAAAACTAGAAGAATTTGGAATCTTTAATATTTCTTAGCATGGTGCTTAATATCTCAAGTTTCGCACCCCTGAAATGGTGCAAGCTCCGTTAAATTCTCGGTTAAAGCATCCAAATAATGCTGAAAATCTTCGTCAATTTTAAAAATATCAAAAATGGTTGAAAATGAAACGAGAA